>ERZ724514.561-NODE-561-length-16836-cov-6.725344_pt1 | contig 16836 bp, 10 predicted proteins | sample MGYA00376047_ERZ724514 | MGnify/ENA primary metagenome ERZ724514 (study PRJEB28724, sample SAMN07190883) | activated sludge metagenome | isolation source: activated sludge of sewage treatment plant in Hong Hong | place: Hong Kong | collected 2016-03-17 ...
AAAACTCGCGCATCGGTCGTAACCCGCAGACCGGCGACGAGATCACCATCTCGGCACGACGAGTCCTGACCTTTAAGCCGAGCCAGGTTCTCAAAAACGCACTGAACGGCTAGTCGCAACGCAGGGACGGGCCTGGGGAGCGGCTTCCACAGCATCTCCAGTGACCACAATCCGTCCATGACTGCGAAGCCACGAGCCCGTGCGTCCGCTCAAAAGACTCCGTCGGCGAAGTCGCGCGCTGCGTCGCCCCGTAAGAGCGCTGCGCCTGTTGCGACGCCGTCGCCAGAAGCGATCTCCGCGACCAGCCAAAGCGCCCCGGTCGTCGCGTCGACAGTCACGCCTTCCCCCAAAGCGTCCAAAAAACCGGCTTCGGCCTCCAAAAAGTCGGCTTCAGCTTCCAAAAAGCCGGCTTCAGCTTCCAAAAAGCCGGCTTTGGCCTCCAAAAAGCCTACTTCAGCTTCCAAAAAGCCTACTTCAGCTTCCCAAAAAGCATCTTCGCCGCAGCCTGTGGACACACCGATCCAGCCTGCGCTCCGCGAAGAACAGCCGGCACCGTCGGTCGCTCGTTCCGTCTCGCCACCGGCTGATGTTCCCGTCGCGACACCGACTCAAGTGGCCAGCGTCGCAGAATCAGCGCCCAAGGTACGCAAGCGCGGGCTCGGTGAGCTATCTCGGCATGCCTTCGCTCCCGTCAGTGCGCCGCTCACACTGCCCACGCGACCACGCGTCCAAGCCACCGCCCCAGTCCAGGCCAGGCCGAGCGCCGCACTGGATGCCGATGTCATCAGCTATCTTCGTGCGGAGCTGACGTCGCTGTTGGCCGTTCTCGAAGAACCCAGCCCGTAGCGCGCGATCCCGCCAGCAATCCAGCGTCCCGTCCGTCGTCAGATGCGAATGCCCAAGCTGCCAGCCATGCTCATGCTGGTGCTCGGCAGAAGCGACTCACTGCTGCCCGGATGACCGTCAATGTCGATGCGCAGCCACAGCGAGATCGCCTTGAGCGCGTTCGACTGACGCGGATAAAAGTCGACGCCAATGCGCAGAAGTCCCCCCAAGATTGCGGCGCTGGTTCGCGGATCGACCGCATCGCTGCCGCAGCAGGCCCACAGCCGACCGCCGGAAGCTCCCGCCGCGACGCGCACCCAGTCGGTGACACGAAACAAGAGCAGTGCTTGCCCGGTGACGTCGCCAAACGGCTGACCTTCCAGCACGCTGCGATTGGGACCAAACACGGCGCGAGTGCCCAGCAAGAAGCCGACGCCGCTGTCGAACTCCAGGCCAAAGTGAAGCTCTGCGCCACCGCCGATCATGTTGAAGCCGGGGTTGCGCTCGTCGGCCCACGCGACGCGCCAAGCCGTAACGCCCGCGACGTCTAACGCCAAGTGCTCCAAAAACCAGCGGCTCTTCGGGCCTGCGCTGGCCTGCGTCGGCAGCAGCCACAGTCCCAGCGCCACCAGCAAGCCACAGATCGCCCTCAGCATCGGATTCGGCCAGCTATTCAACGAGCCGCAGCGCCGGTCCCGACTTCCGCAGCAGGAACAGCATGCAGGGGTTGACCTCACCGCCGTAGGCCCAGTTGGCCACCGTTTCCCAGCCTTCGCGCGACAGTGCCGCTTGCAGCTTGGTCGAATCATAGCGACGGCTATAGTACACCGAGAACTCGCGCTCCTCGCCGGAAGGCAGCCGCACCCTCGCCCGCGCATCGACCGCATAGCTGCCCGGAATGGGACACGACAGGTCGAGCACCCGCAGCATGTCGATCTCGGTCTGAACGTGTGCATAGCGACGGATCGGTCCCGTCAGAAACTCATCCCAACGCTGACGCAGCGCCGAGCTGACACCGCGACCGCGCGCCTTGAGCAGTCCCGGATCCTTTTCAATGATCTCGTCAGCCGGTCGGTCGGTCGATGCATACGCCAGCCGAATGTCGAGCAGCAGCAGATCGCCCGCGCCAAAGCCCACGAGGCTGTTGCGGACAAAGCGCAGCTCGTTTTCCAAGTTGCTGAAGGTATGCCCGAGCATCGTCACCAGCCGACGACGATGCGCACGCTGCGGCGAATACAGGAGCTGTCCGTAGCGAGGCAGGTGATGGAAGTTGCCTTGGATCGCAAACACCACGCCGCCACGATCCGCCAGCGTCTCAGCTGCGTGACGATATGCAACGGACAGAAGCGGCTGGCTGATGTCGAGCAGGTACAGCCGCACATCGCCGTGACCACCCTGCGCCAGGATCTGCTCGACCAGGCGCACTTCATTGCGGGCACTGCCCGGTCCCAGCGCCACCACGTCCAGGCCCATCTTGCCGCACTGCTCCAGGATCACCGACGCCGCACGGTCAAGCTGCATGCTCGCCTGCATCTCGTCGTAGTCCTTGAGATCGGCAATCGCGCACCAGTCCGCCGCGCTCATCGGATCCATATAAAGGAAGCCCTGCTCGATGTGCCCGCCGAAGCTGTTCACTTGCATCGACAGCTCTTTGATCATCTTGACGGGATCAAACCCCGGCGCGAGCCAGCAGTTCAGCGCAAAGTTCGGGTCCGACTCGGCGACTTCCCACGGCAGGTCCGACACTTCCAGCTTCAGCTCGGGCACCGACAGAAGGTGAAGCAGTGCAAGCTGTGTCGGCAGCGCGCGTCCTGACTCGATGTTGGCAATCGCCGACTCGGCCAGGCCCGCCAGCTCTGCCAAGCGAGCCTGCGACAGACCCGCCATGGTTCTGCGTTCATACAGAAGCTGCTTAAACTTGTTGCTGCGCGACGCATCAATCGCCGACGAGGTCTGAATCGGAGCAACCGGAAACTCTTCGTCGACGGAGTTCTGCGCTGCCAGAAACCCTCGCAGCGTCATCAGGCTCATGTGCAGCGCTTCTTGCTGCTCCTTCGGCTTTCCCGACAACGCTTCCTGGAGGGTGTCGATGGCGATGTGCAATGCCTGTTGTTCCCAGGGGATGCTCTGCTGCGCGGACATGGACACCTCGAAAAAGCGGATGGGGCACCCAGAGAATGAAGCCGAGCGATTGGTCGGATGTCTCGACTGCAGGGTGCCGAACTCTCCCACACTATATCCTTGGTCCGCCGGTTTCAGTACACGATTTTACCGCTTGTCGCGGCCCAGAAGCGGTCCCACACCCGGCACCCCAAACACCAGCCTCAGCGACGGAAGCTATCCCAGCAGACAGGCTTACGCGGCGTGAGAGGCCAAGGTCGTCCGCACGTCTTCGGGCAGATCCGGCACTTTGCGCAGCAGGCTCTCGATGTAGCCGCTGTCGACCTCTTGCACCGACCGTCCACAGTGCGAGCCCGCACCAAACCGCAGCGAGCCATCTTCTCGATCGCGGTACAGCCAGTACGACCAGCGGTCCCACTCTTCCTTCATGATCTGAGCGACCCGCTGCTGCTCACTCAGGATGTCGCCGATGCGGGTGGGCATGTAGCGACGATCGATCATCGCCAGCAGCAGCCCGAGCGTGGCTTGCGCATCCGCGAGCGCGGAGTGGGCATTGTCGAGCGGCACCCCAAAGTGAGCACACGCGCTCTGTAGCGAGCGGCTGCGCAGGTGACGAAGGTGCCAGCGCACAAAGACGATGGGATCAATGATCTGACGCACGTCGATCTGCACATTGATTCCGGCGCGACGAAGCTCGGCATTGAGCAGCGGTCCATCAAACTCGACCGCGTTGTAGCCGCACAGCCACGGCTGAACCTTCGATCGAGCCTGCCCGCTGATGTATGAAACGAAGCGCTCGGCGATGGCGGCGAAGGTAGGCTTGCCGCGAACGTGCTCATCACGGATGCCGTGAACGGCGCTGGCTCCCTCAGGAATCGGCATCTGCGGGTCCAGCCTCATCTTGCGAACATCGACGGACTGCGAGCGCTCACAGAAGATGGCGCCCAGCTCCACCACGCGGTCGGACTCGATGCTGATCCCAGTGGTCTCGGTATCGAGGACCACACCGGGCCATTCGGTCACTTTCTCGTCGAGGAGTCCACCGCCGATGGTCTGCATCAGTCGGGCAGTTTACGCCACAACTTGTCGGCGCTGTCAACGCAAGTTGCGACGCATGCCAAGCGAACAGTGACTCGCGAAACAAGTCCCAGTGCCGCGAGTGCAGAGTCCGCCGATCTGCCGGTCTGCCCGTTGTCTCGCCTTCGCGCTGGCCGATCCGCAGATAGATCGAAGCAAGTGACCGGGCGTTTGGGATGCGCAGAAGACTTGAGGAGGCCGCCCGTGACATTCCGCCTTTCCCGTCCGTCATCCACTTCCATCGCTGCTGCTGGCTTTGCACCGGGTTCTTTGATGCGCTCGCTTACCTGCGCCGCCTGGCTGTGTGGCGCGATCGGGACTGCCGAAGCCAAGGATGCTCCCACTGCTGAGCACAAAGCCTTTGAAGATCAGCTTCGCCAAATGGCGCCAGCCGCGGCTCCAGCCCCGACGAACTCACTCGGCACGATCGGACTACACAGCAAAACAAGCAAGGTTCCCGCCAGCCTCGAGTTTTCCGACGCACTGGAAGAAGGAGCGCTCGGAACCAGCGAGATGCGCAAGGCCAATCGCGTCGCCGCAGAGATCCTACAAAAGCGAATGGAAGAGACGCGACCGACGGACTTTCGACTGATTCGCGAAGCCGCGGGTGCCGACGTGGTGGTGCTGTCGGGCGTCTACGATCGGGTGCAGGATGTGCTGCGGGCTGCGCAGATCAAGCATGTGGTGGTGCCGCCGCAGCTGCTCGATCAGATGGAGCTTCTGTCCACACAGACGGTGATGCTCAACTGTCCTGGCAACGTCAGCGACGCGGGCGTCAAGAAGCTGCGCGACTTTGTGGCACGCGGTGGCTACTTGGTATCGACGGACTGGGCGCTGCGCACGGTCGAAAAAGCGTTTCCCGGCACGATCGGTCACAACGGTCGCACGACACCCAATGACGTGGTGTCGGTCCAGGTTCACGATGATCACGAGCCGCTGCTCCGTCACGTCCAAGTGATGAAGGATCATCCGCGCTGGTGGCTGGAGATCTCGTCGTATCCGATTCGGGTCAAAGATCCGAAGAACGTGCGGGTGCTGATGTCGTCGCAAGAGATGGCCAAGAAGTACGGCGACGGAGCCATGGTCGTGTCGTTTCATCACCAGCAAGGCAAGGTGCTGCACATGACCAGCCACTTCTTTTTGCAGCAGTCCAAGCTCAGCTCGGACAGCGAAAAGCAGAAGGGATCGAGCTTTGCCAAAGGCGCAGGTCTGTCAGACAAGCAGCTTGGTGAGCTGGCGAAAAAAGGCGTAGCCATCGACGACGTCAAAGCAGGAGAGCTCAACGCGGCGTACTCAATGCAGCAGGTGTCCACCAACCTGATCGCGGAAAAGCAGGCGCAAAACGAAGACCTGCTCCGCAAGCAGTACAGCGCCAAGGTGAAGGCGGACGATGTGGCGCTAGGTAGCGGTGAAGGGCAGACGCCCAGCGCCAAGAGTCCTCGGCTGAAGAAAGACTTCCGCGTGCAGGTCCTGGATCGCAAAGGCAAGCAAGCCAAGGTGCGCGACCTGTTTGGCCATGAAGGCTGGGTCGATGCAGACGCGCTGTACTAGGGCCGCGTAGCACAGGTGCGTGGTTTGTGCGACCTGCCCATGTGGAAGAAATGCGCGAGAGCAGCCGATCGCTCGTCTGATTTGTGACGTGTAGCGGTAAAATAAATGGCGAAGACGTTGCTCCTCGCTTGCATGCAGACACAAAGACTCAGAGCGTCCAATCGTCGAACGACAAGCAAGACAAGACCGACTCCGTGGTCGGGGGTTCCGGGTGCAGGAGGGCAGAGATGAGCCACACGAGACGGGACGTGCTGCGCGGCGGACTGCTCGGCGCAGGCTGGGTGGGTCTTCGGGCAGTGGCGACCGGGTTGCCGATCGGCGTGCTGCTGGACCCAGCGCGAGCGGAAGCGCTGGCAGCGATGAGATCGACGAAGGCTCGCTTTTTGGTGCTCAGCCTGTCCACCTGCGGCGATCCACTGAACGCCAATGTCCCGGGCAGCTACGGCACGACAGACATCGTTCATCCCAGCGATCCACGCTTTGCGGCGACGGCGATTCAGCTGGCCGGACGACGGCATCCCGGTGCGCGATCGTGGCAGCAGCTTGGACAGCGACTGCTCGATCGGACGGTGTTTTTCCATCACGCGACGCTCAAGACCAGTCACCCGAGCCTGCCCGAGCTTCTGCGCGTCAGCGGAGAGCTGGAAAGCGCGCCGGTGCTGTTTGCCAAAGAGCTAGGGCCGACGCTTCAGACGGTGTCGGCAGAGCCACTGCTCATTGGGGTCGACGAAGTGGTGACGGTGGGCAATCGTCGGCTCGGCAGCGTCAGACCCACAGAGCTACGCGATGCGCTGCTCGGTCCAGGCTCGCCGCTGCCGCAGCTTACCAGCCTGCGCGAACAGACCCTGCAGCGAGTCACCTACCTGCAAAAGCGGACCGGGAACCCGGCGATCGGCAAGGTGCTGGATGCACACACGCTGTCGGCCAAGCAAACGCAAGTGCTCGGCGACAAGCTGATGGCCGATCTTGGCGCAATTCGGAGCGATCAAGCCGACGGTCAGGTGATCGCCGCGGCGGTGGCAGCGCGGCTCGGAATGTCCCCCGTGCTGGCGATCCACATCCCGTTTGGCGGCGACAACCACTTCGACAGCGGGCTTGTCAAAGAAGCGGAAGAGACGCACAGCGGAATCGGTCACATCGCGACGCTGTGGAACAAGCTCAGCAGCTACGGAATGGCGGATCGGGTCTGCTTTGCGCACTTCTCGGTGTTCGGACGGACGCTGCGGCGCTACGGAATGCAGGGTCGTGATCACTGGCCGCTGCACAACGCGGCGATCTTGCAGGGCGCACCGTTCCGAGGCGGCGTAGTCGGAGGGCTCATCGCGCAAGAAGGAGACTTCGGCGCGGCAGCGATCGACTCAAAGACGGGCCAAGCACACCAAGCGGGCGACATCGGTGTGGCCAGCGGTCAAAAGTCGCTGCTGCGGACGCTCGGCGAAGGGCTGGGCATTGATTCCCAGGTGCTGACCACGCAGCTACCAGACGGCAAAGCGGTCCGATCGGCGCTTATCTGAGCCGGCTCGTGCTGGCTACGGAAGCTGCATCCATTGCTGCTGCGTGTGAGCAATCCCATCGAAGATCACGACCTGCAGCGAGCGCAGCGCCAAGGACACACCTTGCAGCGGATCAGCAGCCACCAGCAGTAGATCGGCACGCTGTCCGACGGCCACCGTACCTTGTTCCCCTTCGATACCAAGCATCTGGGCGGGCCCAAGCGTCGCCGCATGCAGCGTCTGCGATGGAGTCAGCCCGGCCTGCTCCAGCAGTGCGACTTCGTTCCAAGTGGTTCGTCCGTGAAAGAAGAACGGAAACACGGGCCAGTTTCCCGAGTCACTGCCGAGCACAATCGGAACGCCCGCCCGGTGCAGCCTCGACACCGTGTGAATCGTCTGATCCAGCCGAAGCCGCAGCGCCCACTGCATGATCGCTTGTCCCGGCCCCGTCGTCCCCAGCACACCGAGCAAGTCGCGATACCGACCTCTCACAAACGGCAGGTTTTCCCCCACCATGTCGATCAGGTAGCGCCGCTGCATCGCAGGGCTGTGCAGGGTCTGTCGCTCGATCGGCGGAATCGTCAGCAGCCCAAGCGGATCATCAAACGCTTCGGGTGACAGCAGCCGTCGCTGCACGTCGTAGATCGACAGCGTGCTCATCACATAGGCGTGGGTATCAAGCAGCCGACGCAGCGTGGCGTCCGAGACGCTCGGTGGCGCATGCACAAACGCATGCGGAGCCATCGGTAGCGCTCGCTCGTACATCGCTTCGCTCATCGCATGGACGTAGAGCGGAAGCTTGCGCGGGGCCGCTTGCTGCTGAATCTCCGCCAGCAGCTGCGGGCTGTGAACGTTCCAAATCGGAGCCAGCACCCCAGGCTCTAGCGGAACCTTGACGCCGACGGCCCCCAGCGCAACCAAACCATCCAGGTGACGACCCAAGCGCTCACGATCTGCGTCGACAAAACCTGGCGGAAACAGATCTTCTACATAGCCATCGCGCGCCGTCACCGGAGTCCCGAGCGTATAGAAGCGCGGCCCGACGTGTCCCGCCAAGCGCTGTGCCGAGACATCCCTGGCCACCCGTTCATCAATGGCAGGGTCCAAGATGCTGGTGACGCCCGCAGCCAGATAAGCACGCAGGTGCCACGCGCGCAGCCGAGCACTGGTGTCGGCATCATCCCCGCGCAGCGCCGCCCCCGGAGCCAGCGACACATGAACGTGCGCATCAAACAGCCCCGGCATCACATAGCGACCGCCCCCGTCTAGCTGCGGCAGGTCCGTGCCCGGCGCATCGCCCACATAGACAATCCGTCCTTGCTCAATCCGCAGCGAACACAGACGCGTCGAGCCGGGCAGCCGCACCGATCGGACAATCAGCGACCCGGGACCAAGCAGCGGACCAGGCGACGCAGGATGCACCGATGCGGCCAAGCTCGCCAACAGTGGGGTCGGATCGTACGTCGAGCTGGGAGCAATCAGCGCCGGCAGAATCAGCAGCAGCAGCACAAGGCCCCAGCCCATCAGCTTGCGACGTCTCATAGAGCGCTCTTACTGCAATCACGGTGAGCTGTGGGGAATTTGGCACACGACGCAGCTCCGACGTGTGCAGCGGACCAGACTACGGGGCCAGATCGTAGACTTCAGCTTCGGTGCCACCGCGCGAAAAACCCTTGTGCTTGCGCAGCACCACCACGCGACCCGATGGCGACGCCACCCAGCCGAGCGGTCGCTTGCCAGCCAGCAGGGTCAGCTTGCGCTCTGCAGAACCCGGCTTGTCCCCTGACAGATCGACCATGCAGAAGTCCACCTCATCGGGATCGGTGCGCTTCTGCGCCACCGCTTCTTCATTGACTGGATCGACCATCAGCGACAACAGCAGCTTGCTCGAACGCAGCCGCACAAAGCGCAGCGAAGGCGCGTCATAGATTCCCGCCGGACGTGGCAGCGGAAGCTGGCCTCGGTATTCGACCGGACCTTCAGGACGACCGCGCTCTAGCGCCGACACGATCTCGACCTGGTTTGTGCCATCTTCCGCGAAGATCACGACCGACTCAGACTGCGCCGCACGCACGCGCTTCAGATCCATCAGCGCCGGAGCATCAATGATGGGCCGGGTGCTGCGAACCTTGCCACCGAACACGTCGAAAAACGCCACCACATCGGGCTGACGAACGTCTTTCTTCTTGTCGAACGCGCCGCTCTGCTTCAGCACCCACGTCGCGTACCCGTCCAGAAAGTACAGCGGCAGCGCCGATCCCGCGCCGGTCTGAATCTGGCCTTCTTCATCCAGCTTGTACGTCCGCTGCGACAGCTGCTTGCCGGTCGCCGCCGAGTACGCCGTGAACTTGTACTCACTGCTCAGCAGGCTGCGCGGATTTTGCGGGCTCTGCGGGCCGGGCTTGCTGACCGCGACAATCGCGGGCTGACCATCAACCGTCGTCAGGCTGATGTCGGTCGCTGGACCGATTCCACCCGCCACCGGCACCTCGGCGTGGGTCTTCAGGCTGTAGATCTGACCCGTCACCTGCCCCGCTGTCTCGAGGTCGCGCATCACCAGCAGGATCTTGTCGTCCGGCAGCAGCAGCAGTCGGTTGGTGTTGAGCGGCAGCTTCTTGAGCAGCTCTTTGGTCTTCTGCGGCTCTGCCGACAGCTCTTTCGCCAGCGCTTCTTCCATAAACGGCACGGGCGGCGGCGGAACCGGCGGCGCAGCGACAGGCGCAGGCGGCTTGCCCTTCGCACCTTTTCCCACCGGAGCAGCGGGCGGCGCAGGTGGTGGAGGCGCGGCGGCAGGCGGCTCGATCGCAGCCTGCGGATTTAGTCCTTTGCCCGCAGGCAGCGCCAGGCCACGCAGCGAAGCGAACTTCTGTCCGTCGGTGGTGACATACAGCAGCACGGCTCCACCTGGCGTGATCGCCATGGCGTCGTCGATAAACCCTTTGTCCGGCTTCACCGTAGCAAGCGGCGGCGTCGGAACGCTCTGAGCATGGCCGAGCGAGCCATGCGAGAGCCCCAGAAGCATGAAACCCAGCAGAGCAAGTCGTTTGGTCATCCTTTAGCCGTAGGGCAAAGGCCACTCCCCTGTCAACTTCAACACTGTTGAACGGCGTCGGCGTGCTGTGCTAACCCAGGCCGACATGGCCAAAAAGCACTCTTCTGCTCAAAAACCAGACCGCACGACTGGGAACACAGACCCGGCGCATCACGATGAACCGCATCTCCCCTCGCAGGATCCATCGCAAAGTGGGCTGTCTCTGCTTGTTCAGAGGCTGCGCGCCGGTCGGGTGGTGTTGTGTACGGGTAGCATTTTTGGACGCCGAGCGTCGGAAGCGTCGCTGCGCACCCTGCTCGGTAAGCTGCTCCATCAGCACGCGGACAAGCTCGGTGGCGACGATGAAGTGACGCAGGCCAAAGCCCTGCTCGACAGTCAGCCCCTGTTTGTGGCCAGCCTGCTACGCAAGCGACTCGGTGGGGACTTTGCCCGCGCCCTGCAATCCGTCCTGCCGAGTGAGCGCAACGACGAGCTGCTCCAGCTGGCTGCCAAGCTGCCCTTCCGAGGACTTATCACCACCGCGCTCGACGAAGGACTGATCGAAGCGGTCAAAGCCGCTCCCTCGCCGGGTGGCGCGCCCCAGATTGGCACCTCGGAACAGACGCTGGAGATGCTGGCCAGCCGTGGCCGCTTCGTGCTGCGACTGTTTGGCGACGCACAAAATGACGCAGGCCTGGTCTTTGGCGAAGCCGATGTGCAGCAGCTGTTTACAAACGAAGCGATGCGGCAGTCGCTGCGAGAGCTGGCGCTCAAGCGATCGCTGCTGCTGATTGGCTTTGATGTTCGTGATCCCGACCTGGCTGTGACGGCGCGCCTTCTGTCGCTGGCTCAGACGAGCGGAGAAGGACCGCAGCACTTTGCCCTGCTGCCCGGTCTGCCGGCGGGTCTGCGCGATGAGCTGTCGCGTGCCTACGGTCTGGTGGTGCTCGATGCCGACAGCGAAGCAGCGGTGCTCAAGGCGCTGCACGAATCGGTCGGCGAGATCGGCAGCGAGGTTCTGCCCGATGATGACGACCTGGAAGGCTGGCTGCGACTGCTTCAGCAAGAGCCCGATCACGCCGAGGCGCACAGCAAGCTGGCCCAGCTTGAGTCGAAGCTCCGTGACACCGATGACCATGACCGCCTGATCGAGCTGCTGCTCGGACGGATGGACGTCGAGACGACGCCGAGCGGACGCGCGCAGTGCTTGCTCAAAGCCGCCAAGGTCTTCGAGACGGGCAAAGCCCAGCTGGCCGAAGCGTTCCAAGCGGCGATGGCGGCCTACAAAGAAGATCCGCAGACGGTCGGACTCGATGAGATTGAGCGCCTGGCCGGTCAAGCGGGTCAGTGGGTCGAGCTGCTCACCGAGATGCGCGATCTGGTGCCCAAGCAGCCAAAGACCGAGCAAGCGGTGCTGTGGATTCGCATCGCGAAGCTGTACGGCGAAAAGCTGAACCATCAGGACTACGCGCTGGCCTCGCTCGGCGAAGCGCAGAAGCTGACGATTCCCGATGCCGAAAAGCCCGCGTTTTTGAGCCTGCGGGCCGATCTGTGCCGTCGTGCGCAGCGCTGGAAGGATCTGGCCGATACGCTCGGACAGATTGCCGAGCTGACGGAAGCCAAAGACAAGCGCGTCGATCTGTACCTGGAACAAGGCGAGATCTTCGAGACGCGACTTTCGGACAATGCGGCGGCGATTGCGGCGTACCAAGAAGCCCGCAAGAGCGATCCGACAAGCCGCGATGCCATCCTGGCGCTGGAGCACACGCTGCGCCGCGCCTCCAGCTGGACCGATCTGATTGCGCTGCTCGATGAGCGAGCGAGCCTGCTGGCGGAACAGAACGATCGCGATGGTGAGCTACAGGCTCGACGCGAAGCGGCCCAGCTTCAGGCTGAGCACGGAACCGATCGCCGCGCGAGCATTCGTCGCTGGGAAGAAGTGCACAAGCTGGCGCCGCAAGACATCGACGTGCTGCGCGCGCTGGAGCGCCTGTATTCGACCGAAGGCAGTGTCTCGGAAGCGTATCTGACGGTGCTGGCCCAGCTTGCCCAGCTGGTGCAGAGCGACAAAGAGCGGCTGTCGCTGTATCGGCGGCTTGCGGCTGAGTACGAAGAGATTCCCGGTCAGCTTGACGGAGCGGCGACCGCGCTCGAAAAGATCCTCGAGATCGATCCCAAGTCGGAAGAGACCTATCGCTCGCTGTGTCGGCTGTATCGGCAGCAAAAGAAGTGGGACGAGCTGTGCGCAACCTATCAGCGTCACATCGACCACGCCGAAAAGGGTCGCAGCGAGCTGCTATCGGCCCTTGCCCGCGTCCATGAGCTGGAGATCCCGGCAGGAGACGAGCAGCTCCGTCGGCAGCATGCGCCCAAGGCCATCGCCGCATGGCTCCAGATTCTGGACGGCGAGCCCGAGCACACCGGAGCCATCGAAGCGCTGGGACGGCTGTATCAGCAGAGCGAGCAGCCCGAAGAAGCGGTCCGCTACCTGGTGAAGCGCGCCCACCTGTCGGACGACAAGAACCTGAAGGTGACGCTCTATGGCGAAGCGGCGCGGCTGTGTCTGACCAAGCTGTCGGACCCAGGCGCAGCGGAAGAACACCTGGTGCGCGCGCTCGAAATCCTGCCCGGACACGTCCAGACCCAGAGCGTGCTGGCCGATCTGTATCGCAGCCGAGGCGATCACCTGCGGGCCGCCAAGCTGTTCAAGGAAGCCGCCGAGCAGAGCGCCAACCGACTCGACAAGGGTCGCTGGATGGTGCAGTCCGCCAAGGAACACCTGCTGGCCGAAGAGCGGCAAAAGGCTGGCGACCTGCTTCGCGAAGTCCTGGCGCAAGATCCAGAGCACAACGACGCCGCCCAGCTGCTGTCCGAGCTGTACTGGCAAGACGGACGCTTCGACGATGCGCTGCCGCTTCTGGAGATGCTGACCCGCAAGGAAGCCGAGCGCGGCACCCAAGTGATCCGGCTCACCCGGCTTGCCCAGGCGTCGATTGGCGCGGGACTGCGCGACAAGGCACGACGGGCCTACCGACGCGCACTGGAGCTAGAGCCCAAAGACATGGGCGCACTGCGTGGGCTGCTGCCGCTGCTCGTTGAGACGGGACAGTTTGTCGATGCCCGCGAGATCAGCGAGACGCTGCTGACCGAGCACCACGAAGCGCTGGGACAAGCAGAGCTGGCCGACCTGTGGGCCAGCAAGGGACAAGCAGAGCTGGCGCTTGGCAACAGCGAGCCAGCCACCGTGGCGCTTCAGAAAGCGCGCGAGCTGATTCCGCTGCATCGTCTGGCGCTGTCGCAGCTTCGTCGGCTCGATGCGCTGACCGCCGAAGAAAAGCTGGAAGTCCGGCAGTCGCTGCTGCGCTCGCTGCTCGCGCATCCGGGTGAGCCCGGCACCGCCGAGGATCGGCTGTCGGTCCTCACCGAGATCGGCGACCTGTACGCGGGTTCGCTCGACAAGCCGCAAGACGCCATCTCGACCTATCGGGAAGCGCTGTCCCTGTCGCCACAGTCCGTGACCATTCAGCACAAGCTGCTGTCGGTCTACACCGAGCAGAAGCTGTGGAGCGAAGCCGCCAACCTGCTGCAAGAGCTGGCCGCTTCCGAGACGAACGAAAAGCGCCGCGCCCGCTACAAGCAGACCGCCGGCTTCATCACGCGCGACTACCTAAACGAACCACGTCGCGCCCTGCGCCTTCTGTGGAGCTCGTTCGACGATGATCCCACGCTCGTCAAGAGCCTGGAGTCTGCCGAGACGCTGGCCGCGCAGCTTAGCGACCCCAAAGAGCTGCTGCGCGCCATGCAGCGCCGCATCAAGGTCATGGGGCCCGAGCAGAGCGACTCGCCCAAGCAGCGCGCCGAGCGGCTGCGGCTGTGGACCGAAGTGGCCCGCGTCTGCATCCAAGAGCTGGGCGATCTCAAGACCGGCATGACCGCCTACGAGGTGTCGCTGACGCTGGAGCCAGGCAACCTGGATCGTCACCGCCAGATGGCAGCCATCTATGCGACCGCTGGGGACGACAAGCTCGACAAGGCCATTGCCGAGCATCACCACATCCTCAAGCACAGCAAGGGCGAGCTTCCGTCGTACAAGGCGCTCCGCGATCTCTACGGCAAGACCGGCCAGCGCGATCGTGCCGCCCAGGTGGCCTATGCCCTGACCCTGCTGCGCCAGGGTTCGTCTGAAGATGCCGCCCTGGCAGATGAGCTGCGCAGCCGCCCGGTAACACTGGCCCGCAGGCCGCTCACCAAGGATCTGTGGCGGATGGTCAGCCACCCCGATGAGGATGCGCGCCTGCAAGCGCTGCTTTCGGTGCTGTGGCCGACGCTGCAAAAGCGCCATGCCCGCCCGTGGAACGAGCAGCCCTTCGATCGCGCAAGCCGCGTCGAGCCGAGCGCCTCCCAGGTCTACCTAAAAGCGCTGCGCTACGCCTTTGAGATGACCGAGTCACCGCTGCCCGAGCTATACCCCAGGCCGCAAGCGCGCGAGCTGGCGGAGCAAGCGTTCCTCATCTCGATTGCCCGCGAAGGCCAAGGGGCAGCGACGGTCTGCGCCGAGCTGGGTCCGCCCCTTCTCGATCCCAGCCGTCCCGAGCGCGAGACGCTGTACGAAGTCGGTCGGATGGCGGCCCTGCTCCGTCCTGAGCGCGCGCTCCGCACCGTCCTGGCCGATGAACAAGAGCTGGCGCAGATCATCGAAGCCGCGCTCATCATCACGCACCAGGAAGTGAGCCAGGTCACGCCGCCCGCCTCGGGTCCGGTGCTGGAGCTGGCCCGCAGCCTGCGTGGCGCGCTGTCCCCGCAGCAGCTAGAGCAGCTCAGTCGCGTAGGTCGCACCTTGGTGGACTCGTCCGTGAAGCCGATTCAGCTGGCGAACACCTGGCTGTCGGCGTCCGAGCTGACGACCGTGCGCGTGGGTGCCCTGCTGTGTGGCGACTTGGAGACGGCGGCGCTGCTGCTTGCAACCGACCCGCCGGGGCTCACGCTCCTGTCGCCCAAGCAGCGGCTCCTAGAGCTGCTTCACTTCGCGGTCAGCGAAGAGCTGGCCTCCGTCCGCCAGTTCCTCGGCCTGTAGTCGCACATCCCTCCCCTCGCTCCCGTCCATCCCATCCCCCAATTCAGGGGGGATTCCAGTTATAATCCAGTCCATGGACTCGGATGAGCCTAGCGGCTCCCTAAGGCCCGGACGACCGCAGCTGCGGCTGGTTCCGCCTGAGCCCGCAGAGGCCACCGGGGAAGTGTCCGGCATTGCCCCCGGACCCAGCAAGAGCGCCGTCGGACAGAGTGCCGGTCATCTCCGTGCCGTTCAGTCTGCGCCCAGCACCACCTCCCTGCGTGATGCCTACGTCTTCGGCGCCCGAATGCTGCTTGACCAGCCCGCCGCCTGCCGCAGCGGCTATCGCCTGTTCTGGGTGCATGGCCGCGACCTTGGCTGGATAGACCTGGAGGCCTCGTCCTCTGTGTTTGCGGTGATGGGCTGGCACGAAAACTGTGACTTGGTGCTGCCCCGGCTGCCGAGCGTGACCAACCGCCACCTGCTCGCCAGCTGCGCACTGCTCGCCGACAAGACCCCTGCGCTGCGCCTGCTCGACCTGCACACAAACCAGCCCTTTACGATTGAAGGCCAGCCCCGGCAGTCGATTGGCGTCAGCGGTCCGCTGCTGATTGGCCTGGGAGACTGCGCGATAGGCTGCGTGCCCCTGCCCGAGTTTCTGTCCCAGCGCGGCAGGCTGGCCGATGCCGTCGAGCTACCCAGCTACGACTTTGTAGAAGCCGAGCAGCCGCCCCAGAACTCGCTGCGGATGCAGCGGCGAACCCACATCACCTTGCTGCCACGATCTCAGCGCGTCGAAGATCTTCAGTCCGGTCCTGCCGTTCCTGCGGCCCCAGCCGGTCGCGCCCGTGTCACCCTGCGTCGCCAGACCAAGGCCGTCTCCGTCGAGCTAAGCGAAGCCGATCTCTACGCTGGCGTCATCATTGGCCGCTCCGAGACCTGCATGGATCGCGGCCTGCGCCAGGTCCTGTCCGGTCAGATCTCGCGGCTTCACCTGCTGCTGATGGCCGAGCGAGGCCGCGTCTACGCGATGGACCTGTGCAGCACCAACGGCACCTGGCAGCACGGTCAGCGCGTCCGTCGCGTCGAGCTGCCCGATCAAGGCACCCAGCTGCTCCTGTCTGGCAACGACTCCAAAGTCGAGCTGACCTGGCATCCCCGCAACACCATCCGCTCCACCCGAGCCGATGCCCCCAGCCTGTCCCCGGACAAGCTTCGATAAACCATCCATGCCAACGTTTTCCCCGCTCATCGATCGCGCGCTTGTCGTCTCGGCCACTGCGCACCGCAACCAGGTACGCAAGGGCTCGCAGGTGCCGTACGTCATTCACCCGGTCCACGTTGCGCTGCTGCTCATCCGCCACCAGTTTCCCGATGAGGTCATCATCGCCGCCCTGCTCCACGACGTGGTCGAAGACACCAGCATCACCTTGGCCGAGCTACAGGCCGAGTTTGGCGAAGAGGTCGCCCGCCTGGTCGCTGCCGTGTCCGAGCAGAAGACCGAAGGGACCGAGCCCCTGCCTTGGAAGGTGCGCAAAGAGGCGCAGCTTCGCAAGCTCGGCCACGCCGACCGGCACATTGCCGCCATCAAGACCGCCGACGCGCTGCACAACCTGCAAGCCACGCTAAGTGATCTCAAGCGCCGGGGCCCGCAGGTCTGGACCCACTTTCGCGCCTCGCAGTCC
>ERZ724514.572-NODE-572-length-16711-cov-4.910363_pt1 | contig 16711 bp, 8 predicted proteins | sample MGYA00376047_ERZ724514 | MGnify/ENA primary metagenome ERZ724514 (study PRJEB28724, sample SAMN07190883) | activated sludge metagenome | isolation source: activated sludge of sewage treatment plant in Hong Hong | place: Hong Kong | collected 2016-03-17 ...
TCTACGTAACCCGCAACCCGTAACCCGCAACCTCCGTAACCCGCAACCTCCGCAACCCGCAACCTCCTCAACCCTAGATGCTCAGACGCTTCAGTTCTTCCCGCAATTCCTTCATGTTTACGCTGCGGTACTGCATGGTCAGTGCGCCTGTTTCACCGGCCCTGACGTCCTGCATGGCAAATTCCGGTTTGCCGTCTTTGACCCGGATAGCGATAACCGACACCGTTTTGCCTTTGGGCAGACCCGAAGCGGTATAGGTACTTTCGCCATTGCGGGAGAACGACAACAGGCTGTTGATGTCCCGGCAAACAACGTATAGGGTGGCCTCCTCCGATTCATTGACCACCAGTTGCACCTTTTCTGCAGGATCATTGTAGAATTTGTCGCAATTGATCCAGCCCAGTTGACTGACGTCGGCAACGTAGGAACGCATATAACCTTGCGCCTGGGCCGTCGACTGGGCTGTCAGCAGCCGTTTTTCGCTGATTTCTGCTTTCAGGCTGTCGGAAATGTCTTTCAGGCCAATATTTTTCAGGATATCGGTCGTCGCATTTTGAAGCGTATCCCAGGGGTATTCGTCCCATACCCGGCGAAACAGGTATTTGAACTCGGGGGCCTCCACGATCTTGAATCCGATATGCTTGTAGTATAAATTGCCGACGGTGATCCTGTTGCTGTGCTGGTTCATAAAGTTTTCCCTGAACTGCGTTTCGTAGTTTTTATCGGCAGCAGATATGACGGCGTACTCCAGGTTGCTGTAATACGGGCGTTTCCCGATATTTTTCCCGATTTGCTTCAGCGCGATCTGCAAACTTTCGGAATAGTTGTGCAGGCGCCGTCCCTGTTCAAAATTCATGATGACCCTGATCCGGTCCATGAGTGCGACTTCCCATTTTTCCCGTTCATCGATGTAGCGCTGTTTTGACGCCTCGAAATCGGCCACTTTGGTTTCGTATTTTTTGTAAAGTGCCACATACTGGAGCGAATCGCGCTCATACTTTTCCAGGGCATTCTGATAGTATTTCTTTGCTTTCTTGCTGCCTTTCCGGCTCATGGATTCGCCAGACCGGCCACCGAACATATACCGGATATTGTCCCAATCGGGGCGCTGGGGCGGATGTGGCGCGCGCGGTGCATTGGGTTTGCGCGGCCGCAGCGGCAGATCGCCGGAAAACACCGGCGCGGTTGGCATCACATATTCCGGCACCTTCATGGCCATGATCCGGGCGCCCAGCGAAGGATCGATATCGAGTGTAACGACCGGGTCCTTGAGCGTCTGCCGGAACTTTTGGCCTACCGGCTGCCAGTTGAGGTCGCCGTTTTCTGTCTGTTTGCCGTAAAACAGCTCCATGCCGGGGTCGATTTTTCCGGCAGGAATGGCCACCGTGATGGCTGCGCCGTCGGCCATCGACAGCTGTTTGCCTCCCGACTGCGCATCGATGTACACCATGCCGCCGGTCTGCAATACGTGGCCGTTGCTGGTAGTGGAAAGATCGAACGATATCCAGTCGGACGGAGCGTAGGCCTCCTTGACCGTAATCTCAATCGGGCCGGTCGGGCTGGAGCCGTCGTCGAAGACAAAACTTTGTGCCGGGATAGCGATGACGGTACCGCGTGCGGCCGTGATCTGTTGTTCCCGGTCGGGTTGTATCATTATTTTTTGTTCACTGTTGGCAGTGAGGCGTTTTTGCAGGGCTGCATAGTCGTCGAAATAAATGGCCGCCACAGCGATGTCGACACGCCGGTTCTTCCGGCGGTTTGCTTCTGTGGTATTGTCGTAGGAGAGGTTTCGTTCGCCCCAGCTTTTTACGGTGGTTTTCCCCGATAGCAGGCCTTTGGCGGAGAGGTACTGTTGCACGCTTTCCGCTCTGTCTTCCGCCAGGCGTTTGTTGTATTCCTCCGTTCCGCTGTTATCCGTGTAGGCGTCGATGGTAACCGTGTAATCCGGCGCCGACAGCAGGGTAATGGAGAGCGCGTCGAGTGTTTGCCGGGCTTCGGCGTTGAGTTCCGATTTGTCGAGATCGAAAAAAACGGAACGAATGGTTTCCGTTTGTGCAGGCAGCAGCCACACTGACAACAGCAGCAGGCCGGTCAAGAAGATTTTTTGCATACAGATTGTTTTGGCAAATAAAAAACTGGGTTAACCTGTCAATATCAGCGCGTGCTTTGGCCAAATATTGCATCTGCCTGTTTTTTAATATATGACAAAACCGGGGCGATCTGATCGCTCCGTTGATTTTACGCGCATTTTTTTGCTGTTCCTTTGCCAAATGGCCATAAACATGCAGACGGCCCAACGGGAAAAATCTACTTTCGTCCGTTTTTTCGGCATTCATATTAATCATCCAAATCAAATTCCTTAGTGATGGTCAGAGTCTTCTGTTCTTTATTTTTACTGGCCCTTTCGGTCGCCTTACAAGCGCAATCCATCTGGTCTGACATCGCCGAGCGCGATATCCCCGCAGGCGAACGCCTGATAATCCCGCGGGTATATCGCACGGTCAGCGTCGACCTCAACGCATTGCAATCGCTGCTCAACGACGCCCCGGAACGGTTTACCCCGGCGGCAAACAAAAGCGAGCTGCCCGTTCTGACCCTCCCAATGCCCGATGGCCGGACCGCCAGTTTCCGCCTGAATGAATCGCCCGTAATGGCGCCCGCTCTCCAGGATAAATACCCGGAAACACGCTGTTATACCGGGTATGGCATCGACGACCCCACCGCGCTGTTGAAGTGCGACCTGACGCCCTGGGGCTTTCACGCCATGGTACTCTCGGCCACGCACAGCACCCTTTTTATCGACCCGTACAGCCACGGCGATAAAAACAACTATGTGGTGTATTTTAAAAAGGATTACCCGCCCGGAAAAGACAACGAGGGGTTCTACTGCGAAACGGAAACAACCGATTTTCAGCAGATCACCCTGAACAGTTCGGCAGCCAAAGCGCAGGGCGACTGCCAGTTGCGCCGCTACCGCCTCGCCCTTGCCTGTACCGGTGAATACGCCAGTTTTCACGGCGGCACGGTAGCGCTTACCCTGGCGGCCATGAATACCACGATGAACCGCGTGAACGGCGTTTATGAAAACGACTTTGCCGTCACCATGCAGTTGATCCCCAACAACGACCAGATCATTTACCTGAACAGCGCAACAGATCCGTACAATAACGGCAATGGCAGCACCATGCTCGGTCAGAACCAGAACAACCTGACCTCCGTGATCGGCAGCGCCAATTTTGACATCGGCCACGTGGTCAGCACTGGCGGCGGCGGCGTTGCCGGTCTGGGCGTGGTATGCAATAACAACAGCAAGGCGCGTGGTGTGACGGGCGGAGGTTCCCCCATCGGCGACCCTTTTGATATCGACTACGTCGCCCACGAAATGGGCCACCAGTTCAGCGGCAACCACACCTTCAACGGTACCGCCGGGTCCTGTAATGGCAACGGGTCCACACAGGCATCCGTTGAGCCCGGCAGTGGCACCACCATCATGGCCTATGCCGGCATTTGCGGCGCGCAAAACGTTCAGAGCAACAGCGACGACTATTTTCACGCATTTAATGTGCAGGAAATCAACAATTTTACCGTAAATGGCAACGGCAATACCTGCGCGGTGAAGATCAATTCGAACAACAACAACCCGGTCGTCGACGGCGGGGCCGACTATATTATCCCCAAATCCACACCTTTTGCCCTGACGGCTACCGGCAGCGATGTAAACAACGACATGCTGACGTTCTGCTGGGAGCAGATGGATGCTGCTGTTACCACCTCCCCACCGGTATCCACCAGCACCACCGGGCCGCTGTTCCGTTCCTTCAAGGGCACGGCATCGCCGACGCGTTATTTCCCGCGTTTGTCCGATCTGGTGAGCAACACCAACTACCCCTGGGAAAAACTGCCCTCGGTGGCGCGTACCATGAATTTTCGCGTGGTGGCACGCGACAACCACGGCGGTGCAGGCTGCACCGATGAAGACGATGTCGTGGTCACCGTAGCCGGCACTGCAGGACCGTTTACGGTAACCGTGCCGAATACCAATGTGCTGTGGTACGTCGGTGAAACCAAAACCGTCACCTGGGATGTAAACAATACCAATGCCGCCCCTGTCAACTGCGCCAACGTGCGTATCCTGCTCTCGACCGACGGCGGATTCAACTATCCCGTGGTGCTGGCCGCAAACGTGCCCAATACCGGTTCGGCCAACGTGCTGGTGCCCAACAACCTTTCCAATACCTGCCGGGTGAAAGTGGAAGCCGTGGGCAATATCTTCTTCGATATTTCCAACCAGAACTTCCGGATACAACTGCCACCCGTGCCCACTTTTACCCTGGTAACCAATACCAATGCGTTACAGGCCTGCGCAGGCGACACACTCCTGCTTTCGGCCGACCTGGGCTCGATCCTGGGATTCAGCGACTCCGTGGTGCTGACCCTGAACGGCGCACCTGCGGGCGCTACCTTCAATATCAACCCCAACCCTGCCTTGCCGGGCAATAGCGCTCAAATCTCGATCTACGACCTGGCTCCGGGCGCAGCCGGCACCTATAACATGACGGTTCAGGCGACGTCGGGCAGTATCATCCAGAACGCAGGCGTTCAACTGACGCTGTTGCCCGGGGCGCCTGCAGCAGTCGCCACCGTCAGCCCCGCAAACGGCGCAATCGAACAACCCCTGAGTACCGACCTGACCTGGAACACCGCCGCATTCGCCGATAATTACTTCGTGGAAGTGGCCACCAGCCCTTCTTTTGCGCCTGCGTCGGTCGTTTTCAGCCAGAATACCGCGAATGCCACCATCCAAACCTCCACACTCCAGCCGGGAGGCGTGTACTACTGGCATGTCCGCCCTTCAAACAGCTGCGGAGCAGGTGATTTTTCTCCTGTAATTGCCTTCCAGACGGGCAAGATCACTTGTGGTCAGGCATTCAACAGCACCGACGTGCCGCAGGTGATTTCGCAGTCGATAGACACCGCCATTTCCGTGCTGAACATCGCGGAAAACAAAATCATTGCCGACGTCAATGTGACCTTCCAGGTCAACCATACCTGGGTCGGCGATCTCGACGCCCGCCTCGTAGCGCCGGACGGCACGACCATATTGCTGTTCGACCGCCCCGGCGTTCCGGCCACCTCCGATGGTTGTGAAGGAAATAACATCAACGCCATTTTTGACGACAGCGCCATATTGACTTCCGACGATTTTGATGCGACTTGTGAAGTAACCATACCGGCAATCAGCGGGACCTATCAGCCCATAGACGCCTTATCCGCTCTGAACGGCATGATGACGGCGGGTGAATGGAAGATCATTGTAAAAGATAACGTCAATCAGGACGGCGGTTCCATTATCGCATGGGGTCTAAACTTCTGCTTTGCCGACACGATACCAACAGGTACAATCGCCATCAATACCCCGTTGATGGTGCCTGCAGGCGGCACGGGTGCTATCGAGGCAACCAACCTGTCCTTTACGGGCGCCGCAGGCCCGGCATTGTATACCTTGCTCAGCCTGCCGCAACACGGTACGCTGCTCCTCGACGGCATGGCCATGGCGTATGGTGACGCGTTCACGCAGGCGGATATTGACGCCGGATTGGTGTCGTACGAGCATAATGGGGATGCCGCCGTGGCTGATGAATTCCTGTTCGACGCCGTCGACCTCACCGCCGCTTCGTGGGTACAGGGTGCGACTTTCCAGATAATTATTGTACAAAACAACCTTGCTGCAACGGCTGCGGAAAGTCAGGCAGTGTTGTGCCCGAACAGCGCTACCGGCGAAATTACCGTAGATGCCACCGGCCTCGACGGTCAGTATCAGTACAGCATCAACGGCGGGCCGAACCAGACTTCCAACGTCTTTACCGGTTTGCCTGCGGGCGACTACACGGTTGTGGTAACAGGCCAGTTCGGGTTCACGACAACAACTGATACCATTACTCTGAGCGACCCGGCAGCCATTCAGGCGAGTGCCGATGTGGTCGACGACGACGTGACGGTAACGGCTTCCGGTGGCACCGGCGTGTTTCAGTACAGTCTCGATGGCGTCATGTTCCAGTCGTCAAATGTTTTTGAAAACCTCCCCAACGGTTTTTACACCATTACAGTACAGGATGAAAACGGCTGCACAACCACCGTGGAAACGATCGTTGCCGTCAATACCCTGCTCGCTAACCTGGTCGTGCAATCGCAAGTCAGTTGCTTCGGTGGCAGCAATGGCGCTGTATCAGCAGCCGTGGCCGGTGGCCAGATGCCTTATTCCTTCAGTCTGAACGGCGGCGCATTCCAGCCGCAAAACACCTTCACCGGCCTGCCAACAGGTACTTACACGGTAGAGGTAAAAGACAATCAGGGCTTTACCATTACGACCAACGAGGTGACCATCACGTCGCCTCCGGCCATTGTCGTTTCGGCAAATACGGTGCTGAATGTCATCACCGTCACGGCATCCGGCGGCGTAGGGGCCCTGCAATACAGCATCAACGGCGCCGATTTTCAGCCGGGCAATGTTTTCTCCGGCCTGCCCAACGGCACTTACACCATCACCGTGCGCGATGCCAACGGATGTATTGTCACGACACAGGCAACGGTAAACGTGCCGGCACTGGCGATAACGCTCATCAGCGAGACGACGACCATCCTTTGCTTTGGCGACCAAACCGGCGCCCTGGAAATCAGCGCTACCGGCGGTATACCGCCGTACGAATATGCCCTGAACGGCGGCGCTTACCAGAGCAACAATGCGTTTAGCGGACTAAATGGCGGACCGCATACAGTAGCAGTACGCGATGCTGCCGGCACGGTGACGGAGACGACCTTCTCCTTCAACCAGCCTGCCGCACTCATTGCTTCCGTTACGCTGACCGGCAACGACGCACAGTTTCTGGCAACGGGCGGCACGACTCCCTATACTTTTGTATTCAATGGTCCGCAGCCTCCGGTTAACCTCCCGAACGGCAATTACATGCTCACTGTCGTGGATGCCAACGGCTGTTCGGACGTTGAAAATTTCACGGTAAATATTCCGCCGCTGTCGCTGGCAGGGCAGATAACCGATATAGACTACTGCAACGGACAGGCGATGATCGAACTGGCGGCAACGGGTGGTGAAGCGCCGTATGAATATTCTCTGAATGGCGGACCGTTCCAGAGTTCAAACGTCTTTACGATCTTCCCGGGAGCGAATTCCGTGCGTGTGCGCGACGTGACGGGTACAATCGTGCAGATCCCGGTGCCGCTTCAGTTGAATCCGCCGCTTGAGGCCGACGCCAGCGTTTCAAACGATACCATTATTGCTTCCGCACAATTGGGGACACCGCCATATATGTATTCCATCAACGGCTTGCCGTCCCAGAGTTCGCCGGTATTCCCGGGTGTACCCAACGGCGATTATATGGTCGTGGTGGAAGACGCCAACGGATGTGCGGATACTGTATTCGTGCTGGTGCTCGGTATTGTAAACCCTGCTACAGAATGGGGACTGCTCCTGGCGCCCAATCCGTCGGCAGGACTGTTCCGCCTGGAAATGCAACAAGCGCCCGCCGAACTGCGCGCCGAAGTGTTTGACGTGGCAGGCCGGAACCTGCGTTCGCTGCACTTTGCGCCGGGTAGCGGGACATTTATCACCACGCTCGATTTGCTGGACCTGCCCCAGGGCACCTACCTGCTACGCCTGACGGATGGCAAGCGTGTAGGTGCCGTACGGTTGAGTATCGTCCGATAGGAGGATGTGGAGGTTACGGGTTACGGGTTACGGGTTGCGGAGGTTGCGGGTTGTGGAGGTTGCGGGTTACGGGTTGCGGAGGTTGCGGGTTGCGGGTTACGTGGAACACTGTTACCTTAACCATTATTCTAAAAGCCGGGGAAGGTCGCAACCCGCAACCTCCGTAACCCGCAACCTCCCCAACCCGTAACCCGAAACCTTACAAACCGATCAATACCTATGCGCGTCACATTTGAGCACAAAGGCCATTCGTACCACGCCGATCTGTCCCGGCCCATCGACCTGTCGATACCGCTCCGCGACGGACATGGCAACCCGAACTGTTTTTACGCCCCGCCTGTGGCCTTCTGGCCGGTAGAAGCAGGCAGTTTTATCGGCAGCACGGCAAAGGGAGGTCCCGTCAATTTTTTCAATGTGACGTTCAACCCGCACGGCAACGGTACGCACACAGAATGTGTGGGGCACATTGCCAAAGAGCGGTATGTCCTTGGCGATTGTTTGAAAACAGCACATGGCATGGCAAAACTCATCAGCCTTTATCCGCGCAAGACGGATGCGGGCGACCGGGTGATCTTTCCCGATCAACTGGAGGAGTTGATCGCTCCGAATGAAGCGGAAGCGCTGATTATCCGGACCCTTCCCAATGACAATTTGAAGTTGACGGCCAACTATTCGGGCGCCAATCCGCCCTATATGCACCACACTGCCGTGGAATACCTGGTGGCCTGCGGTGTACAACATCTGTTGCTCGACCTGCCGTCTGTTGACCGCGAGGAGGACGAGGGCCTGTTATTGGCCCATCGCGCCTTCTGGCAGTACCCGGAAGCGGTCCGCCAATACTGCACCATTACAGAACTGATCTACGTTCCGAATGAAGTAAAGGATGGTTTTTACCTGCTCAACCTGCAAACCGCCTCCTTCGACCTCGACGTCAGTCCGTCAAAACCTGTGATTTTTCAGATCACTTCCTGAGGGTTTTTGGAGGTTGCGGGTTACGGAGGTTGCGGGTTACGGAGGTTGCGGGTTACGGAGGTTGCGGGTTGCGGAGGTTGCGTGAAACATTATTTCCTTAACCTTTATTCGAAAAGCCCGGGAAAGTCGCAACCCCCAACCTCCGCAACCAGAAACCCGTAACCTCCTTAAATCCCGAGCGCCTTGCCCAGAAACCCCGAGAGCCCGCCGACCACCTTGCTGGTCATTTTTACAATAAAAGCGTATTGCTTGTATTTCTTTTTGAATTTGGGCGCCAGGTCGATCACATCGTTCAGGTAAGGTTTTTTGGCGACGCGCACCCCGAGTTCCACCTTTTCCAGGGTATTCAGGCTACCCTGCCATTTTTCAGAGTCGTGTAGAATCTTGTCGATATAGCGCTCGTTCTGGGAATGGTACTTCTCCACAAATTTGACGCCTTTTACAGGGTTGAGAAATTTCAGGTCTTCATTCATGAACAGCACGTAGTCCTGTATCAGTCCGTCGAGCTTCTGTTCCGGCGGGATATTGCTCTCTGCGAGGCGTTTCAGGGTTTTGTTGTGGTTGGCGAGCCAGCGGTTCTGTTTCCAGGAAGCACAGCCGGATTGCGCGACCAGCAATCCTGCAAGACAACAGAAGAGGATAAGTTTTTGCATAAATTGTTCTGTTTTTATCGGTAAAAGTAATGCCGAAGGCTTTAAACGCCGGAAGTATGCCGACTTGTTGCCGGAGGTAAAATATTTTTCGGATACTTGTCCATATGAAATGGACGCATCCCGACATACACAGCTACTACGATCACACCCGATTTGACTACCGGCGGATCTGGAACCGCCGCCGTCGCGATGTCGCCGTTCACTTCGGATATTACGACGAGCACGCACACCGGCACGAAGATGCCCTCGACAACATGAACCGGGTGCTGGCCGGGTACGCCGGGATACAGGCGGGCGAACGCGTGCTCGACGCGGGCTGCGGCGTCGGCAATGCCTGCTTTTGGCTTGCGGAGCACCTCCGGGCCCGTGTCACGGGCGTCAATATCGTAGCCAGCCAGATTGCAGATTGCAGGCAACAGGCCGCGCAGAAAAACCTTCCCGAAGCGTCATTCGTCGAAGCAGATTTTTGCAACATGCCGTTCGAAAACGATACATTCGATGTGGTCTGGGCCTGCGAAAGCGTCTGTCATGCACCGGAAAAAGCGGCGTTTTACCGGGAAGCATTCCGCGTGCTGAAACCGGGCGGGAGACTGGTTATGGCCGAATATATGCGCCAAAACCGCCCCGTATCAACCAAAGGCGAACAATTGCTCGCCGCCTGGCTGCGACCCTGGGCCATCCCGGATATCGACACGGCGGATGAACACCGCCAGCATGCCACAGGAGCCGGCTTTGAACAGATCGTTATACACGACGCCACAGCCAACGTACGCGTTTCGCTGCGCAACCTGCACGACCTTTCGGCAGCCTGGCTGCCTTTTGGAAAGGTTTTCAGGTTTTTTCATATTGTGAACGACATCCGGCTCGACAATGTAAAAGCATCCATGCGGCAATATGAAGCCCTTCGGGAAGATGCCTGGATGTATGGTATTTTGACTGCGAGAAAAATTGGGTTTCCGCTGATTGACGCAGATCAACGCTGATTTCCGCATATTTTCATCCGGATATCCGCGTTGATCTGCGAGCCTCTTCAGCGCCAGTCTGCGTGAACCCGTTTGCAACAGTAAACTGCTATTTTATGAAAAACACTGCGCTTCCGCTTGGCCTTGTCGTTATCGCCCTCCTGTTTTATATCCCCGGGATATGGCGTTTTGAATCTGTCTCGCAAGAATTGCCGGAACCGAACGACTACCTGTTTCTGCAACGGGCATTTCCGTACGATCAAATTCCTTCCGACGCTTACTATGATGCCGTGGAATGGGTACAAAATCAGGCGGGAAGCCGCAACAATTCCGTTCAATGGGAATTGGCCGGTCCGACAAAGGTGGGAGGACGCATCACCGACGTGGCCATGCACGCATCCGATTTGCAAACCATCTATGCGGCAACGGCTTCGGGCGGGGTATGGAAATCAGAGGATGCCGGTCAAAACTGGCTGCCCATAACCGACGGGCTGCCCAGTCTTTCCATTGGTGACATTGCTATCGACCCTTCGGATAAAAACACCCTTTACTGCGGTACCGGAGAGACAAACGGCGGAGGCGGCTCCGTCACTTACGACGGGCGCGGGGTGTTCAAAAGCATGGACGGTGGCGAATCCTGGACCGCTGCCGGACTGGAAAATACCGGCAGTATCGGCCGGATAGAAGTGGATCCTCAAAACCCCGATCGCATTTTTGTCGCGGCCATGGGAAGCCTGTTCAGCAATAATTCCGAGCGGGGTGTATATCGCAGCACCGACGGCGGCAATTCCTGGGAAAAAACCCTGTTCATCAACGACTCCACCGGCGTGATCGACCTGGCGATACACCCCTCCAACCCGGATACGGTTTTCGCCGTTACCTGGGAACGCATCCGGCGCCCGCACACGCGGGTGTACGGAGGGCCGGGCAGCGGCATCTGGCGCAGCACCGACGGCGGCAGCAACTGGGAAAAACTGGACGGAGGACTCCCCCAGGGCGGTACGAACGGCCGCATCGGTATAGCCATCGCGCCTTCGGAGCCCGGCACCCTCTACGCCATCTATGCCGGCACAAACGGCTCTTACACCGGAACCTATAAAAGCAGCGACAATGGCGACACCTGGGTAAAACTCCCTCCGGGCGGCGATCCGGGGTATTCCAACTTCGGCTGGTGGTTCGGGCAGATCAGGATCGACCCAAACGACCCCGATGCGGTGTACTGCCTTGGTATCGGCTTCCGGAAAAGTGCAAATGGCGGGCTTGCCTGGAACGAGGCCGGGGCCGGACTGCACGTCGATTTTCACGCCTTGTACATACATCCTGCCAATCCCGACTTCCGGGTTGTCGGCAACGACGGCGGCGTATACACTTCATCAAACGGCGGCAATACCTGGATACACCGGCCCTTTGCCATCACACAATTTTATACTTCCGAGATCGACTATCAAAACCCCGAACGTTTGTACGGCGGGGTGCAGGACAACGGCACGTGGCGCACACTCAGTGGCAGTCCCGGCGACTGGGAAATCGTCGGAGGCGGCGACGGCTTCGTCACACTGGTTAACCCCAACGACGATATGCTTTATTATACTTCGTCGCAATACGGCGGACTGAAGGGCGCCAATGGCGCCGTAAAGCCCCAATCCAGCCGGTATAACTGGAACGCACCATATATTTTCGACCCCAATAATGCCGATATCCTGTACTTCGGGGCAGAAAAACTGTTCAAATCTGTCGACGGCGGACTGAACTGGACCGCCATCAGCGGCGACCTCAGCAACGGGCCTGGCGGACAAAACGGCGTTGTGTACGGTACTGTTACAACTATCGCGGCATCGCCGCTTGCTCCCAATACCCTTGTCGCGGGCACCGACGACGGCAATGTCTGGTTTACGGCCAATGGCGGACAGAACTGGGCAAAGATCTCCGACAACCTGCCCAAACGCTGGGTCACCCGCGTCGTCGCCGACCTTTGGGACGCGAACACGGTATACGTCTGCCTTTCCGGTTTTCGGAATTTCGACGATATGGCGCATATTTACAGGAGTACCGACGGCGGGCAAAACTGGAGCAATGTCGCCGGCGACCTGCCCGATATGCCGGTCAACGACCTTATCCTTGACCCAACCGATCCAGACACCTGGTACATTGCTACCGATGCCGGGGTGATGGTCACCTACAACGGCGGCGCGAACTGGGAACCACTCGGCATGGGTCTCCCCAATGTGCCCATACTCGACCTGACTTTCCACGCTCCCACCCGCGCGCTGGCGGCTGCGACCTTCGGCAGGTCGATGTTCCGGGCGGCCCTGCCCCAGCCTACCGGGGTGCATTCGCCGGAAGCATTTAAAAAGGTTTCGGTATCACCCAATCCATTCGGGAACAGAACAAGCGTTTCCTTTGCCCTTGCCGAACCGCAGGCAGTCCGACTGGAGGTGTTCGACTTGTCCGGCAGGCTGGTGAAAACCATAAATACCGGGCTGTTGCCGTCCGGGGAGCATCATATTGCCCTTGAAGGCTCGGGATGGGAGCCCGGAACCTGGTTGTTTCGCTTGCAGGGGAAAAACGGGAGTGTCAGCAGAAAAGTGGTAAAAACGGCGGAATAAAGGCTACTTCCGGAAACAAGCAGGGCTTTAGAAAAACCGCATTGTCCCATAGCCTGGTCGATCAGTCATCTGACATGATGATTAATCGGTCACCCCATCAGCACCGCCAGCAGTTCCTGCGCTGCTTTGGCAACTACCGTCCCCGGACCAAATATCGCCGCAGCGCCTGCCTCCTTTAAAAAGTCGTAATCCTGTTGCGGGATCACCCCGCCAACCACCACAAGAATATCGCCGCGCCCAAGTCTTTTGAGTTCGGCGACGGTCTGCGGCACCAGCGTTTTGTGTCCGGCGGCCAGGGAGGAAATGCCGAGAATGTGCACGTCGTTCTCCACAGCCTGTCTGGCGGCCTCGGCGGGCGTCTGGAACAGCGGACCGATATCGACATCAAAACCCAGGTCGGCAAATGCAGTGGCGATGATCTTGGCGCCGCGGTCGTGACCGTCCTGACCGAGTTTGGCGACCATAATGCGCGGGCGCCGGCCTTCCTGTTCGGCAAAGGCGTCGGCCATCCGGCGGGCTTTTTCAAAATCTTCGTTGTTGTTCATAGTGGCGGCATAAACGCCGGAGATGGTGCGTGTAGTGGCTTTGTATCGCCCGAAAGCATTCTCCATGGCCTGTGATATTTCACCCAGGGTAGCGCGGTCGCGGGCGGCCTGAACGGCCATTTCCAGCAGGTTGCCGGCGCCGGTTCGGGCGCATTGCTCCAGCGCTTCGAGGTCAGCAAGCACCTTCGCTTCGTCGCGTTTGGCCTTTACATCGGCAAGGCGCCGCAGTTGCGATTCCCGGACGGCCGTATTGTCTACTTCCAGTATCTCGAAGGGCACCTCTTCCGTCACCCGGTAGATATTGACGCCCACAATTTTCTCTTCGCCTGCGTCGATGCGTGCCTGCTTGCGCGCCGCGGCCTCCTCTATGCGCAGTTTCGGCAAACCCTGTTCGATGGCTTTGGCCATGCCGCCGAGCGATTCCACCTCCTGAATCAGTTTCCAGGCCTCAGATACCAGTTCCATCGTGCGGTTTTCCACGAAATACGAACCGGCCCAGGGATCAACCGCCCTGGTCACATCGGTCTCTTTTTGGATAAATATCTGCGTATCGCGGGCAATTTTTGCCGAAAAATCGGTTGGCAGGGCAATGGCTTCGTCGAAGGAGTTGGTGTGCAGGCTCTGCGTACCGCCCAATATGGCCGACATGGCTTCAATACAGGTACGGGCGACGTTGTTGAAGGGGTCCTGTTCGGTGAGCGACCAGCCGCTCGTCTGGCAATGGGTGCGCAGGGCGAGTGATTTTGCGCTTTTCGGAGCGAACTGGCTGACCAGTTTTGCCCACAACATCCGGCCGGCGCGCATCTTGGCGATTTCGGTAAAGTGGTTCATCCCGATGCCCCAGAAAAACGACAGCCTTGGCGCAAAATCGTCGATAGACAGCCCTGCTGCCAGTCCGGCGCGCATGTATTCGATCCCGTCGGCAAGGGTATAGGCCAGTTCGATCTCTGCCGGCGCACCTGCCTCGTGCATATGGTAGCCGGAAATGGAAATAGAGTTGAATTTCGGCATCCGGCGGGCACAGAAGGCAAAAATATCGCCGATGATGCGCATGCTCGGTCCGGGCGGATAGATGTAGGTATTGCGCACCATGAACTCCTTGAGTATGTCGTTCTGGATCGTACCCGACAGATTCTCGGGCGCCACACCCTGCTCCTCGGCGGCCGCGATGTAAAACGCCATGATCGGGATCACTGCACCGTTCATTGTCATGGATACCGACATCTGATCCAGCGGAATCTGGTCGAACAGGATTTTCATGTCCTCCACCGAATCGATGGCTACACCCGCCTTGCCGACGTCGCCGACAACACGCGGATGATCGGAATCGTAGCCCCGGTGCGTGGCCAGGTCGAATGCTACGGACAACCCTTTTTGTCCGGCCGCCAGGTTGCGGCGGTAAAAAGCATTACTCTCTTCCGCGGTGGAGAAGCCGGCGTACTGGCGAATCGTCCAGGGTTGTGTGACATACATGCCCGGATAGGGTCCGCCGGGAAAGGGTGGAACGCCGGCTGCGTAACGCAACGCGGTGTGGGGAGGCATCTTTACCGGCGCCGGGCGGAGCGTCGGGTCGAAAGTATTTTTGGAAAAATCGGGTACGGGCATATACGTTGAATTACCGCCGCAATATCGGGATTTTCAGGCGATCAACCGATCCAACACAACAGGAAGTCCCGTTCGGTACCGTTTTTTACCGGTTCGGGTATTTATACAGTCTAAATAAAATATAAGAGTTTAGTTTTATACATTGCAAGAAACCCCTGAAAACCGCAGATTTCTTTTTTTAACAAAAACTGATTCACAATGAGAACAACATCCAACTTCATTGCCCTGCTGCTTTTCCTGCTAACCGCCATTTCCGCCACAGCACAATTTGGAACCAACAACCGCATTTTATTTGTCGCCAACATGACCGGCCAGCAGGAGGTGCCCGCTGTAAATACCGCAGCACGAGGGGTAGTCACCTTTCTTTTTTCTGAAGACCGCAGTACGATCAGTGTCCACGGGGTGTTCACCGGCTTGAGCGGGCCGATAACCGCCTGTCATATCCATACCGGCGTAGAGGGTGTAAGCGGGCCGGTACTGACCAATTTCACCCCCAATCTGAGCGGTAACCGCGTACGGGCCGAAATCGCGGTGCCCGCCGGACTACTCGCCAAAGGACTCCTCCAACAGTTGTACTTTAACGTGCATACCGCAGCCAACCCGGGCGGCGAAATACGCGGACAACTGGAACTGATGACCGACGAATTTTACGTGGCCGTGCTGAATGGCCTCAACGAAACGCCGCCGGTTTTGGTCACAGCAACGGGCGTAGGCCTGTTCGCGCATTCCCCCGGCAGCTCGTTTGCCCGGTATTCCGCCGTGGTCAATGGCCTGACAGGGCCCGTCACCGCTTCACACATACACAACGGCGCATCGGGTGTGGCCGGGCCCGTGGTAGCACCTTTAAGTGTCTCCGGCAATACCCTGAACGGCAATCTTGACCTGAGCACCTTGTCGTCGGATTTTTTGCAAAAACTCCACGACGGAGGCCTGTATATCAACGTGCATACCGCTGCCAATCCGGGCGGCGAGATCAGGAGTCAACTGACGCCCATCGGGCCGCTCGCCTTTGAAACATTCCTCAATGGAGACCAGGAGACACCGCCGGTTACGAGCTCGGCAGTCGGAATTGCGGTGGCCGGCCTGAACGCCACCCTCGACAGTCTCACTTATTTTGTACAGGCAACCGGACTGACGCCTACCGCCGCGCATTTTCACAAAGCGGCGCCCGGCACGGCAGGCGGGGTGGTCGTTGCCCTCGTTCAAAGCCCTGTGGCGAACCTGTACACGGCCAAGATTGCCGTCAACAGCACCTTCGTCAGTGATCTGCTGAACGGCAATATTTATGTCAATATCCACACCGCAGCAAATCCGGGTGGCGAGATACGAGGTCAGATGGAGCCGCTGCTGCGCCGGGTGTACGCATTCGACCTTTGCGGCGACCAGGAGGTGCCGGCTACCGGCTCTTCTGCTCAGGGTGCGGCGGTTATTTCCACCGATCGCCTGAATACACACCTGAGTTATTTGTATGTCGTCGATGGCCTGAGCGGACCGGCGACTGCCGCACATATTCACGATGGAGCGTTCGGGGTGGGCGGACCGGTATACCTGCCGGTGAATACGCCTGCGCCCGTTGGCAGTGGTCAGTTCCACCGGTATACCTGCCGGTGAATACGCCTGCGCCCGTTGGCAGTGGTCAGTTCCA
>ERZ724514.581-NODE-581-length-16561-cov-4.498788_pt1 | contig 16561 bp, 9 predicted proteins | sample MGYA00376047_ERZ724514 | MGnify/ENA primary metagenome ERZ724514 (study PRJEB28724, sample SAMN07190883) | activated sludge metagenome | isolation source: activated sludge of sewage treatment plant in Hong Hong | place: Hong Kong | collected 2016-03-17 ...
CGCTGCACTGGGACGGGACCGGGCTGTCGCCCGGCGACACCGGCGTCGGCTCCTCGCTGTTCACCGTGCACGCGCAGGACGGCCGTTACACCGCTGTTGGCGGCCTCGCCACCGGCATCATCGTCGAGTATGACGGCGCGCAGTGGCACAACGTCACCCCCGACCCGCCGCCGATGGGCCTGTCCGGCATCACGCTCGGCGAGGACGGCTTCGGCGTCGCGGTCGGCAGCTTCGGCGGCGTGTACATCCGCTCGGATGCCGGCTGGGCGCCGGAGAACCTCGGCTTCGCCGTCTACGTAAACTTCCACGGGAGTTGGATCGACGACGCGGGCGGTGTCTGGGCCGTCGGCGGCCAGACCTTCAGCCCTCCCTTAGACGAGGGCATTCTGATTTACCGTGGAGCTTCCATCTCCGGAGAAGGGCTATGAGACCGACGTCTCGAGATCGGCACCGACGGCGCCGCGACCTCGCTACCCTGTCTGTCCGGTTCTTCCGTATTTGGAGTGTGCTGCTGAAGGCATGTGCCGCCCATCGCCCACAACAACCGGGCCCAGAGAGCGCTGGCCCGGTCCAGCGCGCAACCCTGTGTTCCAGCGGAGGAAACTAGCTCATGGAAGCAAGGACGGCCAAGATCCGCGAACCCGTGAAGGGAGCGGGCGTTCCAAGGGAAACGCCGGCAATCAACAACCTCGACGCGCTCCTTGAAGCGGCTGGACCCTTCCTGAGCGGGCGTTCCGCCGCAGTCAAGGCAGAGATCGTCCGCAGTGGCTACTTCGACGCGCCGATGCAACGCCAACTCAACATTGCGGCCGAGGTCCTCCTCGCGAACATGCAGGTGTCCGCACGTGCCGTGGACGACCTCATCGACGCGCTCGGGGCGTCACCCGTCGAGCGCGTACGCGGAGTGGCACCTGCGGTCGCAATGTCGCACTTCGGAAAGCGTCCGGCACAGTGTCTCCAACGGATCCGCAGGGCTGGTTGCTTTGCTGGCGCGTGGCCTCAGGAGCAAGCTCAAGGGTTCGTTCACCAGTTGACCATCGACCTCGGCTTTGAGCGGATCTATCCATTGGTGGCCGAATGGGTCGCCGATCCCGACCCCCTCGTGAGGAGGCTCGTCGTCGAAGGGCTGCGCCCGCGAGGCGTGATGACGCCACACATCACCGAGCTCCGCGCCGACCCAGGCAAGCTCCGCCCCATGCTCGAGGCAGTCTTGGACGACCGCAGCGACTACGTGAGGAAGGCTGCGGCAAACAACATCAACGACATCAGCCGGGATGCGCCCGACCTCGTGTGCCGCTGGGTCACGGAGTGGCTGCGCGGCAACCCGAGCCCCGAGCGACGCTGGATCGTGAGCAGGGGCCTCAGGTCGCTCGTCAAAGCCGGAAACCCAACCGCAATGAAGCTTGCCGGCCTGGGTAACCCCACCACGCTGGAGCTTCGGGCGATCGCCTCGATCCCGCAGCAAGTTACCATCAACCAACTGATACCGATCGCGGTGACGCTCCACAACGCCGGAAAAGGCACGATGACGGCCCGCGTGCAAGTGAAGATGGTTGGACCGAGCAAAACCCCGGCCAAGCTTCGCAAAAAGATTTATTTGATACAGTCGATATCCATTCCGGCGGGCGGCGAGGGGGTCGCGAAGAAGACCCTCCATTTCACTCACTCCAACGCTCAGCCCCACCTCCCAGGCAGCTACACTCTAGAGTTCATTGCGAACGGGCGCACTCTTGCGGAGCGCTCCTTCCGATTCCATGGATAGGTTGGCACCTTCACCATGAAGTTCGAATCACACGACGAGCCTCGGTCCTCTAACGGCGGCGCGTGGCCCCCAGCGCTGATTCATGCAACACATGGCTTCATGTCCAGCCAGGTGCTGTTCACCCTCGACGAGATAGGTGCCTTCGAGCAATTGCGTGTCGGTCCTCTCTCGACCACCCAGCTCGCACTCGCAACCAAGTGCGATCCCACCGCGCTCGAGCGTCTCGTCACTGCCGGTGTGACCCTTGGGCTGCTGGAGCGCAGTGCCCAGAGAGAGATCTTGATTCCCAGCCAGCTTCTACCGCTCCTTGATCCGTCGAGCCCGAGGTGCATTACGGGCATCTTCGAGCACTTTCGGCGCGTCTCCCTTAGAGCTTTCGGAGTGCTCACGGACGCCATTCGGCACGGGCGCTCCTGCTTCTGGGAGGACCACGGAGGTCCCTTCGAGTCCATGTACTCCACGGCGGAAGGAACGAGTAAATTCGCTGGCGCGATGTGGGCACTCGGGTACCACGCCGCGACAGAATTATGTGAGATGCTTCCGCCGCTCGGTTCTCGGTGCCTGGTGGATCTCGGCGGCGGAAGCGGTTCCTTCAGCATCGCGGCGCTCGAACGCTGGCCCGAACTCACCGCAGTGGTGGCGGATCTTCCTTCGATGAAGCCGGTCGTGGAGCAAGCAGCCGTCCAACGGGGCTTGCAGCAGCGGCTGTCCTTCGTAGCCTGTGACTTCTTTCGGGACCCACTTCCACGAGCCGACATCTACGCGCTTGGTTACGTGCTCTCGGACTGGTCGTACGAGCGAGGATCACGCCTACTCACACGCGCTTACGACGCGCTTCCCCCTGGTGGGTTGGTGCTCGTCCTCGAGCGTCTGTTCGATGAAGACCGAAGTGGACCGGCCACTACGGCTCTGATGGATCTTGCCATGCTGCTGGAGACGCAAGGTATGCACCGAACTGGCTTCGAATACGTACAATGGTTGCAACGAACAGGCTTCGTCGACTGCCAAGTCTACCGCAGCAGCCAGGAAAAGCACGCGATCATAGGCTTCAAGCCGAGCCTCTCGTAATCATCGAGGAGAGAAAGACATGGAAACTCATTTCCCTTATGTCATCATCGGAGCCGGCCCTGCAGGAGTACAACTCTCGTACTTCCTCGGGAAAGCGGGCCTCAATCACATGCTCGTGGAACGCTCGGACCGAGCTAGCGACTTCTTTCGCACGTACCCCCGCCACCGCAAGCTGTTGTCTATCAACAAGGTACATACCGGAATCCAAGATCCGGAGACAAATCTGCGATGGGACTGGAACTCGTTACTCTCGGATGAGTACGAGCCTCTGCTCAAGGAGCGGACGGCCAAGTACTTCCCCGATGCCGCTTCATTCGTCGACTACCTCGGTGACTTCGTCACGAGACACGACATCGAGCTCGCGACCGAGTTCGACGTGGAAAGCATCGACCGCTACCCCGCCTCCCGCCGGTTCGAGGTCCGGGCCCGCGATGGGCGCGTACTTACTGCGGACCGACTGATCCTCGCCACGGGGCTGTCGCTGCCCTGGGTTCCGGACATCGAAGGCATCGAACATGCCGAGCACTACGCGTCGGTCTCCGTCGATCCAGCGGACTTCGTGAACAAGCGGGTCTTGATCATCGGCAAGGGCAATTCAGCCTTCGAGACCGCAGAGAACCTCGTCGAGACGGCGGCGTCGATCCATCTCGTGAGCCCGTCGCAAGTTCGTTTTGCCTGGCAAACGCACTTCGTGGGCAACCTTCGCGCGGTCAACAACAACTTCCTCGACACTTACCTGCTCAAGGCGCAGAATGCGGTCCTCGACGCCACGATCGCAGGCATCGAGAAGGTCGGAGACGAGTTCGCCGTCACCTTCGGCTATACCCACGCCCACGGAGAGATCGAGACGCTGCGCTATGACCGCATCATCGCGTGCACGGGCTTCCAATTCGACGCCAGTTCGTTCTCCGACCGTCTCCGCCCGGAATTGACCCCATGCGGACGCCTTCCAAAAATGACCCACGAGTGGGAGTCCACGAGCATCAGCGATCTATTCTTTGCTGGTACGCTCATGCAGTACCGCGACTACAAGAAGTGCATGTCGTCTTTCGTGCATGGATTTCGCTACAATGTACGAGCGCTGGCTCACATGCTTCGTGGTCGGTACCACGGCGAAGCATGGCCCACGACACACGTTGATCCATCGGTGTCGTCAATTCGGTCCGCCATCCTCGCCCGCGTGAACCGATCGTCAGGGATCTGGCTTCAGCCGGGATTCCTCGCGGACTTCATCCATGTCGACCTCTCCGCCGCGGATGCCACGTACTATTCGGAGATCCCATTCGACTACGCCCGCGAGATCCTCATGACTCGCGGATCATGGATCAGCACGAGCCTTGAATACGGCCGAGACCACTCTTTCGACCCCTTCTCCCACGAGCGAGTGCATCGTTCCGACGTTACTCATGCAACATCAAGCGCGTTCCTGCACCCCGTGGTCCGCTACTTCGTGGACGGCGAACAGGTTGCCGAGCACCATATCATCGAGGATCTGGCGGGGGTCTGGGAAGAGGCCGAGCACATCGAACCGCTCGAGAGCTTTTTACGACAATGTCTTCTCGTGAACACCTGCGCGGCGGAATGACCCATGCCAATCATCGACTTCCACGTTCATGCCGGCAAGTACCACTTGCTACGCGACGACATCCAGGCCTTGCTGCAACGGAAACTCCACGCTCCCAGCGAGGAGGCCAGCGCCCTGTTCTCCAACCCGGCGCGGCTCGAGGCCCATCTCCGGTCACTCGGAGTGGATCGGGCCATCGTTCTGGCGGAGTGCGGACCAGGGACGAACTTCTCGATCGACAGCGCGATGATCGCGGAGTTTTGCTCCGGATCGAGCCTGTTGATACCGTTCGGCAACATCAATCCGTGCCATCATGACGTACGGACCGAGTTCGACAAGAGTCTCACGCTGGGGATTCGGGGATTCAAGTTCTATCCCGCCGATCACGGGTACGATCCCTTCAGCACCGAAATGAAGCACGTCTATTGCGAGTGCGCGGAGCGGGGACTTCCCGTCATGTTCCACACGGGGCTCTCGGCGCAACGAGATGCGAGCCAGCTTTACATTCGCCCACGCGAGTTCGAGCCACTCTGCCGGGGTCTTCCGGGCCTGATCGCCATCCTGGCTCACGCCGGCCGTCCAAATTGGTTTGAGGATGCGTGCCAGATGGCCCTCGAGTATCCGAACCTGTACCTGGACACGGGGTTGCTGCGAGCCGAAGAGATCGAGCGATGCTTGTCGTTCGCCCCGTCGGTTCGCCACAAACTTCTTTTCGGGTCGGATTGGCCGATTTGCGGAAGCTATTCCACGCACATCGCGGAGCTGTCCGGAGGCGGCATATCTCCTGACTCGGAGCCGGAGCTGTTCTTCTCCAATGCTCGCGCCCTCCTCGACCGCATGCGCATCGCCTGACTCTTCGTGGAACGCCGACCATGTACGAGACACTGCATCCGATCACCTACTACTTTTATCCCTTGCTTGAGGAGCGAGGGCTCGACGCCTGCGATCCGACGATCCTGTTCTCGCGGTCCGACGTGGTGTGGCCGGAGACGCTGCTCTATGTCCACGTTCCTTACTGCCATGATCTATGCCGGTTCTGTCCGTTTCACGTGCGCGTGGCTCCGGAGCGCGAGACCTACGTCCGCTACGCGGAAGCTCTGATCCAGGAGGCACGCCTCGTCGCCAAGCAGCCCAACATCGCCGGCCGACCGATTCGCGCCGTCTACTTCGGCGGCGGGTCGCCGTCGATCCTGCCGGTCGACGTGATCGCTGGCGTCTTCGACGCCTTGGAGCAGGAGTTCACGCTCACCGTCAATGTAGAGATCAGCTTCGAGGGCGAGCCTCGAACGCTCTCCAACCCGGCACTGCTCGAGCTACTCGCCCGGCGCGGGGTCTCGCGAGTGAGCTATGGCTTGCAGACGTTCGACCCTGTCCAACGCCACGATCGCTTTAACATCCGAGCGACGCTTCAAGACGTGGAGAACTGCACCAACAACGCGCGAAAGGTCGGATTTAAGGACATCAATGCCGACATGCTGTACGATCTGCCTGGGCAGGACATCCCTGCGCTCCGGGAGGACATTCGTCGCGTCGGCGAGCTGGGCCTCGACAGCGTTGATTACTATAATCTTCACTATTTTGCCTTCCCGAGCACTTTCAAGGCCAAGATGGACCGAGGCGAGGTCCCGGCGAAGCCGGACCAAGATATGCACTTTCTGCTCGCACGGGAGATCCGGCGGGGCATGGAGGAGCTCGGTCTCCACAACGTTGCGGACCAGATATTCTCCCGACACGGAGCGGTGTGTGAATACTTCCGCCTGCTCTGGGGCGGTGGCGACGGAGACCATCAGGCGGAGACGATCGCGCTTGGTGCGTCCGCCAGGGGCTATCTCGCGGGTCGTTGCTACATGAATGACTCGAACACTGCGAGCTATCTGAGCGCCGTCGAAGCCGGTAGGCTCCCCATCCAAAAGATCTCACGCGGGCTACTGCGGCCTGAGAACCGTGGGGCGGTCTTCATGGCGAAGTTCCTTCGCCTCTCGAAGCACAGGCGAGTTGCATACGAGAGCGTCGCGCCCGACGTTCGACGCCAGTGGTCGGAGTGGGGCTTGGTGAAGGAGACGGATGACGCATGGATCTTGACCGAGCGGGGCAAGGACTGGACGACGAACATGATGTACGACGCGTTCGAGGAGTCCCAGCGAATGGGGGCCGATACCTCGTTGGTACGCTTGGTCGGCAGGCCGGGCTCACGAACGGGGACGTTCTGAGAGCACGGCATGGCACGGATCTGCATCGTCCACGCATACCCGAGTGCGGCGCTCGTGCAAGCATTGCTCGCGGCGCGGCACGAGCTCGTGCTCGTAGTTCCCCACGAGCTCGAGCTCGAGCTCGCGCCCGACGCGGGAGTGGAGATCCACAGGGCCCATCTTCGAGATGACTCGGCAGTTCTGAGCACGATTGAGGCGGCGCATTGCGCGAATTCCATCGAAGTGATGCTGCCGATCTACGAGGGCAGCACCCCGGTGACCTCGCTGGCATGCGACCGACTAGGACTACGGGGGAACATCGTGGCAGCCGCTCGGGCGAGTCGTGACAAGTATGCGTCCTTTGAGCGCTGGGCTGCCGTCGGGGTGCCAACGCCTGAGACCGTGCCGATCACGGATCTCGCGGACAGCCTGGGTGCAGCTCTGGACACACTGGGGCTTCCGCTGGTGCTCAAGCCGAGCGACTCGATGAACAGTCAGGGGGTCTGTCTGGTTCACGACGCGGCCTCCCTCGAGCGTGCTGCGAGCGAACTGCTCGCGCTGGTGAGCGAGCGGGGTGACGTGAGCGAGCGGGATCGCAACCGGATAGCGTATGGACGTGCCGCGGTTCCAGTGATTGCTCAGAGTTATTGCCCTGGCGCGGAAGTGGGCGTTGATCTCCTGTACCGAGGAGAGGAGTACTGTGTCCTTGGCACCTTCGAGAAGGCGGTCTCGAAGGGCCCCCACTTTGCCGAGTCGATGTCGGTCTCGCCGACCTCGCTCGGCGTTGCCGCCGAGCAGGCGTTGGCCAGCCTCGCGGCACGTGCGGTCATGGCCCTCGGGGCGACCGAGGGCGCAGCGCACGTGGAGATTCGACTTGCCGAGGATGGCACCCCTCGTGTGCTCGAGGCAGGGCTCCGTCCCGGTGGGGGCTATACCGCGGATGCGATCGAGGCGCTGTGCGGTGTGCACCCGGCCGTCGAGCTCGCCGGCCTCCTGATGGGCGCCCCCCTTCCAGTCTCGCCCACGCAGCGGGGCGCGGTGCTCTATGGCGGTGTACTCCATCGGTCGACCGGAATCCTGCGCTCGGTCACTGGCCTCGAGACACTGAGATCCGTGCCGGGCTTGGTCAAACACGCAATCCTGCACCGGCCCGGTGACTATGTCTCAGCGCCGCCCAACTCGGCCCAACCTCACTATATGTACTACCTCATTCACGGCCATGGTCGATCCGAGGTGCTGCGCTCGCATGGCATGATTCAAAGTGGTCTATGTTTGGAGACCGAGCCGGCACCACCTGTGTGATGACGGTTTCTACCCGTGCTTGTCGAAGGAGAACACTCATGTCCAGATCTCACAGTTGGGCGCCTTTTCGTGGTACACTGCTTCTCGGAATCCCCTTGTGGATCGTTGCGTGCAATGCAACGGGCGGCGAGGGCTCGAGCGCCGAGGGTGGCCCGCAAGAGGCGTGCCTCGTGGAAGAAGTCGCCTCCGGTCTAACCATCCCCTATGGCCTCCTCGTGGAGGAGGACGGCAACTACCTCGTCACGGTGGATGGGGAGATCATCCGCGTGTTCGAGGACGGGACGTGGGAGTCCCTCGTGCAGACCTCCGAAAACAGTGCATCGGGGATGATCTATCACGAGCAGGCCGTGCTCATGCTCGACAACACGGGGGAGAGCCTCGTGAGGTACGATGCGCAATGGAGCGCTACCACCGTAGCCACGGGGCTGGGCGACCCAGTGAGCATCGTGCTCGACGGCAAAAATTACATCGTGACGGACTTCGCCGAGGCGAAGGCGCCGGGAGAGGACGGTCGGCTCCTTCGGGTGACTTCGGCAGGTGTCGTTGAGGAGATCGCTAGCTTCGGCTTGGGAGGTGCTGCCGGCGTGGCACTTGCCGACGACGGCTACTACGTCACCGACTTCATCAGCGGTCGGCTTCTTCATGTCGCTCGGACGGGCGAAGTCGACGTCGTGGCCGAAGGCCTGGGCAACCCGGTCGACATCAAGCGTCGCGACGATCTACTCTACATCGCGGATTTTGCGGGGGGAAGCGCGGGGGGGCGAATCTTGATGGTGTCTACGTCAGACCACTCGGTCACGACTCTGGACGTATCCGGCGTCGGCAGTGCGTCGGGCCTTGCGCTCGACGGACCGGACATCGTGGTTGCGGACATCAGCGGGGGCAGGATCTTCCGCGTCAACAACTGTATCGAGGAGTAACCGAGATGCTGCGATCACTCATCTCCTTGATGACAGCCATCGGCTTTGCGAGCCCAGGTTGTGATTCGGGTGGCGGCCACGAGCAGGAACCCGCCGTCGAGGCCGGAATACTCGAGGCGCAAGCCTTCAGCCCGCTGCGAGACGGAGATGTCATGTGGGTCCGTGAGGGGATCCAGACCGGAAAGTGGATCATGCCGAGCATTCGAGCGGTGGGAGTGACCGAGGAGGCAGAGCTCACCGCCGAGGTGCTCCTCGACGACGGGCGCACTGCTGGAAGGATCAAGCTCACAGTCCGATTCCTCGAGTCCGAAGACGGAGCCCTGCTTCTCGACTACTTTCCGATTCCGATTGCCCCGGACGGCACTGATGTTGGGCTGGAGGAGATCTATGGCAGCGCCGCGACCTTGAGACTCCAGCTCGTGGATGTCTCCGGAACGCACGCCGAGTCTTCGACGGCAGTCCACCTCGAAAACGGCGATTCTGGTCTGCCTGGTGAATGATGGAACCGACGTTTTACTCCGCGGGCATTATGACATCGATCACCGAGCAGTTCGATCGGGTGGTGTCGCGTACTCCCCACGCGACGGCCATCGTCGCTGGGGACACTGAGGTGACCTACCTCGAGCTCCAGAGCCGAGCCCAGCGAGTCGCGAGGTTCCTGATGCGTCGAAGCCCGACGTCGCTCGGCCGAGATCGCGTGGTCGCGGTTCAGGTCGACAGATCGATCGAGACGGTCGTGGGCATTCTGGCCGTGCTCAAGACCGGCGCCGCGTACCTTCCGCTCGATCCGGAGCTGCCGGAGGCGAGGATCCGATACCTGCTCTCGGACGCATCTCCTTGTCTCCTCGTGACCTCTCGATCACAGGTACCGGCGACACGGGAGATCGCCGTCGCCTGCATCGAAGATGCAGAGCCCGAGGATCCAGAGCCGGTTGGGCTTCCGGAGGTTTTGGACAGCGACCTTGCGTACATCATCTACACGTCGGGTTCCACGGGTCAACCAAAGGGGGTCATGATCGAGCACCGTGGCGTCGTCAACATGGCGCTCGCCCAGCACGAGCATCTTGGTGCTGGGCCCCTGACACGCGTGCTGCAGTTCTATTCGTTCGCGTTCGATGCCTCCGTCTTCGAGACGTTCATGGCGCTCCTCAACGGAGGCTGTCTGATCCTCGAGCCTCGCGAGCACCTGCTCGACTCACGAGTATTGAAGACGATCATCCAGGAGCGGGCGGTAACCTCGCTTCAGCTACCCCCCGCGATCCTCGCGGGACTCGACGCACGGGAGTTTCCTGGCGTTTCGACGGTCATGGTGGGTGGAGAAGTCTATCCCCTGGACCTGGTCGCTCGTTGGGCTGCGGGACGGCGTCTCTACAACGTCTACGGACCCACCGAGGCCACCTGTTGGTCGACATACCACGAGTACGAAGGCCACGAAGCACCGATTCCCATCGGGAGGCCGATCCATGGAGTCGAGCTCCACTTGCTCGACGAGGGCCAGAGACCCGTGGGCGAAGGACAGCTCGGAGAGATCCACATCGGAGGAGTGGGACTTGCTCGTGGATACGTGGGTCGCCCCGATCTCACCGTAGAGCGCTTCGTGACGCTAATGCTTCCTGGCGCTTCTCACCCGGTGCGTCTGTATCGAACCGGAGATCTCGCGCGCTTTTCTGGTGGCGATTTGATCTTTGCGGGGCGGGCAGATCACCAGATCAAGCTGCGAGGCTATCGCGTCGAACTCGCCGAGATCGAGTCGGTTCTGGAGCGACATCCGCTGGTGAGGCGTTGTGTCTGCGTCGCTAGCACGCCCCCCGGGGGGGAGGCGGAGATCACGGCCCATGTCATGGGCCGCGAGGGAGACTCGGGAGTGGATGAGCGCGAGATGGCCCGGGAGCTCCGAACTCACGCCCGACTTCACCTCCCGTCGTACATGGTTCCGACGGGCTACTCGTTCTTGGCTGAATTTCCGCTGCTTCCCAACGACAAGGTCGATCGTCGTGCCCTTCCTGCGGCGTCATCGGCACATAGGCCGACCGAGTCCCATGGCGACGAGCCGAAAACTGTGGCCGAACGGCTCGTCGCGGAGATTTGGAGGGAGGTATTGGGGTACGAGGGTGCCATCGGAACGATGACCAACTTCCTCGACGTCGGCGGACACTCTCTGAATGCCGTTCGCGTCCAGGCCCGCCTGCTAGAGCGCCTCGGCAAGGTCCCTCCACTCCGCGCGTTCTTCGAGAACCCGACACTCGGTGCCATCGCGGCGACCGTCGATGCCACTGAAGCGGCAGAGGAGTTCGTTGACCAGCAGCATGAGGCAGACTGGAGCACTCCAACCGCGGCCCAAAGGCAGCTTTGGTTCGTAGAGGAGCAGTTGTCCGCCAGTGCGATCTACAACGAGCCCATGGCCATTCGCTTACAGGGGGCGGTGGACTTCAACGCTCTGCAGATGGCGATCCAGGGTCTACAGATTCTACACCCGTCGTTGGGAATGAGGATCGACTGGGTCGACGGGGAGTTGCTCCAGTCCACGGTATCTCCGATCTTCGCGGCGCTCGATCGACAACGAATCGATGGCGACGCACTGCTGCCGGCACTCATCGAACACGCTCGGGAGGCCTTCGACCTCGAACATGGGCCGCTCTTCCGCGCGCGTCTCTACGAGCGAGATCACGAAGACTTCGTGCTCTCACTCGTCTTCCACCACATGGCGACCGATGGCTGGTCCGCCGGAATACTCATGCGTGACCTTCGAGATCTCTACGTCGCGCAGCTTGGTGGCCCCCCCCTACCTTCGTACCGTCATGCGAGTTACGCGGGGTATGGTCGCTGGCAAGCTGCGTGGCTCGGCACGAGCGCAGCTCAACGCGCCCGTGAGTACTGGCGCGAGCGTCTGGCCTCGGCAAAGCCGCTCCTCGAGCTGCCATCTGCGAGCGTCCACCCTCCCCGCAGATCTGGCAAGGGAGGCCGCGTCCCATGGGCCAGCGATGCATCGATCCCTGACAGACTCACCCGCCTTGCGCGCAGACTCGAGGCTTCTCCTTTCATGATCTTGTTCGCCGCCTTTGCTGCGTTGCTCTCTCGCCTGACTCGCGAGCGAGACATCGTGGTAGGCACCGTGAGTGCGAACCGAGACCTGCCTCGGTTCAAGAATACGGTCGGACTGTTCGCTAACACCATCCCAATCCGCATTGACGTCTCGCCTGAGGACCATTTCCACGAGCTCGTTGGACGAGCCCGTTGCGCGCTTCTCGACGCACACGATCACTGCCGGTTGCCGTTTGAGGAGATAGTGAAGTGTGCCAATCCTGCACGCAGCAACGCTCATCTCCCGGTCGTCCAAGTCATGATGGTGTTTCAGGAGGGCCCCACGCCGCTGCCGAGGCTCCCAGGGGTGGTGGCAACGGAGGTGATCGTACACACCGGCGTGAGCAAGTTCGATCTATTGTTCGAGCTTCACCAGAGCCACAACGGATATGAGGGTTGGTTGGAATTCAACGCTGACATCCTGGACGTCGCTCGTGCTCGTCGCATCGTGGAGCAGTATGATCGCCTCCTTAATTCCGCGATCTCAGATTCTCACGAGATAGTCGGACGACTCGCTCTCACCGACGACGAGGACCTCGAGGCCCTAGCCATGAAGGCTCGGCCGCTAGCGGATGACTTAGAATGGCGTGGGAGCCTCGAGCAAGACTTCGCCGCACGGGCTCGGCACACACCGGAAGCGATCGCAGTCGTGGCTGGTCGGGAGCAGATGAGCTATGGCGAGCTGGACCGAAGGGCTTCGATTTTGGCGGGTGCCTTGCGAGCCATGAAGGTTGGACGGGACGTGATCGTCGGCCTGCTGGCAGTTCCTAATGTGGACACGGTCACGGCGATCCTAGCGATCCATCGTGCCGGTGGAGCCTATCTTCCGTTGGACCCCTCGCATCCCCCGGAGCGACTCGCACGAATATTCGCGGACAGTGGATCGAGGGTCCTCGTCTCGCATGGTGACCTTGCCACCTGGGCCCCGAGCGGCGTCACTTTGATCGACGTGCGGCGCATCGACTGGGCAGAGCTCGAATTGCCTCGTGGCGAATGGCCCGAGGTAGCGGCCGACGACCTCGCATACGTCATCTACACATCGGGAACTACCGGCCGCCCGAAGGGGGCATGCATCAGCCATCGCAATCTGGCGCGCTTATTTGACGCAACCGAGCGTTGCTTTGATTTCACCGCCGACGATTGCTGGTCGTTGTTTCACTCCTTCGCCTTCGATTTCTCTGTATGGGAGATGTGGGGCGCGCTTCGCTACGGGGGACGCATGGTCCTGGTACCGCCCGAAGTCCGCCGCGCGCCCGACGCATTCTGGAAGCTTTTGGTGGAAGAGGAGGTCACCGTCCTCAGTCAGACGCCGTCTGCATTCTATCAACTGGCCGCGGCCGCGGTCCAGGACGGAGCCGACACTCGGCCGAAGCTTCGTCATGTGGTCTTCGGAGGCGAGCGGCTGGACTTCGACCGCCTACGTCAGTGGATGGTGCGCTTTGGCGATTCTGATCCCGAGCTTGTGAACATGTATGGCATCACGGAAACCACTGTGCACGTGACCCACCGACGCATAACTGCGAAGGACATCGACGATTCGGCGAGCCTCATCGGTGAACCTCTCGTCGACCTCGCCATCGCGCTCGTGGAGGAGAGCGGCGAGCTTGCACCTACCGGTGTGCCGGGTGAGATCTTGGTCGCGGGAGGTGGTGTGTGCCGTGGTTATCTCGGCCGTCCGGAACTCACAGAGCAGCGCTTCGTCACTTGGGGGCGGGACGGTCGGCGCTGGTACAGGTCCGGAGATCTCGCGCTCCGACGCGAAAACGGCGAGCTCGTCTATCTTGGACGACTCGACCAGCAGGTGCAACTACGCGGCTTTCGGATCGAGCTGGGTGAGATCGAGTTCGCCATACGAGATCTATCCGGTGTCCTCGACGTGGCGGTGGTCTTGCACGAGGAAGCGGATCGTGAGTCGTCCCGTATCATCGCGTACATCGTCCCGGACGAAAGGATGACGCTGGGTGACTTGCGGGCATCCCTGTCTCGGCGACTGCCGGATTACATGGTGCCTTCGAGCTTCGTCACGATGGATCGGCTGCCCCTCACGGTCAACGGAAAGCTGGACCGGAGGGCGCTTCCTCCACCTTCAGTGGCGATCACCACCAGCACTGCCTTCGCACCCCCGGAGACCGCCCTAGAGCACCGCCTCGTACGGATCTGGCAAGACGTGCTAGGTCAGCAGGACATCGGGGTGAGCGACGACTTCTTCATGCTGGGGGGCCACTCGCTGCTCGCAACGATGGCCGCGCTGAGGCTTCGTCACGAACTCGGGCTCGCTGCCCCCGTACGCCTGATCTTCGAGCATCCGACGATCCGCGAGCTGGCGGCTGCGTTGGCGCACGGATCGAACTGCCTTGCAGGCGAGAGCCGGCCGGATCTAGAAGCGGGTCTGAGGCTCCCCACGAGCCTCACCTCACCGGGTCGATACGTCGATTGGGTTCCCGACCCGTCGGCAGTGCTCCTCACGGGAGGTACGGGCTTCTTGGGGGCTCACTTGCTGCGGGAGTTGCTCAATCGGACCCGAGCCACGATATATTGTCTGGTGCGGGCTTCGGACGTCGAGCGAGCATTCGGGCGCATCCGAAACAACGTAGCGGCTCACCAGCTCGCAGTCGACGGCATCGAGTCCCGGGTCCGCGTGGTCGTCGGAGATCTCTGCAAGCCTCGGCTCGGCATGAGCATGGATCAATACTTGCGAGTTTCCGAGCAAGTGGACATCGTATACCATGGTGGAGCCGTCGTCAACTTCCTGGAGCCGTATGGGCGAATCGCTAGAAACAACGTCGAGGGGATGCGGCACGTGCTCGAGTTTGCGGTCGAGGGCAAGCGGAAGCCGATTCATCTGATCTCGTCCACTGCGGTATTCGGGACGCTGGGTTACTTCAAAGGCGATACTAAGTTCCTCGAGGACGAGAGCATTGAACGCGCGCGTGACTTCGTGTTCGGTGGCTACGCTTGCACCAAGTGGGTGTCGGAGCAGTTGGCATGGGCCGCCGCTCAGAACGGCCTGCCCGTGTCGGTGTACCGATGCGGGCTCATCCTCGGAGCAAGCGAGTCGGGAATCGGCAACAATTCTGACTATATATCTCGACTGATCAAGGGCTGTATCCAGTTGGAGGCGGTCTTCGAACTCCCCGGAAAACGCGAGAACTTCATCCCGGTCGACGTCGCTGCTGCTGGGATCGTAGCAGCGAGCCTGCGCAGTGACAGTCGAGACCGGGCGTTCCATGTAGTGAATCCTCACGAGGTTGCGTTCCGCGATTTCTGGGACATTCTGAGGGCGAGCGGATACCGTCTGGACGAGCTCTCGTTCGACGAGTGGGTTCAGCGGTTGGTGGCTCACGCGCGCATGAGCCGGAGCAACGCGCTCTATCCACTAATTCCTCTCTTTCTCGAGAAGGTCTCCGACGCTCGACGTACGATCGTCGAGTTGTTCCAGGACACCCCTCGTTTCGATACCACTCGCTTCGAGAGATGCCTTGCCGATGCAGGACTCGAGTGTCCTTTCATCGATTCCGCGCTCGTGGGGCGCTGGCTGTCCCACTATCAGCGTTCCGGATTCATAGATCCACCACCGGGTACGGACGTAGCACAGGAGAATCTGTAATGAAGGTCGAGGAAATCATCAATGAAATGAGAGGGGCCATCGACGAGCGCGGCGGCGTCTGGGCGGTCGGCGGCCAGACCTTAAGTACTCCGTACACGTGGAGCGATGATCTCCGACGAGGACGTGGCGCGCTACTGGCCGCCATGCCCCTGCTCACCGCCCTCGTCGCTGGCTCCGGCTGCGACGAGACCCCCGACCCCGACGCCGCCTGCCGCGACCTGAAGGCTGGACACGCCTGCACCTGGCTCGGGATCAAGGGCGAGGAGGGCTTCAACGGCGACGGTCACCACCGGGCCGAATCGATCGTCAGCCAGCCGCAGGACCTCCTCTTCCTCCCCGACGGCACCGCCTGGTTCACCGACTTCAACAACTTCCTGATCCGCCGGGTCAAGGCCGACGACACCCTCGAGACGATGGTCGGCTCGACCGATCCGCTCTTCCCTGGCGACGGGCCCTGGGGCGGCATCACCCCCGGCGGCGCGGCCGGCTCGGAGTGGCTTCTAAACCACCCGACCAACCTCGTCCTGCGGCCCGACGGCGACGTCCTCGTGGTCGCCTGGCACAACCACAAGCTCCTCACGATCGCCGCCGACGACGGCTACGTCTCCGTCATCTGCGGCCGTGGCGCGGGCTTCGCCGGCGACGGCTTGGACGCGGCGACCTCGGCCCTCTTCAAGCAGGTGAACGACGCGACCTACGACGAGGCTGGCAACATCTACGTCGTCGACCAGCAGAATCAGCGGGTCCGCAAGATCGACACCGACGGGATCATCACCAGCGTCGCCGGCACCGGCACGGCCGGCCACAGCGGCGACGGCGGCCCGGCCCTCATGGCCCAGTTCTCGTGGGCGGTCGGGTCGAACCCCAACCCGAGCGGCGGCATCGTCCACCACCAGGGCAAGCTCTACATCTCCGACACCGAGAACAACGCGATCCGGGTGATGGACCTGATCGACGGGACCGTCGACGCCTTCGCCGGCACTGGCGAGAAAGGCGACGACGGCGACGACGGCCCAGCGCTCGACGCCAAGCTCAGCGCCCCGCGCGACCTCGAGATCGGCCCCGACG
>ERZ724514.584-NODE-584-length-16529-cov-5.157824_pt1 | contig 16529 bp, 17 predicted proteins | sample MGYA00376047_ERZ724514 | MGnify/ENA primary metagenome ERZ724514 (study PRJEB28724, sample SAMN07190883) | activated sludge metagenome | isolation source: activated sludge of sewage treatment plant in Hong Hong | place: Hong Kong | collected 2016-03-17 ...
CCGCAGCATCAGCTTCCTGTGCTGTGTCTGGATCAGGAGGCGGAGGTCCTGGCGCGTCAAGCGGAGGAGAATCCGTCGCCGCGATCCGGTCCGGAGCATCTCGTGTACGTGTTGTTCACCTCCGGGTCCACCGGCCAGCCGAAGGGGGTCGAAATTGAGCATCGCGCACTGGTGAATTTTCTCCGTTCCATGCAGCAGGAACCGGGGATCACTCATCGCGATGTCCTGGTCGCACTGACCCCGCTGTCGTTCGATATCGCGGGGCTGGAACTCTACCTTCCGCTCCTGGTGGGCGCCACAATCATACTGGCCAATCGGCAGCAGGCGATGGACGGGGCCTGGTTGCAACGGGAGCTCGATCATGGCGCGGTGACCATGCTGCAAGCGACCCCTGCCACCTGGCGAATGATTTTGCAGTTCGGGTGGAAGGGTGGACGCGGAGTGAAAGTCTTGTGTGGAGGAGAGGCACTGCCGCGCGAATTGGCGCAGGAACTGCTCGCCAGGGCCGGATCCGTATGGAACGTCTATGGGCCGACCGAAACGACGATTTGGTCAACATTGGAACGCGTGCGTAACGCTGAACGGACGATTTCTCTCGGCCGTCCGATCGCGAACACGCAGGTCTACGTATTGGATGGCAATCTCGAGCCGGTCCCGGTCGGGATTCCAGGTGAGTTGTATATCGGCGGGATGGGTCTCGCCAGAGGCTACCGAGGCCAGTCTCAATTGACGGCGGAGCGTTTCATCACCAACCCGTTCAAGGCTGGTGAGCGACTCTATCGCACCGGCGATCAGGTGAAATGGTTGCCCGATGGACGACTGGATTATGTCGGTCGAATCGACCACCAGGTGAAATTGCGCGGGTTCCGGATCGAGCTGGGTGAAATTGAATCAGTGTTGGGGAATGATGCGACCGTGAAACAGGCGGTCGTGATCGTGCGGGAAGATTCGCCGGGCGATAAACGTCTTGTGGCCTATGTGGCGCCGCGAGAGGGTAGTGCCTGTGACCCATCCAGCCTTCGCCGGGCACTGCGAGAGGTGCTGCCTGATTACATGGTGCCGGCTGCCATTGTTCCCCTCACGGAATTTCCGTTAACGCCCAATGGGAAGGTGGATCGCGCGTCCTTGCCGGCGCCCGCTGCCGAGCCGGTGCATGACGGCGCCCAAGCGATCGAACCCCGAAATCGGGTCGAGCTGCAGCTGGTGGCGATTTGGGAGCAGGTTCTGGGGATTACGCCCATCGGTGTGCGCGACAATTTTTTCACATTGGGCGGCTATTCGCTGCTGGCGCTTCGCATGTTCAGCGCGATTGAGCAGACATTCGGCACGCGGTTACCGATGGCCGTCTTGTTCCAGGCGCCGACGATCGAACAACTGGCGGATGTCCTGGCCGACGAAGGTTGCACGGTTCGGTGGCGCTCCCTCGTGGCCATTCAGCCGGAAGGAAAGCGGCCACCACTATTTGCCGTGCCCGGGGTTGGAGGTAATGTACTGGTGTTCGCGCGGCTCGCCAAATTATTGGGAGACGATCAACCTTTCTACGGATTGCAGGCTCGCGGCCTCGACGGCAAAGAAAAGCCGTTCATGCGGGTGGAAGAGATGGCGGCCCATTACATTGAGGAGATCCGGTCGGTGCAGCCGCACGGTCCCTATTTCATCGGAGGTACCTGCACCGGCGGCCTGGCCGCCTATGAAGTCGCACAACAGTTCACGGCACAGGGAGAAGAAGTCATCCTGGCTGTCATGGAATCCTGGCATCCACGATCCTACCTGAACCACTGGAGTCGTCCGCCCTATCTGCTCTGGCCGTTGTTGTTCGTGTGGATGAAGGTCACGACCTACCTTCGGCTGATGCGCCGGTTGCCTGCCGATGAATGGGCGTCGTTCTGGAAGGGAAAGTTGAAACGCATGTGGAATCTCATGCACCATACCGAAGCCGCCGAGCATCAGGACGAGTTCTTATACAAAGATCAAGTCACATACGCGACCTTCCATGCCGTGGCGCGGTACGAGCTGAAGCCCTTCCGTGGGCAGGTGTTGAATGTGATCGCATCCAAGCACCCCCTCACGAACTCGAGTGATGATACCCGGTTGGTGTTCGGCGAATGGGCGATGGGCATGAGCCGGACGGTGTATCTTCCGGCGGAAGATTCCGGACGCTTGTTCGTCGCGCCGCATGTGCAAGAATTGGCACGTCAGCTCAAGGCGTTTTGGCAGGAGGCGGAAGCCGTGCACCGGAAGCGGCCTGACGGTCAGGGTGATGGACCAACCACCAAGGCCGCATAGCATCTCCCACGATTGCCAGCCATGAGTCACCCCTACGCGGAATTCACGATACGATGATGAAGTTGTACCGGTTTCTCCTGTTTCTGCTTCGGGACGCCAGGACCATGATGATCCTCATGGTCATGACGGGGCTGTTGGCCGGTCTCTCCAGCGTGGGTTTGTTGGCCGTGATCAACAAGCTGATCAACGGGGCCGGCACCACCTCGGAGTTGTTTGCCCTGGCATTTATCGGGTTGGCCGTCCTCAAAGTCGGATCGAATTATCTGTCCCAGCTCTTGCTGGTCACCTTCGCGCAAAAGACCATCTTAAAATTGGGCATGGATCTCTGCTGGAAAGTGGTGCGGGCGCCCTATCGCACGCTGGAGCGTCGCGGGTCGCACGAGATTCTTGCAACCCTGACGGACGACACGAATGCCCTGGCCTGGGCGGTGAACGGGTTGCCGGGCTTGGCGATCAATGTGGCGATCCTGGGCGGCTGCTCGCTCTATCTGGCCTGGTTATCCTGGCAGGCGTTCCTAGGCGTGGTGATTCTGGCCGTACTGGGATTGCTCGGGTATCGCCAGCTCTACAATCGTGTCCTGCAATCGTCGTTGGCGGTACGTGATTCAAAAGGCGTCCTCTTCGAACATTTCCGGAGTTTGACGGAAGGCATGAAGGAACTGATGCTCCATCGCGGCCGCCGGGAAACGTTTGTCGAAGAGGATATCCGGCAAGCAGCCGACGCGCTGCGGCGTCATAACCTGACCACGACCAAGCAGTATCTCGTCACGGATTCCTGGACCCAGGTGCTGTTCTACGGTTTGATCGGCGTCATCCTCCTGCTTTTTCCTCGCGTCCTTTCGCTGTCCGGTGAATCGCTGACCGGGTATGCCTTCGCCATGCTCTACATGATCGGTCCGATGTGGGGCCTGCTGGGCATGGTGCCGACGTTGAGCCGCGGGCAGGTGGCGCTGGAAAAGATTGAATCGTTGGGGTTGGCGCTGGATGAAGGCGGTCGGGAAGGTGGAGCGGAGCGTCCGATGGCGCAGGGTAAGCCTTGTGTGGAATTCTCCAACGCGGTGTTTGCCTACGAATCGAAGGGCGAGGATGAACGGTCATTTCGTTTGGGGTCGCTGGATCTTTCCATTCGCGCGGGTGAGCTGGTTTTCATCATCGGCGGGAACGGCAGCGGCAAATCGACATTTGTGAAAGTGCTCACGGGACTCTATCTACCGCAACAGGGGCAGGTGACATTGAACGGGGAGGCGATCACGCCCGCGACTCAGGACTGGTACCGCCAACATTTTGCTGCGGTCTTTTCTGATTTTTATCTCTTTAAAAAGCTGCTCGGACTCGACCCGTCGTTAGTTGCCAGTCAGGCGGACGGATGGCTGAAGACCCTGCGTATCGATCACAAGGTCCGCATTGAACAGGGCGAGTATTCGACGGTGAACTTGTCTCAGGGGCAACGAAAACGTCTCGCCCTGGTGACTGCCATGCTGGAAGATCGGCCGTTTTATGTCTTTGATGAATGGGCTGCCGATCAAGATCCGCAATATAAAGACGTGTTCTACGGAGAATTGTTGCCGAATCTACGGGCCCGAGGGAAAGGGGTCATTGTCGTCACGCACGATGACCGGTATTTCCATGTGGGTGACCGCGTGTTAAAACTGGACGACGGCAGAATCGTCGATGTGTCACCCGGCGCTGCCTTCAATGCTACGCACCGTCCTCCGACGCTCCTGAAACCGGTGGCACGGTCATCAGCGTAATGCAGGCCGTGACCGTGAGAGTAGCCAATGATGTCGCGTGCGCCAGATCCCATGTGTGCATCCCTCTCGTTTCCCCATCTCGATCTCACGTCCGTGCATGTCTGGTTTTGCGAACTGCCGCGCTATGCCGATGTTCAGGAATCCTTCGCGGCGCTGCTTTCCGATGAGGAACGAACGCGTGCGGCCCGCTTTGCGTTTGAGCGGGATCGTCAACGCTTCGTGCTCTCGCATGGAGTATTGCGGCAGCTGCTGGCCCGCTATACGCACATAAAAGCAGGAGAGATTCAGTTCATCACTGGCCGGCATGGAAAACCGGCTCTCGCCGTTCCATCAGTCCCGTCCGAGAACATTCAGTTTAGTCTTTCCCATTCGGGAGAATATGCTCTCGTAGCTGTCGCTCGCGGCCGTGAAGTCGGCGTTGATGTCGAGGTGTTCAAGGCAAACATGGACTGCGTCAAACTGGCCGAACGGTTCTTTGCTCCGCGGGAAGCGCAGGCGATGGCAACGCTATGCGGAGAAGCGCAGCAACGCCTGTTTTATCGATTGTGGACGGCGAAGGAAGCCTATTTCAAAGGGCTCGGTGTGGGATTGTCACTTGGCCTGGAGCGGTGTGAAATTGTGTTTGATGAGGAATCGCCTCATGCGCGTGTGAGTCTGGCCGATTCCGGAACCTTCGACCACGCGTGGCAGATTCAGTCGCTGTCGCTGCCGGATGGCCTCGCGGGGGCGGTGGCCGTGTCAGGCGGTGACTGGGAATTGCAACGCTATGATTCGGCGGCTTATTCTCTGGCCTAGCCGGACCTCCTCTGGGCCGCATCTCTCCTCAGTCCTCGGAAAAAATCCTGCAGCAGGGCCTGGCTGTCTTCCGCACAGAGCCCGCCGACCACGTCTACGCGATGATTCAGCCTTGGCTCAGGTGGAATATCCATGATCGATCCGCATGCGCCCGCTTTGGGGTCGAACGCTCCGAAGACCAGACGGGAAATCCGGGCCAGCACAATGGCGCCGATGCACATGCAGCAGGGTTCCAGGGTGACATAGAGGGTGCTCTCGGTGAGGCGCCAGCTGTTCATCTGTTTGGCTGCTTCACGGATGACAAGCAGCTCTGCATGTGCTGTGGGGTCCTGAACGGTTTCCCGCAGATTGTGCGCCCGGGCGATGACGACGCCATCGCGGACGAGGAGGGCGGCGATGGGGACTTCGCCGATCAGCGGGGCTTCCCGCGCAAGGCTGAGGGCCTCTTGCATGAATTGTCTATCGAGGTCGTCGGGCAGGGACATGGTGTCGTGAGTGATTCCCGTCAACGAGAGCACGCATCGGGTTCTGACGATGGGCATGCTAGCATGTTTGGGCCGGGAATCGCAGGCGACGTTCGTTGGAGAAACTGAGGCTAGATTTGACCGATCAGGTAGATGGCCCCCGACGGTTCGGGGCGTCCGCCGTCCGGTTCCACGGTCACGGCGAATTTCTTCATCCGGGGAAACTCACCCATATTCTTAATCAGCATGCGGGCTTTCTGGCCTGCATCCAGGCCAAACACCCCGGCACTGACCGGTTTGTCATCGATGGCCCAGAGTTGATACACCTTGCCGTTCGGGAGCGCTGGTAAGTTGAAGGCGTAGAGCCATGCCTTCTTGCTCGCGGGATCGATCAGGAGAAATGCGCCGGCTGATTTCGCCATGTCGGAGCCGGATAGTAAGACGACTTTCGATGTTGGATTTTTAAACAGCCCGACAAATGTTTCGCTTTGCTGGGCAAGCCGCTGTAATGAACTGTCATGCTGAGTGAGTTGTTGATGCGCATCATCCAGCTCGGCCTCCCGTTGAAGTAATTGATCCCGCAACTCGGCCACTTCAGTCGTGCGTTGATCCAAATCAGTCTTCAGCGAATCCAAGGTCTGTTCGCGCTGGCGCAATTCCGACTGCAGACTGGACGCGCGGGAGGTTTCGCGCTGCACCGCGGCTTGCAACTGCTGGATTTCGCCTGAGCGCTGGGCTGTCTGCGTGTAGTTCATCCAGGCGAGATATCCGCCTCCAACAACCACCACGAGGGCTGCAAATCCCATGGCGATGCGGAACGGCAGGGAACGGGCAGGCGTGATGGGAGGAAACAGATGGTTCATCCATTCGCCCGGTTCGAGGCTGGATCGAGGTCCCGGCTGCTCCGTTTCAGGCTGGCTTGTGGTCGATGCCGGGGCCATCAGGATCTTGGCTTTGAGCGTGTTCGGGGGCGTTGCGGGCGTCAGTCCGAACGGCAGCAGCGAAGCGACGGTTTGATAATCTTTCAAGGCGGCATGACAGGCGGCGCAGCCGGAGAGTAGATGTGCCTCGATGGCCTGCCGCTCAGAGCGTTCGAGGGCGCCGATCGCATAGAGGGGAACCGCTTCTTCCAGTTCCTCGTGGGTCATAGTTGGTGCCCTTGCGGCAGCGTCTCCTGCAAGGAGGCGCGAAGTTTCGACATGGCCAGTTTGATTCTCGTCTTGACGGTGCCCAACGGCTGATTCAATTTCGCCGCGATCTCCGTATGCGTCAGTCCCTGATAAAAAGCCATTTCGATCGCTTGTTGCTGAGGAAGCGGCAGATCGAGAATGGCCTTCGCCATCATTTGGCGCATCTCAGTGTCTTCCCTGGCTTCATATGGATTGGGGCTCACGTCGGGCGTGACGGAGACCAGCGGGTGCTCGAACGAATCGGCGACGACGTGCTGCCCGCGCGAGGCGCGCGACCGCAGGCGATCGATGGCACGGCTACGGGTCAGGGTCACCAGCCAGGCGATGGGGCTTCCGCGACCGACATCGTATTTGGCGATTTTTCGCCAGACTTCCAGGTACACATCCTGGAGCAGTTCCGTCGCCTCATCGCGATCGTTGAGGATCCGGTACGCCAGGGTAAAGAGCAGGGTGGAGGATTGATCGTAAAGCTGGCCGAATGCCGCTTGATCCCCCTTCGCCACGCGGGCCAGGAGTTTGGGTTCAATTGTGGATGCGGCTTGTCGGGGGGCGGATTCCATGCAGTCGGCCTAAGATCGCGGCAGTCCTCGGGATCAGAATTGGGCCCACTATAACACTGTCTGAGAAAAACGACTAATCAGATGTAAGTTTGCGCGTCGTGCGCGGCTGGCATGAGGCGTCTGTTTAGAAATACGTATGCAGGATGTTGGCGGCATCGTGGGCCCCTGACAAGGGTGGAGGCGGTGATGCTGGTGACTGGGCCAGGGCCTCCCGGATGGCCGGCTCCCATTGTCCCTGGTGAAAAGCATCGAGAGAGAGTTCAGCGGATCGGCCGTGCCGCTGCAGGTAATCCACGAGAGATTGTTCGTCTGCGAAGTTGTAGCGACGTACGTAGACCACGGGAATCCCGAGCGCGACCGATTCAACAGTGGTGCCATACCCGGGCTTGGTCAGCACCAGATCGACTGATGCCAGGATGTGCTTGAACGGCAGTCCGACAGCGGAGAGCGACGAGACCCGGGACAGTCCCGCCGGGACAGGACCATCAAAGAGAAACCGAAAGCCGTGCATGGCTTCCATGTGCTTAAACGGAGGAGCTTGCAGCGCAATGCCACCGAACCCCACCAGAATGACCTTCTCGGATGGCGCCGCTCCCACGGCTTGACGGAGGGTGGCAGTGTGCGGTCCGCTGGGTTCCGCGATCGGGCCCACGTCGCGCATCTGCCGAAACGCGGTGACCGTCAGACCGGGAGCCACGCGCAGGAAACAGTCGGCGTTAGCGTAGGCTTCGCGGATCTGTCGCATGATGACGGCATGGTCCGGTTCAGCAGGATCGACGAACGGTTCCAGGACCAGGTCCCACGAGAGCGAACAGAGCCCGATCGTTGGAATTCCGGCTGCCGCGCCGGCCGCAATGCCTAGATGTGACACGTCAGACAGGACCAGGCGGGGGCTAGCCTGGCGGATGAGCGAGGCTTCCGCTTCGATCTTTGTTTCCCAATCGGCATGCAGGGTTCGATGGGCGGACCACGTGCCTGCCACGTCGATGGTCAGCGGGCCGTTCTGGATGCATCCGATATCCTGTTGCGCGGGGCTGAGTTGCCAAGGAATGGTCAGGCGAGGCTCAAAGAATCCGGAGGGAACCGATGTTCGGAGGAGCGCCTTGAGATCGGGTACGAGACGAGCGAGCGCGTTGAGCACCGGTACGACTTGCGCGGCATGGCCGTAGCCGTGGCCGGAAATGGAGCACCAGATCAACGGCATCGCAGGCTGCTGAAAAAGGCCCCCAACGTCGTTCTCGACTCGGAATCCTCCTCAACGTACCTCTGAACGTACGTCTCCGGGTCTTCCTCGTCTGCGGCCTCGTTGGATGGCCTTTTTGAGCACCCTAGAAGGGCTGTGCAGTTCAGCTCCATCTTGCTTTAGCTGTTCGAGTAATCGGATTCCATCGGAGCGATGTTGTACATGAGTTCCAAATCGAACTCATCGATCAGTTCGTTCACGGCGTCACGGCCCATGTCGGAGCGGACCTCGTTGATGACCAGTTCAATGGCCATGGCTGCATGCTGCCCATATTGAGTGATCGCGGATTCAATCCGCTGTCTGGCTGCGTCGAGAGTCATAAGTCCTCCAGCCGGCCTTAGCCGAGTGTTCGTAGCAACTGTTGCAGTTCAGGCACCAAGTCCACGCCCCCGTTGGATCGACCGGACACGGCGGCGTCAATACCGGCTTTCAAGACGGGCTTGGCATCTTCTTTCTTCCCCAATTTGACGAGCGCGCGTCCGAGGGCAAGGTGTGAAGCGACGTGCGTCGGATCCAATTGCGTCGCCACCGTCAGGTGCTCTGCCGCTTCCTCAAGGCTGCCGCCTTCCTGCAAAATTTTATTGCCCAGACCGTACCGGCCCAGAAATCCTTTGGGATTTTTCTCCACCATTTGACGAAACGCGCTGATATCCATGGCACTCCTTGTGAAGCATCGTTGTTCAATCGAGACGGGCGAATTTTAGCATCACCCCCATCCGTTCAGCTATGGGCGGCGCGAAGCCGTGTGAGGCGATCCCGGTCTGCCGGCGAAGGGGTACGCCCGGTGCCCAAGGCCAGGTGATGGAGCCGCTCCACGCAACGGATAGCAGCAATGGTGTCCTGCCGTTGCTCATAGAGGTCGGCGAGTTCCCGCAACACCGCGGCCTCGCCGGACGGGTTGCCGAGCTTGATGAAATGTTCGGTGGCATTGTTGAAACAGCGTTCCGCCTCCACAGAGCGTCCACTGTCCAGAAACATTTTTCCCATCTGACTGTAGGTTCCCGCCAGGCCTTCTTCATTGCCCACCACGCGATGGGAATCCAGGGCCTGGGTGAACAGCCGCACGGATTCATCCCACTGCTGTTGCCGGGCTTCTTCCAGCGCGAGATTGTGGTAGAGAATGCCCAGCGCTCGATGGTCATTGAGTGGTTTCAACAGGTCCAGCGCTTCGAGATAGTAGGGACGGGCTTTCTCCGGTTTATCCGCGCCGATGTGGAGATTGCCCAGATTTACGAGAGTGTGGGCAATGGCATGCGGGTCGCGCTCGTTGCGTTGGATGGCGAGCACTTCTTTGTAACAGGCATCAGCTTCCTCGAAGGCGCCGGCGAGTGCCAGGGTGTTGCCCAGATTGCCGAGACTATTGGAGAGTTCCCGTGGCGTTCCCGTAAGGCGATCATCCTTCACCGCGGCCTCCCAGGCGGCCCGGGCTTGGACGAGATCCCCTCGATGAAGAAAAATGCGCGCGCGATGTTTATCGTTTTCAGCCATACGTCAGAACCGATGTTGCCTCTCGTTGCTCGTCTCTCGCGTCCGAAACGGTTTCCCGTTCACGGGTGACGTCTCGCGGCCCACGTTAGTCTCCGCCTTTGGGTGTGTCTTTTCGAAACTCCACTACGATGTCGTCTTCCTCATCCAGTCCCAAGCCTGCGCGAAACGAGTCGAGCAATTCGGCGACATGCGCGAGGTGCCGTGGATCCTTCCCATCAGGCGAGGCCAGGTAGGATTCGGCCAGAGTCATGCCGGTCTGAAAGTGACGGGCGATCGTCTCTTCGGTGACCTGCTGCCAGGTGATGTAAATGCAGAAGGCCTGAAACCGATGGGCCTTGGGATGTCGGGCGGCCAGCGCAAGAAGCTGTTCGTAGGCGTCTCTGGCGGTCGCGCCGGCGTTGGAGGAAAACGTCTCCTCCAATTCAGTAGCCTGGTCCCAGTCGTCGCCAAGCTCGATGTGCGCTTCCTGTAACGTTTCTTGTGCGGCCAACGCGGCGTCGAATTGCATGCAGTCCTCAACGGGATTGATGTGGGGCTTCCAGATTGATTGCAGAATACTGGGTGCGCGGAAGGGAGGTCAATGTTGCTGATCCAGAAGGGGGCCCGGTGGAACGGGTTCATCAGGTCGATCAGGAGGGAAACAGGCCTCATCTATAGGCCGAATAGCCCTCGCGCTTCAGAAAAGACGGGCCGCGACCGATAAAGATAGCCGGGGGCCCCTGTGCAGGGCGCACGCAACGCGCACCAAGGAGGATCGTCTATCATGGCATCGGCGCAAGAACTTGTTCAGTCCTGCTCAAATGTCTTTACCCTGCCGGAGATATATTTCCGTGTCCGCGATGTCGTCGACAACCCTGACTCCACCATGGACGACCTGGCGCAGGTCCTCAAGATGGACCCGGCCATTTCCGCCCGCGTGCTCAAGATCGTCAACAGTCCCCTCTACGGATTCCCCAAACAAGTCGATACGGTGACCCGGGCCGTCAATCTGCTCGGCATGCAGGCGGTTCGTGATCTCGTCACGGCCACGACCGTCGGCCGCAGCTTCAGCGGCATGACCGTCCAGATCATGGATCTCTCCGCCTATTGGCGGAAAAGCGTCCTGTGCGCCTTGATGGCCGGGAAGATCGCCAAAGCCTGCGGCATTGAGGAGAGCGAACGATTTTTCATCGAAGGCCTTCTCCGCGACATCGGGCACCTGGTGCTCTACCAGACGATTCCCGAGCGGGCACAATCGGCCTTGATCGAAGCCGGGAACCTTGGGGAACCGTTGGCGGAAGTCGAGCAGTCGAATTTCGGGTGCGACTATACGGAAGTCGGCGCCGAGCTCATCCACTCCTGGGGCATGCCGATGCAAATCGAGCAGGCCATCCGTCATCAGTTGTGCCCCGACGATGCGGGCGACTATGCCCTCCACGCCTCGATCGTGCACCTTGCCGGGGTGGTGGCCGACCATAACGAATTGCATCCGGCCGTTGCTCCGCAAGAGGTCTCGTTTCATGCGTCCGCGTTGCAGTCCACCCGGTTTAACGTCAGCGAGCGGCCGGCCCTGCTCAACGAGGCGCTTGATCAATTGCAGGACACGGTGAAACTGTTCAGCCCTGTCGCAATGGCGGCCTAGTCTTCATCTCAGTATCGAGCGATCCGCCGGTGACGCCATCTTTCCGAAGGCGTCGCCGGCGACATCCTACGCCACGTAACTCTTCCTCCTCACGTCGATCACGACACCATCGGGTTCTGCTCCAACGCCATCGGTACATCCGTGTTGCGGTGGGTGACTGATACGTTCTCTGATCCCTTCGCTTGACCAGCGCTGCCAAGACGCGTACACAAGCACCCTAACCAGCCAGACAAGATCCTATGCAGATAGGTCATCTGTTTGCTCGCGTTCGGAAGGAGTATCCCTATGCCGGCGACTCCACATAGTGAAAAACATTTCACGGCCACGGCGACGGTGCGCGATATCGTCATCGGCATGGCCGACGGGTTGACGGTCCCCTTTGCCCTGGCCGCCGGATTGTCGGGTGCGGTGGCTTCGTCCGCTTTAGTAGTTACGGCGGGATTGGCGGAAATCGCCGCCGGCTCGATCGCGATGGGGCTGGGCGGGTATCTCGCGGCCAAGACCGATCTTGAGCATTACGCTGCTGAACGCAAGCGAGAAGTGCGAGAGACTGAGCATATTCCCGAAACGGAGGCCGAGGAGGTGGCCGAGATTTTTCGTGGCTACGGATTGCGCGATGAACACATTGCTCCGCTGATCGCCTCCCTTCGAGCGAACCCCCGCCGGTGGGTCGACTTCATGATGCGGTTTGAATTGGGATTGGAAGAACCGGATCCGGCGCGTGCCAGGTCGAGCGCCTGGACGATTGCGCTCTCGTATGTGATCGGGGGATTGATTCCGTTGTTGCCCTACATGGTGTTCCACGAGATTGCGACGGCGCTGTGGTGGTCGATTGCCGTGACGCCCGTGGCCTTGTTTGTTTTCGGATACGTGAAAAGTGGATTGACCGGTGTGCCGCCCTGGCGTGGCGGAGTCCAAACGGTGTTCGTCGGAGGACTCGCGGCAGCGGCGGCCTTCGGGATCGCAAGACTCCTAGGCTGAACGGACTGTGCGTTTACTTTCCTTCCTCCGCCTCGTTAGACTGCGCGCATGACTCTCGACCAACCGTCTTCCGGCGCGTCTGCCGGGACTACTTCGACAGATCCAATCGACCGCGTGATCGCCTATCACATTCGAACCAAGCATCATTTCAATCGATACGCGCGATCGTTGGGATTTCTGGATTGGGCGAACCAACCCAACCCGTTTCGACGGTTTGAGGGGGCGCAACTGATCCGTTTACCGTTGCTGAGCCCGGAGGACGATCCGCAGTCGCCCTCTTACGATGCTCTCTATCAAGCAGGCGCAGTGGCCTCCCGGCCATTGACCATCAAGACGATCTCACGGTTTTTTGAACTGGCGCTCGGGCTGTCGGCCTGGAAGAGGGCAGGGGAGTCGGAGTGGGCTCTTCGCAACAATCCTTCGTCCGGCAATCTGCATCCGACCGAAGGCTATGTGATCGTTCCGCCGGTCGATGGCTTGGATCTGCCGCCCGGCCTCTATCACTACGCAGCCAAGGAACATAGCGTGGAGTTACGGGCGGGCTTTCCCGCTGCGCAGATCACACAGCTGCTCGAGCCTTTTCCGGACGGCGCATTTTTGTTCGGCCTCAGTTCCGTCCATTGGCGCGAAGCCTGGAAGTATGGAGAACGGGCCTTTCGCTATTGCAACCACGACGTCGGCCACGCCCTGGGGTCCGCGCGTATCGCCGCGGCGACGCTTGGTTGGAGGATGGTGCTGCTGGACGGGGTGGAACAAAATCAGGTCGCGCGGCTGTTGGGCACCCATCGCCAGGAGGATTTTGGTGAGGCCGAACCGGAGCATCCCGACTGTCTTGCCGTGATCTGGCCTTCACCCAACATGAAGCACGATGTTCAAAACCTGCCGTTGGGTGTGGATCAAACGGTGGTGAAGGATCTGGAGCCGGGACCATGGCATGGCCACGCGAACCTATTGAGTCGCGAGCATGGCGTGCATTGGGAAGCGATCGACGAAGCAGCGGAGGCCTCATGGAAAACAGGTGAAGAGCGCCTGGTGGTGTCTCTCCCGGTTGAGCCGCTCGTGCATTCGGAACCACGTCACGACCCACAAGCCACGCGCGGCGCCGCGACCATCATCAGACAGCGTCGCAGCGCCGTGTCGTTCGATGGCCGCACGGCAATTTCCAGCGCTACGTTTTTTCAGATTCTTCTTCGGCTGATACCTCACGCCAGCCAACCGCAACTGGCCCGGCCCATGCCGTGGGATCTCTTGCCCTGGGACCCGGCGATTCATCTGCTGTTGTTCGTGCACCGGGTGGAGGGCCTGACGCCGGGCCTCTATGTGCTGGCGCGGGACGCGAAGAAGCTGCCGCTTCTGCAGCAGGCGATGAATCCTGAATTGGAGTGGACCCCGGTGCCAGGGTGTCCGACAGATCTTCCGCTGTACTGGCTGCTGCAAGGCAATGCGCAACGCCTGGCTGCCCAAGTCAGTTGTCATCAAGGCATCGCCGGTGACAGTGCTTTTTCACTCGGCATGTTGGCCGAATTTGAGGGGCGCTTGCGGCAGGGCGGGGCTTGGTGGTATCCACGCCTTTTCTGGGAAGCGGGGCTGGTCGGGCAGGTATTGTATCTCGAGGCAGAAGTAGCCGGCGTGGGAGGGACGGGCATCGGCTGTTATTTTGATGATCCGGTGCACGAGATCGTCGGCATCAAGGACTTGACGCTGCAATCACTCTATCACTTTACCATTGGTGGACCGGTGGACGACGGGCGGCTGCTGACCTTGCCTGCCTACTACCACCTCCAGCGCGGGTGATTGCACCGCAGTAATTTACCGCACGTAGTGTGAACGAAAGACGAACGACGAGGAACGAATTCATTATGTTCAAGATCAAGAAGAAGATCGAGAAGCCAAAGCCGCCGATTCTGTACAACGTGATCGAGGATTACTCGGAATTCGATGCGCCGGGAAACGTCACGGTGTGCGCCATGACCTTGCCGGAAGATCTGGCGGCGCATGCGAAGATCCTGGCGGAAAGTTACGATGTGCCGTTGGAGCAGATGGTGCAGCTCCTGACGGACGGGGGGGTGTATGTATATCCCCAAGTGGGGGGCCTGCTCACGCGGGGGCTCTTTGCCTGCCGGGTGGATCCGACGGGGGCTTCTCCCAAGCAGACCTGGGTGCTGGATCTCATGCAGTTCGCCGAAGCGGAACAATGGGCCAGGGCGCGCGCCGTCTCATTGATCGATGCCGCCGGAGAGATCTTTTACCGGACGCTGCCGGAGGAGTTAAAAACCAAACTCGCCCAGAAAAATCTTGGCCTCGATTACCGCACGCTGGATCGCGCCGTGGCCAAAGGTGGCGATATCAAGTTCATCGATTTCAGGAAAGACTGGTCTCCCCATTTCAAACGGTTGTGCATTATGCCCGATGGGCGTCTCGTGGAAACCGGCGGGCTGGAGGAATTTGCCCAATTGCATCAGATTACGGTGCCGCAGGCGAAAAAGCTGGTTGAAGAAGGGGGAACGATGGATGTCGCCGGCGGTGAAGTCCTGGCCTGCCAGATTGTGAACGGCCAGCCTGCGGTCGCGCGGTTCAGTGCGAAGAACTATGCCAAGGCCAAAGAGTTGGTCGCTGCCAAAGGGCTGCACATCATGGATGCGCTCAGTGAGGTGGCGTACAACGATTCCGTCATGATGCGTACGCTGCAGCGCAAGGACTTGGGCGGCCGGATCTAATTCATACCGTCGCATCACCGGGCGTCCTGCCCCTCCCTTCAAACATTCAGCGCGCCGGAGGTCTGTGTCATGAGGCAAATGGCTTGTCTCTGTGTTCTGGGTCTCGTGCTTTCCGGCTGCGCTGCACCCAAACCCATTCTATATCCCAATGCTCACTACCAGCAGGTCGGGGCCGATGCCGCGCAGGCTGATATCCAGGATTGCATGGCGCTGGCGAAGGAGGCCGGGGCGTCTTCCAGTGAAGGGAAGACGGCCCAGGTCGCGACGGGGACAGTGGGAGGCGGCGCTGTCGGTTCTGCGGCCGGAGCGGTGGGCGGAGCCATTCTCGGACACCCGGGACGGGGTGCAATGGTCGGCGCAGCCAGCGGCGCCACCGCGGGGTTTTTGCGAGGACTGTTCAAACGGTCTCCGCCCGGCGCGGCGTTTACGAATTATGTCGATCGGTGCTTACGAGACCGGGGCTATGACCCGACAGGCTGGCAATAATCTTATGCGGCCGGTTCGACCACTGCTGACGCATTCTTTCTGATATACACTTCCCCCGCTTTCATCCCCAGGTATGCGCCCAAGACATTGTCCAGCAGGTCGAGCAGCGACGTGCTGCGGTTATGACAATAGACCTGGTAGTACTCGATGCTGAAGGACAGCGCAAAGGCCATCAACAACAGATGGCGCGGAGAAAGAGGTTTGCCTTCCAGGCCGCGAAGCGCGTAGAGCAGGCCGAAGGGAACGAAGAGCAGGATATTGGCGACCGCATCGAAGGCAAGATCCAGCAGGATCGCCGGGGAACTCAATTGATCCGGCGTCGGCACCCAACGAATATATTGCCAATGCGCATGGCCGACGAAGTTATGGAGAGGCAGGATGCCCACGAGCACAATCAGCATGCTCCAGGCACACCAGAGACGCCATGCGCGAGTGGGGGTTAGAAACACGAGAACCTGGCTGTGGGGGTCTGCTGCACGGTGAATTCTTGCAGAAGCAGCGGCGGTGATTCCAGTAGTTTTTCCCGGGAGTGACGAGTGCGTCAGGTGAGCCGGCGGATTGGCCGGTGCGAGGTTATTTCTGCGCCAGCTCCGCTTCCACGGCGTTCAGCATTTCCTTCAAGTCGAAGGGCTTTTCGAAAGTTCGGTGCGCGCCGAAGAGCCGGGCGATATCGAGAAAATTCCGATCCCCCTGAGCGCCGGTCATGGCAATGATTTTCGTGTCCATATATTCGCGGGTGAGCTGCAACGTGGCTTCCAATCCATCCACTTCCGGCATCAACAAGTCCATGATGAGCAGATCGGCCTTATGCTTCTGGTAGAGATCCAACGCTTCACGCCCATCCTTGGCTTCGACAACCTTGTGTCCTGATCGTTCCAGGACCTCGCGCAGGAGGCCGCGGATGGAAGGTTCGTCGTCGATCACCATGATGGTCGCCATAAACTACT
>ERZ724514.586-NODE-586-length-16511-cov-7.903926_pt1 | contig 16511 bp, 16 predicted proteins | sample MGYA00376047_ERZ724514 | MGnify/ENA primary metagenome ERZ724514 (study PRJEB28724, sample SAMN07190883) | activated sludge metagenome | isolation source: activated sludge of sewage treatment plant in Hong Hong | place: Hong Kong | collected 2016-03-17 ...
TGAAGGATGGGCAGTCCGCCCGGCTGTCGCAGGCGGCCATGGAGACCTTGGCGGTGGTGGCCTACCGCCAGCCCGTGTCCCGCAGCCGGGTCAGTGCGATCCGCGCCGTCAACGTCGACGGGGTGATGAAGACCCTCGTGACCCGCGGTTTGATCACCGAGGTCGGGCACGACGCCGAGAGCGGCGCAGTGTTGTACGCCACGACCGAGTACTTCCTGCAACGGCTCGGCATCGCCTCTTTGGACGAGTTGCCGCCAGTGGCCGACTACCTCCCAGACCTCGCTGACCTCGACTCCCCGGAACTCACCGGCGAGATCTGAGTGGACGGCGAGCGACTGCAGAAGGTTCTCGCCGCCGCAGGCGTGGGCAGTCGCAGGGTGTGCGACCAGTTGATCGCCGAGGGCCGGGTGACCGTCAACGGCAAGGTCGCGATCCTGGGGACTCGCGTGGATCCGCAGACCGCGGTGATCCACGTCGACGGGACCCGGATCCCGACCCGTGCCGAGTTGGTGGTCCTGGCCTTCCACAAGCCGCGCGGGGTCGCGTCCGCCATGACGGATCCGAAGGGCATGCCCTGCGTCGGTGACTTCGTCGCCGATCGTCCGGAACGCGTCTTCCACGTCGGCAGGCTGGATGTGGACACCGAGGGCCTGCTGTTGCTGACCAACGACGGCGAACTCGCCAACCGCATCGCCCATCCCTCCCACGGGGTGTCGAAGACGTATGTGGCTACCGTGCGTGGCCGGGTCGATCCGGGACTCCGAGCCCGGCTTCGCAAACCCGTCGACCTCGACGACGGCCCGGTGAGCATCGATGCCAGCCGGATCATCGCGGTGGAGGACGAGCGCAGTGTGGTGGAGGTGTCGCTGCACGAAGGTCGCAACCGGATCGTGCGGCGACTCTTCGACGCCCTCGGCCATCCGGTGCAGCGCCTGGTACGCACCCAGGTGGGCCCGGTGAGGCTTCGCGGGCTCGGGCCCGGGGATCTGCGCGAACTCAGCGGGAAGGAACTGCAGGCGCTCTACACCGAGGTCGGCTTGTAGTCTTCGGGTGTGGCTGTACGAGCGGTGCGCGGAGCGACACAGGTGACCGAAGACGCGCGGGATCCGATCATGGAGGCTGTGGGCGAACTCGTCACCGAGATGCTCGCCGTCAACGACATCGATCCCGCGGATGTGATCAGCATGATCCTCACGTCGACCCCGGATCTGGTGTCCTGCTACCCCGCGACGGCGGCCCGCCTCGCCGGACTGGAGGACGTACCGCTGCTGTCCGCCACGGAGGTGGCCGTCCCCGGCGCCATGCCGCGGGTCGTGCGGGTGATGGCGCATGTCGAATCGGAACGTGCGCGGTCCGAGGTGCAGCACGTTTACTTGCGCGGAACCGAGGGTCTGCGGCAGGCCACCGCCAATGACTGACATCCTCATCCGGGGTGCCGGTCTGCTCGGCACCTCGCTGGGTCTGGCGCTGTCACAGACCGGCGCGCGGACTCATCTCGAGGATCTCGACCCGTCCGTCGTGGCAACGGCCGTGGCGATGGGGGCCGGCTCGGCGCAACCCTGTGCCGCACCCGATGTGGTGTTCGTCGCGGTGCCGCCGGACCAGATCGCAGATGAGGTCGCCGAGGCGCTCAAGGCCTACCCCGAGGCGACCGTCAGCGACGTGAGCAGCGTGAAGGCCGAGCCGATCGACGCGCTGCTGGCACGGGGTGTCGATCTGAGCCGCTACGTCGGCGGCCACCCCATGGCCGGCCGGGAGGTCTCCGGCGCTGCCGCCGGCCGGGGCGATCTCTTCGAGGATCGGCCCTGGATCCTCACCCCGATCAGTGCCACCCAGCCCCATCGCCTCGAACAGATCACGGCGCTGGCTGAGGGCCTGCGTGCGGTCGTGCGCCTCATGGATCCCGATGAACACGACCGGGCGGTCGCCCTGTGTTCGCACGCTCCTCAGGTGGTCGCGTCGTTGTTGGCAGCGCAGTTGTTGGGGGCATCGGCCGCCGACGTGAGCGTGGCCGGACCGGGTGTGCGCGACACGACGCGGATCGCGGCGAGCGACCCCCGGTTGTGGGCCCAGATCCTGCTGGCCAATGCCGATCACGTCGCGGTGTACCTCAAACGCTTCGGACAGGACGTCGCAACTTTCCAGCAGGCCCTGACCACCCGTGACGAGGCGGGTGTGCGCGAACTCCTGGGTCGCGGTGTGGAGGGCCGCGGGCGTCTGCCAGGTAAACACGGCGGTGAGGCGGCGGATTTCGCCACGGTGTCGGTAGTCATCGAGGATGCCCCAGGGCAGTTGGCAGCCTTGTTCGTCCGTGCCGGCGAGGCGGATGTGAACCTCGAGGATGTCCGCATCGAACACACCCTTGGGCGCCTTCGTGCCATTGCGCACCTCGTGGTGCGTCCGGAGAGCGAGCAGCGACTTCGCGACTCACTTCTCGATGGCGGGTGGCGACTGCGGGGCTGACGGCGCCGCTGGGCGTTTGTGACGAAGTTGCGGGCACTCCTACTCCCTCTGCGACGAAGTTGCGGGGTTCCGAGGAGCGTGAGCCAGCATCTTCGTGACACAGCACCCTTGGGGTCCCGCAACGTCGTCACAACGACCCGGGACCGCTCACGCCGTCGGTGGCCAGGCGCCCCGGTAGGCTCGCACCATGCCGCCAGTCATCGTCGCCATCGACGGCCCGTCCGGGTCCGGGAAGTCCAGCGTCTCCAAAGGTGTGGCCAGTCGGCTCGGGTTCGAGTACCTGGACACCGGGGCGATGTATCGGGCGGTGACGTGGTGGGCGTTGGAGAACCACGTGGGTACCGACGAGATCGCAGGGCGGTTGGGGGAGTGCGCGATCATCAGCGGCACGGACCCCACCGCGCCCTTCGTCACGGTGAACGCGGTCGACGTGTCGGACGCCATCCGCAGTCCTGAAGTGACGGCGGCGGTGAGCCGGTACAGCGCGGTTCCGGAGGTGCGGAAGGCGCTCGTGGAGATGCAACGGGAGGCGGCCGGCAATGCCGGCGCCGGCCTCGTGGCGGAAGGCCGGGATCTCGGCACGGTGGTCTTCCCCGAGGCGAACCTCAAGGTGTACCTCACCGCCGACGTGCAGGCCCGGGCGGAACGTCGCGCGGCCGAGGATGCCGGACGCGGTCACGACGCGGATGTCGCCGACACCCACCAGTCGCTGGCCGCCCGTGATGCTGCGGACAGTGGACGGGCCGTGTCTCCGTTGCAGGTCGCGGCCGATGCGGTGGAGGTCGACGCGACCTTCATGACGCTGCCTGAAGTGATCGACCATGTGACCGCCCTCGTCCAGGAGCATTCGTGACCGAACAACAACCCGGTGACGAGGTCTACGTCGACGAGTACGGCGGGGACGACGAGGACTTCGAAGCACTCGCGCGTGCGGCGGAGGCGGTCGCCGAGCATGAGTTCGACGAGATCGAGATCGTCGAACCCTCCGTTCCCACCCTGCCGGTCGTGGCGATCATCGGTCGTCCCAATGTGGGGAAGTCGACATTGGTCAACCGCATCCTCGGGCGCCGTGAGGCCGTGGTGCAGGACGTCCCCGGGGTGACCCGAGACCGCGTGCGCTACGAAGCGGAATGGGCTGGCACCGACTTCCAACTCGTGGACACGGGCGGGTGGGAGCACGACGCGACCGGCATGCGTGCAGATATCGCGCTGCAAGCCCAGCGTGCTGTGGATGAGGCGGATGTGGTGGTGTTCGTCGTGGATGCCACTGTGGGCGCGACTGACGCCGACGAGCGGGTGGTCCCGATCCTGCGGGCGTCGAAGAAGCCCATCGTTCTTGCCGCCAACAAGGTCGACGACTCCGGCGCCGAGGCCGACGCCACAGCACTGTGGTCCCTCGGACTGGGGGAGCCGTACCCCGTGTCTGCACTGCACGGCCGTGGCAGTGGGGATCTGCTCGATGAGATCGTCGCCAGGCTTCCCGAGGAGGGTTCCGGCCAGATCATCGCGGGTCCTCGACGTGTGGCGATCGTCGGGCGGCCCAACGTGGGCAAGTCGTCGTTGCTCAACAAGCTCGCCGGACATGAGCGGGCGGTCGTGGACAACGTCGCCGGCACCACCGTCGATCCCGTCGACGAGGTGGTCGAACTCGGTGGTCAGGAGTGGCTCTTCGTGGACACCGCGGGGATCCGCCGGCGGGTCAAAGAAGCCAGCGGGCACGAGTACTACGCGTCGCTCCGCACCCAGCGCGCGATCGAGCGCGCCGAGGTGGCGCTGGTCGTGATCGACGCCAGCGAGCCGGTGTCTGAGCAGGACATCCGTATCGTGCAGATGGTCGTTGACGCTGGGCGCGCCTTGGTGATCGCGTTCTCGAAGTGGGACCTGATGGACGATGAACGCCGACGGGAGTTGGCCCGCGAGATCGACCTCGACCTTGTCGGTGTCCCGTGGGCGGACACGATCAACATCAGTGGTCTGACGGGTCGAGGTGTCGACCGCATCGGCAAGCATCTGCAGCGGGCTCTGGACTCCTGGCAGACCCGCGTGCCGACCGGTCGGCTCAACAAGTTCCTCGCCGAACTTGTGGCCTCACATCCGCACCCGGTGCGCGGTGGGCGGCAGCCGCGCATCCTGTTCGGCACCCAGGCTGCCGTGCAGCCGCCGACCTTTGCGCTGTTCACGACCGGGTTCCTCGAGCACGGCTACCGGCGGTATGTCGAGCGCCGACTGCGGGAGGACTTCGGGTTCGTCGGCACGCCGCTGCGGATCAACCTGCGGATCCGGGAGAAGCGCAAGCGGCGGTGACGGGTCGTGTCTCTGCGGCGGTTGGCGTCGCGATACTCTGGTGCAGCACGCGCTGAGCGTGTGGACGGGCTGTAGCGCAGCTTGGTAGCGCACTTGACTGGGGGTCAAGGGGTCGCAGGTTCAAATCCTGTCAGCCCGACCAAAGCGAAGACCTGGGATTCTTCCCGGGTCTTCGCTTTCTGTCGTACTTGCACTGCAGGATTTGGGAGGAGGGGCGTCGAAGGCGGCCCGACGGGTCCTGTCAGCCCGACAAAGAGAAGAACCCGGCAGACTTGCCGGGTTCTTCTCTTTGTCTCATAGTTTCTTGCAACTGAAGGGCTTCACCGCGCTCTTCGTCGCGTAGGTGGTGGGCGTTCCGGCCGTCCCGTCCGCTGCGATCGGCGTGAACGTGGCAAGTCCCACGATCTTGCCCTTGAGGGTCTTGCGGTTGAGTTGCAGGTTGTAGTTGATCTGCCACATGCCGGTGACGTTCACGTCGAAGTCGGAACCGTAACTGGTGCCCGACAGCGACATGTGGATGATCTTCTTTCCCGGGACGTTGTTGTTCGGCTTGGCCAGGGTGGCCGTCCCACTCAGTTGGTTGACGTAGTTGTCCACCAAGACATCAGGATTCGTGGCGCGTTCCACGCCACTGACCCACCACATCCGTTGTTTGGTCGGGTGGTCTGCAGGGTCGATATCCAGTGACAGGACGCTTTGCGTGGCTCCCAGACCGCCGTATCCGAACCGCAGGCAGTGGGCCCCGCCCTTGTCGAGTGCTGTCTTGCTGTCCGCGTGGGCGCCCGCCACCGGGAGCAGCGTCAGAGCTGCAGCAGAGCCAAGAGTTACCAGTGTGCGCATGAACATGTGAACCTCCCACTGGACGTTTCGGCGGCACGGCCACTCCACCTGAGCCTTTCTCCCGGTTCGTGTGACGAATGTGGCGGGGGCTTCTTTGTGTGCTGGGCTTCTGGTGGATCGACGATCTCTGTCGCCTTGCGCCTTCGCGTACCGGCCCCTACGCAATGCGCTTGTACTTCACCCCGAGGTACGTGAACGTGGGCACACCCGTGGCTGTCTTCGCGGGGATCAGGCACTCGCCCTTGCCCCTGCCGAGCCCGAAACCAAGCCCTGCAGTGAAGGCCACGCCATCCTGGCGGACAGTCAGTGCCTGGGTCCCGCTCTCTGATGAGGCGTCCATGACCAGTAGGCCATCGAGCTCACGCAGTTGGATCTCCCGTGCGACCAGGCTGGGATCGACGTGAGGGTTGGCGTCGACCGCACGATACGTCCCCAGCCGGGAGCGCCACGGTGCGCGCAGTGTCGTTTCCGGCAACTTCTCACCGGCGATCAGTGTCACCAAGGCGCCGCTGAGGGGGATGCGCGTCACCATCAGCCTGCGGCCCTCGACCGTCCGGAAGCGGACCAGCGGCAGTTCTTTGCCCTGCGGCCGGAACCAGCCGTCAGCGTGAGGCAGCAGTGTTTGTGATGTGGCCGCGGGGGTGCCCGCATTACTCGTCAGCGTGAGGGCGGCTCCGTCCGATGTCACCTTGTACAGCGAGGCTGTTCCCCCGAAGTAGCCGGTACGAGCGGCCAGCTGGTCCGCTGTCAGGGTGGTGAGGGGGGACTTCGGGGCCTGCTCCGGTGCCGGGGGTTGTCGACCGGTCTTGGCCGCGTACGCCAAGGTCAGTGCCTCGGTGGCGATGTCGGACTGGATACCCGCGCCCCCCACGGTGTTGACCGATACGAAGACGCCCAAGTCCGACCCCGGTAGAAGCTTCATCATGCTGTGGTTCCAGACGGTCGCGCCGTCGTGCCACACGACCTTGCCTGCCCAGTCGAGGCCAGGGTCACCCACGGCGAACCCGAGGCCGAAGTGCATGAAGCTGATATCCAGCGGGGTGACCTCCTGGGGCTTCCACATCCTGTGCAGCCAGGACGCCTTGATGACCCGGCCCTTCGGTCCCTCGCCTCCCGCGAGCAGCATCTGCATGTACTTGGCCATGTCGACCGCTGACGAGGTGATCGAACCGGCCGTCCAGCCATTGATGTATTCGCGCGGCTGTGTGGTCACCGAACTGATCGAACCGTCGGGTCCGAAGGTCGCCGTGTAGTTGCGAGTCAGCCGAGAAGCCGGTGCGGATGTGGTGTTGAACGTGGAACCCGTCATCCCCGAGGGGCGGAAGATGTACCGGCGGGAGTAGGTGTCGAACGGCAAGCCGGTGACGTTCTCCACGAGGTTCTGCAGCAGGACGTACCCGCTGTTGTTGTAGGCGTACACGGTGTTGACGCGGCGCTCCGGATACATGCGTGACAGCGCCTTGACGAGCCATGTGCGGAAGTCAGGGTCCGGCTTGCCCACAGTGAGCATGCCGTTGAAGACGTCGCCAGGGATCCCGGAGTGGTGGTCGAGAACCGTGCGGACGGTGATCACATTGCGCTTGTACCGGGGCAGCAGACGGAACTCAGGCACGTACGTGGCCAGCGGCTCGTCGAGGTCCACGAGTCCGCGCTGGACGAGTTGCATGACGGCGATCGCGGATGCGGTCTTGGACGCGGAACCGATGTGGAACAGGGTCCGTTTCGTGACGGGTTCGCGTGCTTTCCGATCGGCGTAGCCGAAGCCGCGCGTCCACACCACCCGGTCACCGTCCACCAAAGCGATCGTGAGCCCCACGACGCCGTTCTGCTCCATGGAGGTGGTGATGTCTGTCGTCAGGCGGGCGATGACCGGAGCGTAGTCGGGGTCGGGGGCGGCAACGCTCGGCCCGGCGAGCAGACCTGCCCCGACGCACGTGACAACGACTGCGGATGCCCCCACCCTGAACCATCGGTCCATGCACTCACCGTACGTTCAGCCGGGGGCCAATCCCGGATCGGCGGGCTGGTGCCTGCGCGGACCACCACGTCCGTCCACGAGCACGGTGCGGGAGGCGTACGCAGAGTAGTCAGCGTGTGGCGGGCCGCGCCGCAACGGCTGCCCGGGGGGTCATCCCCTTCTTCTTGTACTGGCACCGCAGTGCGCCGGCGAACACGAGGCCCTCGGTGCCGTCGCGGTTGAACATGAACTGGTAGCCGATGCCCATGGTCTTTCCCTTGCCCCGGAACCGGACCTGGCCGAAGCCGGGGGCGGGAAAGGGTGGCACGTACAACGTGCTGAACGCGGTGTCCCCGTTCCTGGTGATCGAAGCGTACGGGTCGGCGTTCGGGCCCTGCTCGAGGTCGTAGTTCCCGAACCCCTCGAACGCATCGATACTGACGAACAGCCGGTACCCGTTCACGACCGGGGTGAGTGCCTTGAAGTCTCCCTTCGATTTCCTGCACCGGGCCGTGGTGAACACCGCCACTTGGGTCTCACCACTGAACACAGTGACTTCCGGCGTCGGGTCGGGTTTGGCCTGCACGGGGCTGAGGGAGGTGGCTGCCATGGCGACGACCGCTGCCACTCCCGCCAACCGTGCGGTGATGATCATGGTGCGAACCTAGACCGGGATAGTGCTCTGTCGCTATGGCCCGTTCGATCGACGCGGGATCCACCGACGGGCGCGTATCCGCCGACCGGGTTCTTCCAGGCCGCGTACCGTGGAGAAGGGGTGACAGTGTGACCGAGCAACAGCCGTACGAAGTCCTCGAGCGGTACCCGGGCTTCGAACTGCGCCGGTACCCCGAGCACATGGTTGTCGAAACGGACGTCCCAGGCCCGTTCGGCGTGGCCGGTAACCTGGCCTTCCCGAAACTGGCGCGATACATCGGTGGGCACAACCGGTCGTCTCGCAAGGTTGCGATGACGGCGCCGGTGGTCCAGGAGCAGGACCCTCGAAGCGGCGTGTTCATCGTCGGCTTCGTGATGCCGGCCGATCTCGCAGAAGAGGATGTCCCGGAACCGGCGGACTCCTCGGTGCGAATGCGTCGGGTGCCGGCCCAGACCGCGGCCGCGTTGAGGTTCTCCGGGCGCTGGACCCGAAGTGCGTACGATGCGCGCACCGAAGAACTGCGTGATCTCTTGGCTCACGAGGGTCTGGTGGTGGTGGGCAGGCCCCGTTACGCGCGGTTCGACCCGCCGTGGACACCCTGGTTCCTCCGGCGTAACGAAGTTGTCATCCCGGTCGAGATGCGCTGACTCGCCCTGAAACCCCTCGCTCAACGACCGCCCCTGCGCCGTACCGTGAGTCTGTGGGCCACATCGACATCTCCGGGGTTCGCTACGAACTGCCCGATGGGCGTGTTCTGCTCGATGACGTCTCCTTCCGGGTGGGCGATGGGCAGAAGGTCGCGCTAGTAGGGGCCAACGGCTCGGGGAAGACGACGTTGCTGCGCATCATCATCGGCGACATCGCCGCCCACGAAGGCGCGATCACGCGGTCGGGCGGGCTGGGGGTGATGCGGCAGTTCGTGGGTCAGGGCGTCGTGGACGCGGATGCCGCCATTGCAGACCCCACGGTGGCCGACCTGCTCCTCTCAGTGGCGCCGCTGCGGGTCCGCGATGCTGCACATGCGATCGACCGATGCGAGTTGGCTCTGATGGAGGTCGACGACGCCGCCACCCAGATGAAGTACGCAGAGGCTCTGGCGGAGTATGCCGACGCCGGCGGTTATGACGCCGAAGTGATCTGGGATGTGTGCACCACCTCCGCGTTGGGAATTGCCTACGACCGGGCGAAGTACCTTTCGTTGAGCACACTGTCCGGTGGGGAACAGAAGCGACTGGTCCTGGAGTACTTGCTTGCGGGGCCGGACGAGGTTCTGTTGCTCGACGAACCCGACAACTATCTCGACGTGCCGGGAAAGGTCTGGCTCGAGCAGCGGATCAGTGAGTCGGACAAGACGATCCTGTTCATCTCGCACGATCGCGAGTTGCTGGCCAATACCGCCACCCGTGTCGTCACGGTGGAACTCGGCGCCGCCGGCAACCAGGTATGGACACATCCAGGCGGCTACGCGACGTATCACGATGCGCGGCGCGACCGGTTCGCGCGACTCGACGAACTGCGCCGGCGCTGGGACGAAGAGCACCAGAAGTTGAAGACGCTGGTGACCACGCTGCGGCAGAAGGCGACGTACAACGATGGGATGGCCAGCCGTTACCAGGCGGCTCAGACCCGGCTCCGCAAGTTCGAGGAGGTGGGACCGCCCACCGAGCAGCCCCGGGAGCAGCGGGTGGTCATGCGCCTGACCGGAGGCCGGACGGGCAAGCGCGCGCTGGTCTGCGAGAACCTCGAGCTGCGGTTGCCGGACGCAGAGTTGATGCGTCCCTTCGATCTCGAGGTCTGGTACGGCGAGCGAGTGGCGGTCCTGGGTTCGAACGGGTCGGGCAAGTCGCATTTCCTCCGGTTGCTGGCCGCAGGAGGTTCAGAGCCCGATCTCGAGCACTCGCCGGTGGGGGATGCCGACATTGCCGCCGTGATGCATAACGGCACCGCGCGGCTGGGCGCGCGTGTCCGACCCGGCTGGTTCGTGCAGACCCATGAGCATCCGGAGTTGGTCGGACGCACGCTGCTGGACATCCTGCACCGCGGTGACCGCACCCCGGACGGTCGGGGGCGGTCGGGCATGGGCAGGGAGCAGGCGGCGCGGGTCCTCGACAGGTACGAGTTGGCGCACGCGGCCGAGCAGAGTTTCGACGCGCTGTCCGGTGGTCAGCAGGCGCGGTTCCAGATCCTGCTGCTGGAACTGTCCGGAGCCACGATGCTGCTGCTCGATGAGCCCACCGACAACCTCGACGTGGAGTCCGCCGAGGCGCTCGAGGAGGGTTTGGCGGCGTTCGAGGGCACCGTGTTGGCCGTCACCCACGACCGTTGGTTCGCCCGGGGTTTCGACCGGTTCCTGGTCTTCGGAGCGGACGGCGTGGTCTACGAATCCGACGAGCCGGTGTGGGACGAGACGCGGGTGCAGCGCGCGCGATGACCTGCCTTCAGCAGGCTCGTTGCTCTGCGAGTTTCGCCTTGGCCAATTGCTTCTTTCGCGTACGCAGCGCATCGCGTAACGCGTCCTTCCGCTTGCCCGACGCCGCTTTCATTCGTGACTTAAGGCTCTTGACGTTGCCCTGCAGTTTTGTGACCAGTGTCTGTGCGGCCTCACACTTCGAGTTGTCACGCTCAACCGTCAGCACCACCCGCACGGGGTTTGTGATCAGCGTCTTGTACAACTCGGCCTTGTCCTCGCAGGTGTTCACCGAGGGGCCGTCCGCCCACGACTTTCCGACCAGGATCCAGTGGCTGCCGGGGCTTACTGTGTAGGTGGCGACCCATTTCGTGGTGTCGCTGAAGGGCGGGGCGGCGGACTCTGACCTCTCTTGGCCCTTGAACGTGTAGTAAGCCCTCGCTGTCACGGTTCCTGGCACGTCCGCCCACTGTACGAACACCAACGCACTGCAGTTGCCGGGGTCCGAGGGGTTCTGGCCGTGGAGGTACTGGATCGTCGCTGGCACCGTGATCTCTTCGGTGGTCGTGCCGGCCGTTGCCGCAGGCGCTGTGAACAGGCCCATCACGACGAGCGCCGCTGTGACCGCCGCGGTCAGCGCGAGCCGCGGATGTTGATCATGCCTCATGCGTCGTGACAGTAGCGGGCCGAAAGTATGTCGCGGAATCCCCTGATCGTCCACAGGTCCTCAGGTGCACTGCTCCGATCCGGCATCAGTGCCACCGTTGGCTTCCGTGGGGACGAAGCGCCAGTCGAAATCACCGGCACGCAGCGTGAGTCGTAAGACGCCGTGGCTGTCGTTCAGCCGCACCTCGGATCCCGTGGCGAGACCGGGGATCTCCCGCAGTGCGGCCCCGCCGGTGCCGACGACGAACTCTCGGATGCCTGAAGGGTCGGTCCTGCCCGTAGCATCGAGGCGGGCGAAGCGTTCGTAGTTGTGTTCGTGCCCGGTCAGCAAGAGATCGGTCCCTTGGTCGGCCAGCAACGTGTACAGAGGTGCGGTGTTCGTGTCAGGGCCGTGGACCCCGCTCGACCAGCGGGGGTGGTGCCACACGGCCGCCGTGCACCGGGGCTGGTCACCCCGTAGCTGATCGGCCAGCCAGATGTACTGCGCAGATCCTGTGCCGCATCCACCCACCTGCGCGCAGTTCGAATTGAGCATGTAGAAGCGCCAGCCGGCGATGTTTACCGCATACCAGGGCTGAGTTGGAGTGCCCACGCGGTCGCCGAAGTAGTCGAAGTAGGCCGTGGCCCCGGAGTTGTACTCGTGGTTCCCGGGAACGGGGTACGTGTTCGGTGTGAAGCGGCCATAGGAGGGGTCGTAACAGTTGGCGAAGTCCGCGGCGGTGCCGTTCGGGTAGGCGAGGTCGCCGGTGGCCACCAGTGGCCCAGGGGCCGAGTCGATGAGCGCGGCCGTCTTGTCCGCAGCGCCACCGCACTGGCCGATGTCGCCGGTGACATGGACGGTGGATTCCGTCGACGGGGTCGGTTCAGTGGGCCCGGGTGCCACGGACGTGTCTGGCGTCCACACCACGATCCGCCGGGTCGATGCCGTTCTGGCTCGGGCCTTGGATGTGCCGGCCACCTTCGCGCGGTATCGCCAGACGCCGCTGTCGGGAGCGGTCCAGCGCAATGTGATGCGGCCACGGTTCGAGGTCTTGCCTCGCCAGATCGTCCGCCACACGTCGGACCCCGAGCGTGCCCGCAGCAAGCGCACCGTACGCTGCGAGGACTGTCCACCGGTGAGGACGCGGATTCGATCGGACAGGCGTTCTCCAGCGGTCACCCTGCGCGTGGTCTCCTGCCAGCCGAGGATCGTCGTGGCCCGCTTCGCCGTCGGAGACGCGGACACCGCCGCACCGGGGACGGCGTCCTCCCGAACTGTTGCGGGAGCGGGGCCGGAATGCAGCGCCAACCATGCTGCGGTCACGGCGATCGTAACCACGGACGTACGAGCCCTGGGAGCCATGCGGTCCAGCATCCTCCGGAATCCCAGCCGACCCAAGGCCTTGGCCCAAAGATCGCTGCATCGGATGAGGCCGGCGGCGTGGCGTAAGCCGTCACACGGTGGTGACGACGCGGCCCTTGGCGGCTCCGGTGACGAGGTGGTCCATGGCGTCGACGGTCTGTTCGAGCCTGAAGTGGTTGTCGTCTACAACCGGGCGGATACGCCCTTCTTCGAGAAGGTGGACGATCAACGACCAGTTGTCCTTGCGGCTGTGGCTGGTGCGAATCCCTGGGAGTTGCTTGACGAACGGCGATGCCGCCATCAGCGGAAGCATGCGGCCCAGACTGCCGAGAACCCGGTGCCCCGAGTTGCCGTACTGGTCATGTCCGATCAGGACGAAGGTGCCATCCGGTTCCAAGGCGCGGCGCACCCGTGAGAAGGGCGCTTTCGAGACGATGTCGAAGATGATGTCGTAGCGCTTTCCCAAGTCGGTGAAGTCCTGGCTGGTGTAGTCGATCGTGTGATCCGCCCCCAGATCTCGCAACATCTCGAGCTTTCCCGGGCTGTCCACAGCGGTCACTTCGGCGCCGAACTCGCGAGCCAGTTGTACCGCCCACACACCAACCGCGCCGCCGGCGCCATTCACCAGCACCCGTTGGCCCGGGCGTACTCTGCCTTGGTCCCGCAGGTTCATCAACGCTATGAGTGCGGCCGTGGGGACGGCGGCCGCCTGCTCGAACGACAGGTCCTGGGGGATGGGTTCGAGGAGGTCCTCGTCCACCGCAGCGAACTCGGCGAAGGTGCCGCTGTTGCTCCATTGATTGGCCTTGGTGACTTCGCCGAACACCCGGTCGCCGGCCGCGAATCGGCCTGTCGCGTGCACTATCTCGCCCGCGAGATCGGTACCTGGGACTGGCTGTTTGGGCACCCGCACCCCGGAGCCCATCAGGCGCAGAACGTACGGCAGGCCGTTGACCGCATGCCAGATGTCGGCGTGGACGGAGGTCGCACGTACCCGCACGAGCACCTGCCCCGAGCCGGGGGTCGGGGCAGAGATGTCGCGGGCGTGAAGCACCTTGCGGTGTGGGCCGTATTCCCGCTGAACGATGGCGCGCACGGGTCCTCCCTGGGTGCCGACGTCGACTCGGAACCTACCGCACGAACCTCAAGTCCACGGTTGTCCCCACTTTCGATCAATCCCGGGAATGTCGTACATATGTGCGATACTTGAGGAGGTGAAGGGGGAGCCTGGATGGCCGTTCTCGAGGTCTTGCGGCAGGTGAAGCGCCGTGTGGCTCTGGCCGCCGAGTTGCCCACGGAACACCCCGAAGGTCTCGACGACATCGAAGCGATGATCGCTGGACTTCCTGATCCGGACCTCATGTGTGCTGAGCAGCGGGCCGGAGCGCTGACGAAGGTTGCGCAGTTGCGCAACCAACTCGATGCCTACATGACTGAGGTGGCGGCCGCGGCTGACGACCAGGCCGACTCGCGGGTTCTGCAGGTCGGCACGACCGGAATGCTGGTGGCGGTCGCTTCGCGACAGAACCCTCAAACCGGCTCGGTGTGTGTCCACCGCGGGAACACGCTGCGTGCGATGCCGCATCTTCGTGCGTCGTTCGGCAAGGGGGCCGTATCAGCCGCGCACGTGGCGGTGGTGACCGCGGAGGCCGCGCACATCCGGGACTTCGCGGAGATCGAGCCCTACGTGGTCGCGGTAGCGGAGGCCGTCGAACCGGCCGAGTTGCGCAGGCTGATGAAGGTCCTGGCCGACCAGAGTCGGCCGGAGAAGCTTGATCACGACCACGAGAAGAACCGAGACAGGCGCGGGTTGTCCTTGACCGAGACGCCGAACGGCATGTTCCGGCTCGATGGCTATCTGGACGCCATCGCGGGAGCGACGTTGCGGGACGAATTGGCGAGACTGATGGGTCGATCCGGGCGCGAGGATCCGCGCACAGCCAAGCAGCGACGCGCCGACGCGCTCGCCGAGTTGGTCTCCGCGGGAGCCGCCAACCGCAGTCCGTCCGGTGTCTCCGAGATCTCGGTGTTGGTGGATCTGGAGGACCTCTCCAGCGGTGATGGCGCGCAGTTGGAGGACGGTTCACCATTGGGGTCCAGGCTGTACGACCTCATCACGTGCTCGTCGATCGTGTCGGTGATCCTGGGGACCCGCCGGAAGAACGTGTTCGTGCCGCTGGCCCTCGCTCGCGGGAAGCGTGGCGCCAGCGCTTCACAGTGGAAGGCATTGATCGTTCGGGACCGTGGGTGTATCCGGTGTGGCCGAAGTCCTCGGTTCTGCCACGCCCATCATGTGCACCACTGGCGCCATGGCGGCGCCACGGATGTGCGAAACATGGTGCTTCTGTGCAGCAGATGCCATCACGATCTGCACTTCGGACAGTTCGATGTCGTGATGGAGGAGGGAATCCCCCGGGTCGTGGATTCCGGGGGTCGCGCCCCACCCCTTTCTGCCTGATCCCGCCGGTCGTGCGGAACGTTCTTCGTTCGGTCTAGGACTGCGCCCAGGGAAGTGCCAGGATAGACACTCATGGTGAGACCCGGAGGTGGCCAGGATGGCGAAGAGTGACGAAGGCTTCAGTGCCGCCGAGCGAGAGGCGATGAAGCAACGCGCGGCGGAGTTGGCGTCCATGAAGGGCGTCAAAGGCGCCGCGAAGAAGGCCAAGGAGTATGAGGCGTGCCTTGAGGCCATCGATGCGCTGACGGGACTCGACCGGACCATCGCCGAGAGGTTCCATGTGGTGGTGTCCGAGGAGGCTCCGCATCTGGATCCGAAGACGTGGTACGGCTTCCCGTCGTATGCGCGTGACGGCAAGGTCGTCACGTTCGTTCAGCCGGCCTCCAAGTTCGACTCGCGCTACGCCAGTGTCGGCTTCAACGAAGACGCCAGCTTGGACGACGGCGACATGTGGGCCACGACCTTCGCGGTGGTGGAGTGGACGGATGATGTCGAGAGCCGACTGCGGGCTCTGGTGAGGAAAGCCGCAGGCTGACGGCCGCTCGCCCGTCCGGCGAGCCGGTGTCCCCTCGGTCGGCGTGTCAGCAATGATGGGCGGGTGACCACAGCCACGCGCGCACCCTTGCCGCGGACCCTTCCAGAGGCACGCAGAGAGTTCGTCCGGCATCGTTCGCCGCAGATTCTGATCGTCTGCCTGGCTCTTGCCGTGGTCGTTCGTGTGTTTGTGGGCGACTTCACGTGGTGGAACGTGGTGCCGTTCGTGCTTGTTGTCGCCGTCCAACCGTTCCTCGAGTGGACTCTGCACGTGTTCGTCCTGCACGCCCGGCCCAAGCGGATCGCGGGCCGTACGTTCGACACCATCGTTGCTCGCGATCATCGTCGTCATCACGCCGACCCGAGAGACATTCCCCTGATCTTCATCCCGGCGAGGTGGCTGTTCTACTTGGTGGCCGGTGTGCTCGCAGTCGGCCTGGTGTTTCCGACGTGGCCCATGCGTGCTTCCTTCTACGTCGCGGCGTTCGCGATGGCGGTGGTGTACGAGTGGTCGCACTTCCTGATCCATACCGACTACAAGCCCAAGACCCGGCCGTACCGCCATCTCTACGACAACCACCGGTGGCACCACTACCGCAACGAGCACTACTGGTTCGGCATCACCTCGACGATCGGGGATCAGGTCCTTCGCACGTCGCCGGACCGTGACGAGGTCCCAGTCTCAGCGACGGCCAAGAGTCTGCATGGCCTCTGAGTCTGCGGGTCAGCTGTGGCCCGCTACCTTGACTCCATGAGACAGGTGGGGTCGCTCGTCTTCTGGGGCTTCGTTGTGCTGAGTTCAGCGATCCTGTTCCCGGTCGCCGTGATCATCTGGGCGGTGACTGCGCCGTTCGACGAACGCCGGCGCGCGCTCCACCTGTTCAC
>ERZ724514.591-NODE-591-length-16398-cov-7.649208_pt1 | contig 16398 bp, 10 predicted proteins | sample MGYA00376047_ERZ724514 | MGnify/ENA primary metagenome ERZ724514 (study PRJEB28724, sample SAMN07190883) | activated sludge metagenome | isolation source: activated sludge of sewage treatment plant in Hong Hong | place: Hong Kong | collected 2016-03-17 ...
GAGTTTTTGGCGCACTGCCTCGGGGAGATTGCGCGCGATTCGCACCACGGCGTCGAACAGCTTCACGCGGGCAAGTGCGTCGTCGTCGATTACTCGTCGCCAAACATCGCCAAGCCGATGCACATTGGGCACATTCGCTCGACGATCATCGGCGATGCGCTCAAGCGAGTGTTCGCAGCCGTTGGATATCGCGTCGTCGCGGACAATCACCTGGGCGACTGGGGCACGCAGTTTGGCAAGCTGATCGTCGCGTATCGACTCTGGCTCGACGAAGCAGCGTTTGCGCGCGATCCCATCGGCGAGCTGGTGCGGCTGTATCAAAAGTTTGTCACCGACGAAAAAGCGCAGGCGGATTCCCTGAAGCTTCAGCGTCCCACTCACGCTGGCGACGATGAGGATGACGACGATGCGGGCGCGCAAGTGACACCGCTGCTGGCCTCGGCGCGGGCAGAGCTGGCGAAGCTTCAGCAAGGCGACGAAGAAAACCTGCGGCTGTGGAAGCGCTTTGTGACGGTGTCGCTCGCCGAGTTTGACAAGACCTACGCGCGGCTCGGGGTGTCGTTTGATACCGTCTATGGCGAGAGTCACTATCATCCACGGCTCGCGTCGCTCGTCGAGGAGCTGCTACAAAAAGGCATCGCCGAGCAGAGCCGAGGCGCAGTGGTCTGTAACGTCGATGGAGCGCCCGCGCCGCTGTTGATTCGCAAAGCCGACGGCTCGTTTCTGTATGGAACGACGGACTTGGCGACGATCGAGCAGCGCATGCGCGACTATCAGCCCGAGCGAGTGCTCTACGTCGTCGGAATTCCGCAGCAGCTTCACTTTCAGCAGGTGTTCTTCGTCGCGCGCAAGATGGGCTTTGACAGCTCGCTGGAACACATCAGCTTCGGCTCGATGCGCTTTAAGGACCAAGACGGCAACTACGCGACGGGCTCGACGAGAAAAGGCAATGTGCCGCTCCTCGATGAGTTCTTGGACATGGCGACGGAGCACGCAGCCGCAGCGGCGAAGCAAAAGAACGCGGAGCTGTCCGACGAAGAAGTGGCCGAGGTGGCGCGTGTCGTCGGCATTGGCGCGATCAAGTACAACGATCTGTCGCGTGATCGCTCGCAGGACATAAACTTCGACATTGAAAAGGCGCTGAGCCTCGAAGGAAACACCGCGCCGTACATGCAGTATGCGTATGCGCGGCTGCGATCGATTGCTAGGCGAGCAGCGACGGAAGGCATGGCGACGGCGGACGCGGTGACGATCACCGAGCCTGCGGAGCGACGGCTGGTGCGACGGCTGCTCGACTTTTCGTCGGCGGTCGAGACGGTGGCGCGAACGGCTCGTCCGCATCACCTGTGCGAATACCTGTTCGATCTGGCGGGCGTCGTCAGCAACTTCTACAACGAAGTGCCGGTGCTCAAGGCAGAGCCGACGGCGCGTGCATCGAGGCTGTGGCTGCTCGATCAGGTTGCGCAGACGCTGCGTCACGGGCTGTCGCTGCTTGGAATTTCGGTGCCTGAGCGGATGTAGTCGTCAGACGGATGGCGCGGACTGCTCGACGGGATCTGGCAGCCTGGCGAGCAGCGCCGTCACCCACGCCGACAGACCGAGCGCCTGCGGCTCGCTGGGATCGATGACTCGCTGCGCTTGATATCCGTCGAGCCGAAGCTGCGGCAGCGAGGGCAGCGTAAGCAGAAACGGAAAGAAGCGCAGGTTGCGATGGGTCAAGATGTGCGCAAACTCCGTCAGTGGCTGCGCGTTTTCGACGGGAAGAGTCGTGCCCAAGACCGTCTTCACAAGCCGCGTAAGTCCCGTTAAAGCCGCTTCCTCTGCTTCCAGTGCCAGCGTCGGTGGTTCCCACAGTCCGCCCCACAGCCCCAGCTCGGGACGACGAAGCAGCAGCACGTTTTCGTCGCAGCGCAGCAGCAGCGTGACCATTCGTACCGTCGGGCTGACCTTCTGCGGCTTGGCGGGCGGATAGTCTTCGGGATTGCCTCTCTGGCGAACCTCGCAGTGCGTCGCGAGCGGACAGGTCAGACAGATCGGACGTCGAGGCAGACAGACGGTGGCGCCCAGCTCCATCAGCGCTTGGTTGAGATCGCCGGGATCGTTCGGCAGCGTGTCGAGCGTCGCTTTCGGCAGCAGCGACTCCGCGAGCGACCAGTACAGCCGCTTACCACCCGCCGAATCCGGCCTTTCGTCAAGTAAAAACAGACGACTTAGCACACGAATGACGTTTCCGTCGAGAATCGGCGCAGCTTGTCCAAGCGCAATCGAGCGAATCGCGCCCGCCGTGTACGGACCGATGCCCGGCAGCGCGGCGATGGCTTCGGGGTCGTGCGGAAACTGTCCGTCGAAGAGCGTCAGAATCTGCTGCGCGGCTTTGTGCAGGTTGCGTGCGCGCGAGTAATAGCCAAGCCCGCTCCAGTGTGACAGCACGTCGTCGAGCGGTGCCTTCGCCAGCGCAGTCACCGTCGGGAAGCTCGCCATAAAGCGCGAAAAATAGCCCTTCACCGTCTCGGTTCGGGTCTGCTGAAGCATGATCTCCGACACCCAAATGGCGTACGGATCGCGCTCTTTTCGCCACGGCAGATCGCGATGTCCCGAGCGAAACCACGTCAGCAGCGCCTGCTGAATCGCAGAAAAGAAAAGCGGACTCTTCTTAGGGAAGAGAGAAGGAGCGTCGTGGGCGGTCAGGAGCGAATCGGTCTTGGGTCTGCCTCGGCCCGCCACGTTGGGTCCTAGCTGGCTTCGTGATCGACGACGACGACGGTGCCGATGCCGCCTCGGACGGCAAAGTCACCTTCGACGCGGAGCCGACGGGGTTTGATCGCCGCGATGATGTCGTCGGCAATCTGGTTGGTGACCTTTTCGTGGAACGCGCCTTCGTCGCGGAACGACCACAGATACATCTTCAGCGACTTCAGCTCGATGCACAGCTCGTCGGGAATGTAGGTGATCGTGAACGTCGCAAAGTCCGGCTGCCCCGTCAGAGGACACAGGCAGGTAAACTCCGGGCAGTCGAAGCGGATTTCGTATTCGCGACCGGGACGTGGGTTCGCGAAGGTCTCAATGGTCTTGGAAGGGCGTGACGCCATGGGCCGCTGTCATAGTCGGCAGCGGCGATTCTGTAAAGTCCTGGTTTCGCTGGGAGCGCTAGGTCTTCGGCGTGCGAGCGGCGGGCTTTGCCTTCGGCTTCTTCGGCTTTTCTTTCTTCACCGACGAGGATGGCTTCTTCGCTTTGGACGGCTTCTTCGCTTTGGGCTTGGACGCTTTCTTCGGCTCTTTCGTCGCTGTGCCGCTGCCTTTCTTGGCCGGCTTCTTGGACGATTTCGTCGCTGGAGAAGGCTTCTTCGTCGCTGGCTTGTCGTTTTCCGTCGCTGGGCTTTTGCTTGGCTTCAGATCCTTCGTCGGCTTGTCCTCGCGATAGGATCGCTCTTTCGGACTGATCGGTCGTTCCTCTCGGGATCGCTTCGACTTGGCAGACTTCGCCGATGGCGCGCTCAGCAGCGACAGCTCGATTCGTCTCTGCGGCACCGACACCGAGTCAATTCGCACGCGCACCGAGTCACCGAGCCCAATGCTCGCACCGTTTTTCGGCGTCTCGTAGCGCAGCGTCTTGTCGTTTAGCTCGTAGTCTTCGTCGAGCCGATCGCTTTTCACCAAGCCTTCGACGTACGGATCATCGATCTCGACGAACAGACCCGCGCTCGTCACACCAGAGACGATGCCCGCAAACTCCTCGCCGATTCGCTCTCGCATCAGCAGCGCGCGATACAGGTCCACGACCTGACGCTCGACTTCCATCGCGCGACGCTCACGCAGCGACGAGTCCGTCGCCCACTCTTTCATCTCTTTGCGCGGCGGCCACGAACCGTAGACCTTCCCGGCGGGCTGCGACTCTTGCTGCAAGATGACTTTCAGCAGGCGATGCACCACCAAGTCGGGATAGCGACGAATCGGCGACGTAAAGTGCAGATAGCGACGCGCGCCCAGTCCAAAGTGACCGACGTTGTCGACGGAATAGACCGCTTGGTTGAGCGAGCGCAGCACCAGATACGACAGCGAGCGCTCACACGGCTGGCCTTTGATCGTTTCCAAGAACGTGCGCAGCGCGAGCGGTTCCGTCGCTGCTTCGGGATCGACCGGGAAGCCAAAGCCGTAGGCCAGCTCCGACAGACGCTGAAGCGGTTCTCGACGGGGCGGCGCATGCACTCGCCACAGCACATCCAGTCCGCGCTCCGCAAAGTATTCCGCGACGGCTTCGTTTGCAGCCAGCATCGCATCTTCGATCATCTGATACGCGCGTCGCACCAAGGCATCGGCTCGCGAGCGCTTCACCGTCACCACCAGGCGCGGATCGTCGGCAGCCAAGATGACCTTCGCTTCGGGCAGATCGAAGTCGAGACCGCCTCGACGATCGCGCTGCGCCCGCAGTCGTCCCGCCACGTCTTGCAGCAGCCGAAGCTGAGGCAAAAACGGCAGGTAGTGATCGTGCTGGCTCGACGGCTGACCAAACAGCACCGTCGCGACACCGGCGTAGTCAAAGCGAGCGCGTGAGCGAATCACCGCCGCCATCAGCTTTCTTCCGACGACGAAGCCGTGACGATCAATGTCCAGTCGCGCCACCATCGCCAGCCGCTCGACCTTGGGATTGAGCGAGCAGATTCCCGCCGACAGCGGCAGCGGCAGCATCGACACCACCCGATCGGGCAGATAGACCGACACGCCGCGACGCTCAGCTTCGCGATCGGTTGCGGTTCCGGGCCGGACATAGTGCGAGACATCTGCGACGGCAACCCACAGCCTGAGCTGATCCGCTTCCGGTCCTTCTTCGACACAGACTGCATCATCAAAGTCACGCGCAGTCTCGGGATCGATGGTGACAAACGGCACATGACGGAGATCTTCGCGAGCGACGAGATCTGCGTCGGTGACATGCTCGGGAACGGTCTTCGCTTCAGACTCGACGGCGGGCGGAAAGCGCTCTTCGACTTCTTCACACGCGAGGATCTTGGCGATCTCGGTCTTGGGATCATCGGGCGCGCCCAGCACCGCAAGCAGTCGAGCGCTGATGGGCTCACGCTCACTCTGTGGATATTCGGTGATCTCCGCGACGACGGACTTGCCAATCAGATTGCGGGTAACTTCTCCGTCGAGAAATACCTTGTTCTGAATCCGAGGATCGTCGGGTCGCAGCGTCGCTGGATAGGCGGCGGATTCGATGACGCCGGTGATGCGTGCGCGACCACGCTCGATGATGGACAGGACGCGACCTTCGGGACCGCGATAGCCTTGCCAGACCTTGAGCGCGACTTTGTCCCGATCCATGGCGACGCCGCGATAGCGCGCAGAGATGAAGACGTTGTCGCCTCCGTCGTCGCGCTGCACAAAGCCAAAGCCGCCGGGATGGACCAGGATTCTTCCGTAGACGGTGTCGGCGGGAAGCTCTCGCTTTGCGACGGTAGGTGGCGGTGCGCTCTTGGCGGACTTGGCCAGCTTGGGGGCGCTGGCTGCGCTGGGAACGCTGGCTGCGCTGGGTGCGCTGGCTGCGGGCGCTGGTGTCTCTACTGAAACGGATCCCGCGATGGCGTAGCGCTTGCCGGGACCGCGCTCGATCTGTCCGGCTTCGAGCAGCTCTGCGAGCAGACGGCGGACGCGATGACGGGTCTTTTTGTCGGCACCACTGCGCTCGACGATCTCGGTGGCTTTCATCCCAAGCGGATGGCTGGGATTGCCCAAGATTTGAAGAATTCCGTCGGCACTGACGAGATCGGAGTCGGAATCACTGCTCGCTGGCGACGGTGTAAGTGGTTGCGTTTCGGGATGAAGCGGGGAAGGGGAGGAGACAGTTGGAACTCTGTCTTCGGTTTGTGCGTCTGATTTTACGGGCACGGATCGGAAGGAAGGTTCATGCGTTGATAAGGGAGCTCGAACCGAGAGAGGCACGCGCTCGTGACGAAAAAGCCTAGAAATTTTAGACCGGAATTGTCTTTGTGCAAGGCACGTCTACGAAAACGTTTCGATAGGACATCGCAACTTGATGTTCGCCTTGCGGGGAAGGTTTCGCGGTCTACGCTTGTTAGAAGATCACATGAAACGCTTCTGCTTCCTGGGTTCGAGTGGGTGAGTGGTGTGCTCCAGCATGCGTGAACGGTCTCGGACAGCACGTCATCTAACGAGATGTAGCAAGTCACGAGAAGGCGGCGCGGTGACTCTCCGTCCAAGAGAAAGCAGCAGTCGGGACGGAAACAGACAGACCGCAACGTACACAGTTGGGAATCGGGTGGAGGGGCTGCCAACGGACAACGGTGTTCCGTCGAAGCAGAAGTAGGACCTACAAGGGGGTGAAAAGCCCCGGAGACGAGCCTATGAGTCGTTATCAAGATGCGCTGGCACGAAACGAACTAGACGATACCGAATCGATGGAGCAGCCGCTCCAGGAGTCGGAGGCCGCTCACGAAGTTCATGAGGTTCATGAACAACAAGAAGAAGAAGGCGGGCCTACCAACGATCCGGTTCGGATGTATCTGAAACGACTGGGAGATGTTCCGCTGCTCACTCGGGAAGGCGAGGTGGCGGTCGGACGTCGGATGGCGGAAGGAAAGCGGCTGATTCTGCTCGCGGTCTTGTCTTGCCATCAGTCGATCATGGAGCTGCTCGCGGTCAAAGATCGACTGCTCGAAGGAAAGCTGCGGGTTCGCGATGTGGTCTCGGATTCCGAAGTGGATCCGGATGACGACGCGGACACCGAGGCGCAGGAAGCGCTGTTTTTGCAGCGACTGGTTGCGCAGTTTGATTCCCTTTCGGCGCGCTACGCAGAGATCCAGAAGAAGCAGCGACTGATTCGTTCGCGTCGTCCGCTGTCTGCGTCTCGTCGTGAGGAAGTGTCTGCGCAGCTTCGTCTGCTTCGCGAGCAGCTGGTAAACGATGTGGCGGCGATGCGCTTTCATCCGCGTCTCATCGAAGCGCTGGCGGCGCGTGTCAAAGCGATGGCCGAGCATGCAGGACAGCTCGATCGCACGCTGCGACGCATTGAAGAGCGAGCCGGAATGCCGGTCGATTCGCTGGGCACGATCGTCAGTAACCTCGGCAAGCAGACGGAGTCGCAGAAGCGCGCACTTTCACGCAAGCTGGGTCTGCGCGCCGACGAACTTGTCGAGCTTCAGACGCAAGTAGATGAGACTCGTGCAGAGATTGCGAAGCTGGAGCGTGAGTCACGACTGGGACACGCAGAGCTTGTGAAGCTGTTTGAAGAGATCTCGCGCGGAGAGCTGCTTGCGAATCGTGCGCGACGGGAACTGCTCGAAGCCAACCTGCGCTTGGTGGTGTCGATTGCGAAGAAGTACACCAACCACGGAATGCAGTTTCTGGATCTGATTCAGGAAGGAAACCTGGGTCTGATGCGCGCGGTGGACAAGTTTGAATACCAGCGCGGCTACAAGTTTTCGACGTATGCGACGTGGTGGATTCGTCAGGCGATTACGCGCGGAATCTTCGATCAGTCGCGCACGATTCGGATTCCTGTTCACGTCTTCGAGACAGCGCGCAAGCTGTTCCGCATCACCAGTGAGCTGTCGAAGCAGATTGGTCGAGATCCGACGCCGGAAGAGATTGCAGAAGCGAGCAAGCTTCCGATCAGCAAAGTGCGTCAGGTTCTGAAAGTGGCTTCGCGGGAACCACTGTCGCTGGAAACGCCGAGTCCGGTGCGTGAAGGATCGAGTCTGGGCGATATGATCGAAGATCCGAACACTCCGTCACCGTCGGAATCGCTGATCGATGCAGCGCTGGTTCATCAGACGCGCGCGGTGCTCAAGATGCTGCCGGTTCGCGAGCGACGAATCTTGCGGATGCGCTACGGAATTGAGCAAGACGGCGACAAGACGCTGGAGGAAATCGGTCAGAACTTCGGTCTGTCGCGTGAGCGGATTCGGCAGATTGAAGTGCAAGCGCTGCGGAAGCTACGACATGCGGCAAACTCTCGGCACCTGAAGTCGTTTGTCGAGCCGTAGCGGCTTCCTTACTTTCCGGTGATCACGCCGCAGCCGATGCGTGCACCGGAGTTCCCCGAAGGCTGCGTGCGCAGATCATCCGGCTTTTCGTGCAGCACAATCGCTCGTCCCAAAACGGAGCTGTCACCGGCCGTCACCGTGATTCCTTTGAGCATCGCTTCGAGCTTGCCGGTTCCATCGGCTCCGACGGTGATGTTGCCTAGATCTCCGGCGTGACGCGGACCTTGTTCGAGTCCTCCGTGATCCATCTTGTGCGGATTGAAGTGCGGTCCCGCAGATGCGGCATCCGCAGCGGAGCAGTCCCCTTTTTCGTGAATGTGAAGTCCGTGCTCTCCGGGGGTTGCGCCCTTGATGTTGACGACGACCTTGACCGTGTCACCTTCCTGAACGAACGACGCATCACCGCTTGCGCCGCTTCCGCTTCGAGCTTCCAGCGTGGACATCGCTTCCGCTTTGGCGGTTCCTTCTCCGCCGCCCGGCTTCACTTGCGGACCGGGACATGCAGCGCTGCTCAGCAGCAGACCAAAGCCAAAGAGGATTCCCCAACGTCCGTTTGTGTGTGTGCGCTTCATGGCATGACTCCTTGAGAGCTTGGATGATGTGAAATGTCTGTGTCTGATTCCGTGCAGCCCGCTTGATGACGCGAGCATTCTTCCTGCGCTCTACGGACAGAGCTTCTTGTGGGAACCGTCGCACAACGGTCGCTTCTGTGTCTGTTTGCACAGGCAGAATGCGTAGCGCTGCGCAGTGTTCACCACAAACGCGAGCGGAAGGACCTCGCTTCCTTGATGTGAACCATCGCAAAGCGGAAGCGTTTCGGAGCGGCCACAGCGACACAGAAGATACGTTCCGGGCTGTAGCGCTACAATCGCTGGCTTTCCGATGCTCATCGCGTGCTGCTGCGCGTTTTACAGCGCTTCTAGCTCGGACATAAGCTCGCCGAGCGCGTGTCGATTGCCCGCTTGCTGCGCTTTCTGTACGCCAAGCTGGAGCACCGCTTTGGCCTTTTGCGTATCGCCCAGCTCACCGGCCAGTAGCTTCCCGTACATCAGGTACTGCGGAACATACGAAGGATGCTTGGTCAGCATTTCTTCGAACGTAGCCGCTGCGTCTTGATGCTGTCCGAGGCTGCGATACTCTAGCGCCAAGCCGTACAGCGGAAACGGATCCGTAGGCATAAGTGATACAAAGCGCTTCAGCTCTTCGAGCCGTTCCGACATGGTGTCTATCCTGATTGTGATGGGGAGACGTGGACTTTCTGTCCACATGTGCAGCGTTGCGCTTGAAGGACTTCGGAGTGTGCGAGTTCTCCGCGAGGAGGCATTGCATGGGGATTCCGCAGAAACAGGGAATCCCATCGAGAGCGTGACTTAGGCCGTCAGCTCGTAGCGGCTGCCCGGACGGTCGGTCAGCTTGATGCGCTTGATCTTGCCAGCCTTCACCAGGTTGGTGAGGTTGTTTTCCGCCTTGCCACGGCGACCGTTCGTCTCCCAGTGCTTGCGGATGTCTTCGGTCGACGCGCCGCCATTGGCCTTCAGGAAGTCGAGGATCAGCTGGTCACCCGTGATCTCGAACTTGCCCGGCTTCACTCCCTTGCGCGAGGCCTTGGCCTTCTTGGGAGCCTTCGGAGCCTTGGGGGCTTTGGGAGCCTTGGGGGCTTTGGGAGCCTTCGGAGCCTTGGGGGCTTTGGGAGCCTTCGGAGCCTTCGGAGCTTTGGGAGCCTTCGGAGCCGCAGCCTTCTTGCCAGCCTTGCGACCCTTCTTGGCCGGAGCCTTCGCAGGCTTTGCGGAAGCGGCTTCAGGAGTGGCTACCTTGGCCTTTCCTTTTCCCTTTCCGCGCTTTCCACCACGAACAGAAGTCGCTCCCCCAGAGGTGATGCCGAACTCCTTGAAGGTCTGATCGATCTCTGCGATCGAATCAATGTGGTGCTGCCGTTCAACCGTCATTTGGCTGACGAGGCGCTGCAGTTCCTGAGCCGAGGTCTTCGGCTTGGCAGCAGCTACCGGAGCACGGCGAGCAGGAGCCTTCTTGGTCGCAGCGGCTTTGGTGCGGGAGGTCTTCTTTGGCATCTTCTTATCCCCAATTCCTTTCGTTAATACACGCTGAGATGAAACTTACACAACTCGCGTTTCAGGTACAAGCAGATACCTTCCTTTTTTTGAGGAAGGAATGCTCTGGGATGATTCCCAGAGGCCCCCCTTGTGGTACGGACTGGCTCCGTGTAAACGGTGGATGCGGTCACGGAAAAGCAGTGTATGGAGACGGTGATGAAAGCAGAGTTCGGAGTCACAAAGCTCCGCGTAGGGCAACAGCTTAAGGTTACGGCAAGTCAGCTTGCGCAAAGCGGAGCAGGAGTGGTCACGCATCACGTTCCTTCCCCACTTCATGTGCGCAACTTGCTGCCATCGGAAGAAGCAATTGTGGTTGTGCAGCATGTGAGTCGTCACGGTGGACCGGCTCATGCGGTGATTGAACGAAGGAATACCTGCGCAAAAGATCGAGTGGTTCCGAGCTGTTCCAGCTTTGGTCCGTGCGGAGGTTGTGCGGTCCTGCACCTTACGTACGAAGCGCAGCTTGCATGGAAAGGACGTACGGTACGTGATGAGCTTGCGCCGCTTGGTGTGGATGTAAACCCATGCGTTGCGGCTCCTTCGCCGTCGGATTATCGCTCTCGCGTCAAGCTGGTTGCGGCTTCCCATCCAGTTCGCAACGTGATCCTGGGCGCATTTGCTCCGCGCTCGCACAACGTGCTGGATATCGCGGGCTGCCAGACCAATCGGCGCCGCTTGATGGATGTCGCGAAAACGGTGGCGAAAAGCGCAGCGGATCTAGGGATTTCACCTTATGAGGAAACGTCCGCAACAGGCTCGCTTCGTTACGTGCTGATGCGAGAAGTATCAAGTGGCGCAGTGCAGGTGAGCTTGGTGATGACAGACAAGCCGGCGCGCTTGTCCGCGCTGGTGGATGCTGTGGTGCGTCAGCATCCTTGCGTGCAATCGGTCGTGCTGCATCGCAACACAAGCCGTGGGAACGCGCTGCTTCCGGTGAGCGCGACCGCTGCACCAGATGAAGACACGGAACTCGGATCTTCCGACGGAGACGAGCTGCTCTACGGAGACTCTTTCCTTTGGGAAGATCTACGGATGGACCAGGACAGAAGTGTCAGGCTGCGTGTGTCCGCGCGTTCCTTTTTGCAGGTGAACCGAGACGTTGCTGCGCTGATTTATCGGGATGTGGCTGCGCTGCTAGCGAAGGATGCACCAGAGATCATCGTGGATCTGTACTGCGGTGTGTCAGGACTTGGGCGCACGGTGCTTTCTGTGAATCCGCACGCGACGCTCTACGGAATTGAGCTGGGACCGTCGGCAATCGCTGATGCAGAAGCGGCTGCGCGGGCAGCGGGAATTGCGGCATCACAAGCTCAGTTTTTTGCGGGCACGGTGGAAGATGTGCTGCCCACGCTGTCGCTTCCGATGGGAAGTGACAAGCTTGCGGCCATCATCAATCCGCCGCGAAGAGGCTGCACAGAGTCCGCGCTGACTGCGCTTCACAAGCTGTCGCCTGCGGTGATTGCATACGTAAGCTGTAGTCCGGTCAGCATGCTGCGCGATCTGTTGTGGCTGCGAGATCGCGGGTATGTGACGCAGCACGTCACTCCGTACGACATGCATCCAGGGACACCGCACATTGAAAGCGTGGCGATTGTGCGTAGGCAATAGCCACTTCCCTTGCTGTGGCAGTCCATGTACGTTGCACGCATGCACATCGGACGTTTGCCTACAGCCACTCGCTGCGGTTCTCGACGGGAAATCGGTACGGTGCGCCGTGCCAAACTGGGCACCTTGTCGCTCATCTTGGGGATGACGGCGGCTTGGGGCTGCGGATCTTCGGCCAGCCCGGTGGACTCGGATCGAAGCGCGCAGCCGTCGGCGTTTTCGCAAGAAGTCGATGTCTGTCGCGAGTCAGGCAGGCTGTCTTCTTCGGACATCATGATCATCGGTGGCGATCAGGTGATCCTGCCGGGCTCAAGCTGCCAAAAGAAGAAGCCGTCGTTTGGAGAAGCGCTCGGAGCAAACGGTCGACACGTCCTGTTTGTGAACTACGAAGGTGCCGACATTCGTGTTGGTGACAACGCGCTCGAAAACGACATGATCCGCGACTCTGGGTTCAAGAACCAAGGCGTCGTGGAAATGGATGCCTACGATCCGGGCAATGCGCAGCGCAATGAAGCGATCCTGAAGATCCATCGCCAGGTTCAGAAGTGGTACGCGGAGGTCGACATTGATGTCGTGATGAGCCGTCCGCTGAGCGGCGACTATCAGATGACGCTGGTCGGTGGCGACAAGAGCGATGTCGGGTACGGCGGCGGCGTGGTCGGAATTTCGCCCGGTGACTGCAAGAACAACAACGAGACGAATGCCAACTTTGCGTTCTCGCGGTCGCTCAAGGAAAACCCGGATCAGGTTGCGGTGACGATTGCGCATGAAGCCGGTCACGCGTACGGACTCGGACACGTCCAAAATTCCAAAGACATCATGTATCCGAGCGTGTCGGTGGTGGATGGCTTTTTGGGCGGACTCGCGGCGGATCCCGGTCCGTGTGGCTTCAAAAACGGCGACTACCAAGACAGCAAGAAGGTGCTGATCGAAAACCTCGGTGCGCGTCAGGGAGAAGCGCCGGGCCTGGCGAATCCTCCGCAGGTGAAGCTGCTGAGCCCGCAAGAAGGAGAGTCGGTCGGCAAAGACGTGACCATCGCGGTGCAGTCTTCGGCGGATCGTGGCATTGATCACATCACGCTCAGCGTCAGTCGGGTCGATGGCGGAAAAGCGCGTGGCAATCATCCGGTCGCAGAGCTTCGTCCGCCGCAGTCCGCCGCGCAGGTTCGCTTGTCTTCCGCCGGTTCCTATCAAGTGACAGCGACGGCCTATGATCGTGTTGGAAACGTGTCGCTTTCGCAGGTTCGGATTGTCGCGGGGACTCCGACTTGTGCGGTTCCCAATGACTGCGCACCGGGTCAGCGCTGCACAAACAATACCTGCGTGACGCCGGCTCCTACGCCACCGAGTCCGACCGGAATGCCGGATGAAGGTCTGCGTGACTACGGCCAGGCGTGCGACAAGACCAGCGACTGCAAAGGTGGCATCTGCGCGATTACGTCGGTTGGGCAGATCTGCACGCACTACTGCACGGCGGACCGTCTGTGCGCAGGTGGCCTGGAGTGCGTGGACGGAACGTGTCTGCCGCAGATGTACAGCCGTTCAACGCCGAAAGTGGGAGCGCTCGGTGGCAAGTGCACGCGCAACCAAGACTGCGCGACCGGCGAGTGCAGCGCACCCAGCGCCGATCCGAAAGCGGCTCGTTACTGCACCAAGTCGTGCGATCCCGAGGTGGGCTGGGCTTGTCCTTCTACGATGCAGTGCGTTACGACCGATGGAGCGACCGGCAACAAGCCGCGCTGCGTGATGCTCGGTGCGGGTGAGCTGGGCGCTGCGGAGTCTGGCTGCTCAGTGGCGGATCCTGCGTCGCGTGCCGATTCTTCGGCGGTACGTCTGTTCGGAGGCGGTGCTGCGGTGGTCCTGCTCGGTCTGTGGGCTGCCACGCGTCGTCGTCGATCCGGTCCTGCTCTGTAACCTCTCGTTCCTTCCGTGGGGCCATTCGCCCCGCCTGCCGCGCCGGAGACTTCCGCTCATGCGAACCTCGTCTCGTCTGCTCATCCTGTCTGCGGCGCTGGCCGCGTGTTCCGATACACCTTCGCTCGACAGCCCGGACATGGCGACACCTTCATCGGACGCGACGTGTTCCTATGAAGCGGCGCCAGCTGCTTCCGGCATCGGAGAGCGCATCGCCGCAGGACAAGTGCTGGCAGGAACGGCGGAGGCGCGCATTGATCTGCCGGTGGGCACTCCGCTGGGCGGCTATACCGCGCGGATGAAAGCGCTGGGTGGACAGGCTCCCGATGATCGCCGGAGTCCACATGCCAAAGCCTTCGTTCCGTCGGCAGGTGTGCAGACGACTCCGCTGCTGCGTGCGCTGTATCTACAAGCGGGAACCGAGCCCACGATCTTGCTGAAAGCCGACTTGTGTGTCGCGTTTGATCGGCTGGTGTTCGATCTGGAAGCTGCGCTTGCGCAAGCTGGAATGAAGAACGCGCGCGGTCGCGTGATCGTAACGAGCAGTCATACCCACGCCGGACCGGGAACGTTTCAAGGAACGTTTCACTTGTCGCTCGGCTTCGATCTGTTTCAGGAAGCGCAGTATCAGCGGCTGCTTAAGTCAGCGACGGAAGCGGTGCTGGCGGCGCGGAAGGCGGCGCGTCCTGCGAAGATCGGCGCGGGCATCTGGGATGGCTGGGACAAGTCCGATGAGATCTATTCCGACCGGCGCGATGACGATGACAAGCTGCCGGGACCGGATGGCAAGCCGACTGGGAAACACAAAGAGCAGCGTCTCTTCGTGCTGCGCGTGGATGATGAAGCGAATCAGCCGCTCGCGCTTCTGACCAGCTTTCCAATTCACGGAACGGTGGGCGGAGATGACAACTCGCTGATTTCCACCGATGCGAGCGGTCACATCGAGCTGGCGCTGGAAGAGCGCTTCGATCGTCCGGTGCTCGTGATGCACGTTCAAGGTCCAGCCGGAGACGCATCGCCTCGTGGTCGCGGGGGAATCGAGCGCTGCGATGACAAGACGACGCTGTGTACCAACTTTGCGCGGATGGAGTCGATTGGCGAGCTGGCGGCGCCGCGCATTTTGGATCTGTGGAAGTCGCTCCAGACCACCTCGAGTGCTGCGCTGGAAGTGGTGACGCGCTCGGTGAAAAACGGTCGCGACATCAGCGTGCGAAATGGGCTGCGCTATGCGCCCTACGATCCGCAGCGTGAAGTCGATGCCAGTCCGTCCGCGATCTTTGATGAAAACGGAAACGCGCGCGGACCGATTGAGCAGTTCAATGTTCCCGTTGCAGCGGGTCTGTGTGGCGACAAAAAAGTCATGCTTCCGGTCGATGGAATTGGTGGGGCCAAAGGTGCTCCGTATGCGTCTTGCGCAGAGCTGGGTGCGGCGCAGCGCTTCATTGCCGCGATCTTGAAGGTGCCGGAGCCTGCGCTGCCGACGTGTGAGACGACGCGTACGACGCTGTCGGCGCTGCGTCTATCGAGCATTCCTCTCTTGGTTCGAAACAGCACTGGAAGCGGATCTCCGACGGAAGACAAGCTCGATACAGAGACGATCCTGTGGGCAACGCTGCCGGGAGAGCCGGTGTCGCGACTTGCGGATCTTTTGCGTCAGCGCTCGCCGGTGGGACCGGACCGGACGTTTGTGATGGGCTATTCCCAAGGTCACGTCGGGTATCTGCTCGATGTCGAAAACTGGCTGCAAGGTGGCTACGAAGCGTCGATCAACATCTTCGGTCCGCTCGAAGGGGAGTGGCTGATGGAGCGCTCGCTGGATCTGCTCAAGCTTGCGGCGACGCCGGAGCGAGAAGACGCGGAAGTGGGCGGTGTTGGTGCGGGTGGGAGTCGCTTTGATCGGCTCCGGTTTGTTCCACAAGCGACGCAGCCGCAGAAGATCGCAGCCACCACGCTGGCCGGCCAAGTTCCCACCCACATTGCGCCCGAGCTGTATGTTCGCACGCGCAAAAACCTGCCCACACAAGCACAGCCATCGGCACAAGTGACGCGGGTGAGCGGTCGGGCGACGTTTGTGTTCTACGGTGGGGACGCGGAAGAAGATCTGCCACAGGTCAGCCTCGAGCGTGAAACGACGCCAGGAAGTGGGATGTTTGCGGAAGTGCGAAATCGCACAGGTCGCGTGGTGGGCAGCCGCGGTCGCGACATCTTGCTGACCTACACGCCGACGCCGATCGATGCGGAGCCGGGCAAAGCGCAGGCACACTACTGGGTCGCAGAGTGGCAAGCGATCGGCTGGTCGACGGAAAGTAGCATCGGGCTGGCGTCGGCGTTGTCGGTTCCGCTTGGGCGCTATCGCTTGTCGGTGACGGGCACAAGTCAGGGCAAGAGCTATCGGGTCAGCAGCCAGCCGTTTTCCGTCGTCGCTGACGATGCGATCAAGCTAACGGCATCGCGCAGTGGCTCAAAGCTGACAGGTCAGGCCATCTATCCCGTCGGTGAAGGCTTTCGGTTGCTGCGGCTTGCGGGCCCGAGCGATGGCAGCGTTGCCGTCGTGGGCAGCTTGAAGGTCACGATCAAAAATGGCAGCAAGAGCGAGACGCTCACAGTCTCGACGACGGATGGGGGATTTTCGCTGGATACGACGCTGGATGTCAGCGCAGGCGTGCAGCTCGAGGTCGAGGATGCCGCCGGAAACCGGGGCACCCTCCGTGTCAGCTAGCTAGTTGGTCGATCCGGCCCACACTCGGTACGAGATGTAGACCTGA
>ERZ724514.597-NODE-597-length-16288-cov-7.687612_pt1 | contig 16288 bp, 10 predicted proteins | sample MGYA00376047_ERZ724514 | MGnify/ENA primary metagenome ERZ724514 (study PRJEB28724, sample SAMN07190883) | activated sludge metagenome | isolation source: activated sludge of sewage treatment plant in Hong Hong | place: Hong Kong | collected 2016-03-17 ...
CAACGCGGCCATCCCCTCCCCCGAGCAAGTCGATGTCAAACTCGTGCTGGCACGATGGACACTTCGCATGAACGCGGGGAGCGCCTTCTTCGTTGATGCGTCGATAGAACTCTTGCAGATACGCCAGGTCGGTCGAAAACAGGTTTTCGATCACCTCGGTATCCACCACAGCCAAGTCACCCAGCTTGCTGATCACGCGGCTGAGCAGCACGATGACCAGGTATGCGCGGTTTGACTGAACGCGATAGTCCTGAAGCGGAACGATCTCGTCCTTGGCCGTGGCCAGCCGCATCACACCATTGCGATGCAGCTTGCCTTCGCTGTCGATATAGCCCTTGGGGAGCGTGAACGGAAACTCAGTCTTGAATGCCATGCTTTCACTCTCTGCGGTTATCCGTATACTGCCTGGTTGTTGTACGTGAACTTCATTTTCTCACAGTACATCTCAATCTTAACGCTTCGAATTTTTTCCGAGCCGGACTCGGCTTTATCGGGCGTGAATTTGATGATACCCAGGTTTTCCAGCCCGAGCGTAAAGAGCGTTTGCTTCAAATCAGCGCTGAGATATTCAATCCCACCTTGCTTCTCGCTCGCTGAATAGCTCTTTCCCTCGATGACGAACTCCTTGTGCCACTTGTACCACTTCTCAGCGTCGGACTCTGGAACGGTCAAGATGACATTCGGGAAGTCAATCTGGGCTGGCTCTTTGTCAAAGATCAGCTTTTCGCCAATCGTATTTTCCACCACGTTCTGCTTAATCGTAATGGCTTCTACTTTGGAGATGTTGCGACAAGCATCATCCAGGCCATCGATTCTCACACGGAAATTCGAAGGAGTCCACAGCTTTTGTTTGGGCGGACTGAGAGGTACGGGCTGAACCGACCTTGTCCCACCGCTGTACTCCAATGTGCACATTTCTGGTGCAAACTTGATCGTCATCTTCGCAGTCTCTTTGCTGGTCGCATCGAGTGCCGGAAGTCCGATCTCCGTAATCAGCGCACGCTGAAACGTCTGTCGAACAATTTCTTTGAAATCATAGTTGGTATGCACAATCGCGCCGTCTTTGCGCGAATGCTGATATTGCATACTGTCTTTGATCCAATCGTAGAACTTCGATGTCATGCCAGTTCCACAGGTGACTGTCATGTCATCGACTTTGACATTGCCAGCATGTTTGCGAACTGGATAACCGCCTGCCATCCGCTCGTTGACGGACTCCGTTTGGACGTGTCCCCCGTCGGCAGAAAACAACCAGCCAGAGGGCTGTTCCAGCTCCAGATAAAAGCGACTGTTTACATAACTACGAGCATGGGCGGCCACTTGAATCCCTCGCTGTTCAGATAGATAAATTCACTACCCCTGAAGCAAGACAGGCGACTGAGTTCCCCCAGCCGCCTGTCTCTCTTCTTCCATTCTCTGCCACATTCGCATTGTGTCTATCACGCTACGAATGTGACAAACCGACTACTTGAAGGTCGCGCTGGAGTTGTAGCTGAACTTGATGTCTTCGCAGTACATCTCGACCTTGACGCGGCGGATGGCCTCGCCAGCGGCCTCGACCTTGTCCGGGGCCACCTTGAACACGCCGAGCTGAGCAAAGTTCAGCGTGAACAGAACGGTGGTCAGGTCCGGGGTCAGGTACTCGAGAATGCCCTGCTTTTCCTGATCCTGGCCGTTGCGTCCGTAGATCACGAAGTCCTCGTGCCACTTGTAGAACTGGTCGGCGTGCGACTCAGCCAGGGTGATGACGAGGTTCGGAATCTCAACGCTCGACGGCTCCTGCTCGTAGTCGCGGATCTCGCCGACGGCGTTTTCCACAACCTTCTGCTTGATGACCAGGGCTTCGATCTTGTTCACCTTCGACAGAGCCTGATCGAACGCCGCGTCCGTGAAGCGGAGACGGAAGTTCGAGGGCAGCCACTTCTTCTGGACCGCCGCGTCCATCTTCGGGTTGCCGACCTTGCCCGAGCCCTTGATGATCTTGCGGGTGATCTCCGGCTTGAACTTGATGGTCATGAGCGCCGAGTCTTTCGACGAAGCGTCAAGCGCCGGCATGCCAAACTCGGTGATCAGACCATTGCGGAACTCGAGGCTGCTCAGCAGATTGTAGTCGTAGTCATAGTGATTGATGGAGCCAGTGCGACGGCCCGCATCATTGTTCGTGTGATTGAATGCAGTGTTGATCCAATCATAGAAGTCCGTCGTCATACCCGTGCCGCACTGGAACGAGACGTCCTCGTACTTCACGGTGGCAAGGTGCTTGCGGGCGATGTGATCGGCACCCATCTTCTCGACCACGACGTCGGCGGTGGCGTTACCACCTTCGACGCTCTTGATCCAGCCCGCGTCCGTGTGACCGTCGAAGGTGAGATTGTATTTACCGCCCGTATAGGCACGGGCGTTCTTCGTGATCGCCATTGTTCGTCCTCCCAATTTGACGACGGGGTGCCCTAGCCCACCCGGGCCAGGGCGGCTCCCCGCCCTTTACAGAAACTACTCTTGGACGCCGCCGCCAGCGGGCATCTGGCCGATCCGGAAGATCACGAACTCGGCCGGCTTCACCGGAGCGAGGCCCACTTCGACGATGAGCTGACCCACGTCGATGACCTCCGGCGGGTTGGTTTCCTCGTCGCACTTGACGAAGAACGCCTTTTCCGGCGTCTCGCCCATCAGTGCGCCCTGGCGCCACACCAGGGTGAGGAAGCTCGCAATCGTCCGCACAACACGCTTCCACAGGCGGAAGTCGTTCGGCTCGAACACGACCCACTGGGTGGCGCGCTCGATCGAGGTTTCCACCATGATGAACAGACGGCGGACGTTGATGTAACGCCACGACGGGTCCGAAGACAGCGTGCGGGCGCCCCAGATACGGATGCCGTTGCCCTGCATCAGACGGATGCAGTTGATGCCGCGCGGGTTCAGGATGTCCTGCTCGCCACGGGAGACCTGATAGCGCAGGCCGAGTGCGCCGCGCACGATCTCGTTGGCCGGAGCCTTGTGAACACCGCGCTCGTTGTCGGTACGCGCGTACACACCAGCGACGTGGCCCGACGGCGGAATGTAGACGTTGCCGCGCTCCGGATCATAGACCTGGATCCACGGGAAGTAGTACGCACCGTACTTGCTGTCACGCGGACGCGGCAGCTTGTCGACGCCGCCCTGAACGGTCTCGGGGCTGTCGAGGATGGCAAAGCGATCCTTGCGGTTCTCACAGTGGGTGAGCAGCGCATCCTGGACCGCAGCCGAGATAACGCCCGGAGCAGCAACCAGCGAGATCTCATCGATCTCTTCGAAGCACTTGAGACCCGTGCGAGCGCCAGGACCGTTGTCCTTGCCGATGTAGCGGGCGTCGTTGTCCACCTTGCCGGTCGAGGGCGAGCCGTCCGCCTTCACCGCAGCAGCCTTTTCGGCAGCGGCCTTGGTATCAGCCGGGCTGAGGTCCAGGTTCGCCGGGGCGCCGACGTTCACAACGTAGCAGCGCGAGCCGCCGTTGTTGAAGAAGCCGTACACCGCGTGCGACAGGAACGTGGACTGGGTGAAATCGCCGAAGGTCTTGACGAACTGGGTCCAGTTGGTGACGAGCACCGACTGGTTAACCGGACCCATCATCGACTCGCCAAGGAAGCCCACGGTGTTGGTTCCAACTGCTTCAATCGGCTTAGAACCGCGGTCTACTTCCTCAACGTATACGCCCGGCGAAAGGTAACTAGTGGCCATGCTGCGCTCTCCTTGCTGATTTGCCTACCGTCAGATGATCCCCAGGGTTGCCTTCCGCGCTGGTCCAAGTGGTCTCGCAGAAGGTTATCGGTACGGCCTGGCGATGGTTGCGTCCAAATGGCCCCGTTCAGCTCTTCACTGACGGAGCCGGTTGAGTTTGTCCAAGTCGAAAAAGCGAACCTCGCGCTCACGAACACGCGTGAAGGAGCGCGCCGTAGTCGGATACAGCGGGATCGTGGTCCAGCACTGTATGGCCGGCTTCAGCGGCTGATTGAGGCTCGACCAAAAGCGCGACAACACCGTCTCGTCGAGCTTCTGGGACAGGAGCAGAGGAATGTAGTCATCCGGCTCAAAGGACTCGCCCTTGAGCTGATCTCCGCGAATCGTCGGGTGTTCCATAAACGCGCGAATCGTCGCGCCAAGGAGCAGCTGCTCCTCTTCCGGTGTCTGCGCCCAGCACGAGATCAGGTAGTCGAGACGCAGCCACATGGGCATGTCTCGGGCGACCTCGCGGACCTGACCGCCTTCACCGATTTCCTCATCGATGTACTGAGCGCTGCGATTGTTGCCAACGCCCTCTTCATCGAGAGTCACGTTGTACAAGTACAGAGACACCGCTGGCATCTTGCCTTCGATGTTTTCTTGTTTCGGCGCAGCCACCACAAGATGGACGCGCTTGTAACCAATCTGCTTGTACTGCTGCTTGAGGAGCTCCCCAATGGATTGGGAAGTCTCCTTAATGATGTGGTACTGGCCTGGATTCATGGCCTGCCCGACCGCCCCTTGCTTCCCCCCCTGAGCCTGCACTGATCGTCAGAGCTAAAGTCCAGGGTCAGCCTACGTTAGTGGATCGGAACGACTTCTGTCAATCCTCGTTTTTTCGTAATGAGGCCTACGAACCAGCGCAAACCACTTGCAGATCTTGCGCGGCGAGATGTTCCGTCCTCGACCGATCTCACCCGGGAAAACACTGGGAAGACAGCATCCCCACACGCCGGCGCACGGATGTCCTGCGTCATCGCAAGTCCGCGCTCATCCGCCGCTTGGATGGCCCGCCACATCCCAAGTCGGCACGTATCCGCCCGTTGAGATGTCCCGCCACATCCCAAGCCAGCGCGCATCCGCCGCCGGGATGTCCTGCGACATCGCAAGTCGGCGCGCATCCGCCGCTTGGATGTCCTTTCACATCGCAAGTCGGCGCGTATCCGCCGCTTGGATGGCCTGCCAACATCCCAAGTCGGCGCGTGTCCGTCCTTGGGATGTCTACATCACCTACGCGGCATCTTCCTCGCCGCCGGACTCCTCACCGCCCATATCGGGCAGATCGGACTCCGTCTGTTCGCTCTGGTAGCTACACGTTGCACAGCGGAGCTTGGTTCCTGACCGATTCTGTTTCTTGAGCAGGAACGGCGCACCGCAGTCCGGGCATGGCTCCTTGATCGGACGATCCCACGACACGAAGTCGCAGCCCTTGGCGCTGTAGTTTGAGCAGCCAAAGAACGGCGATCCACGTCGCGATCGACGCTCGGTCAAAAAGCCGCCGCAGCCGGGCTTGGGACATGTAATGCCCAGGCTCACCGGACGCGTCGTCTTGCACTCGGGATAGCGCGAACACGCCCAGAACTCACCGAAGCGACCACGTCGGAAGATCAGCTCTGCACCGCACGTTGGACACTTTTCGTCCGTCGTTGGCTCAGGAACCAGCTCGATCGTGCCGTCTTTGGTGCGGGTAAATTCCTTGGTGTTTTTGCACTCGGGATAGCCGCTGCACGCCAAGAACTCCCCGTTGCGGCCCCACTTGATGACCATCTGCTGACCGCACTTTTCGCAGACCAGCTCCGTCGGGATTTCGACCTTCTTGAGGTCTTTCATCTCGACATGCGCCTTTTCGACGTCGATCTTAAACGGTCCGTAGAACTCTTGGAGCAGCGCCAGCATGTTGCGCTGTCCTTCTTCCACGTCGTCGAGATCGTTTTCCATCCGCGCCGTAAAGTCGACGTTCAGAACGTGCGGGAAGCTCTGCACGAGCAGCTCGTTGACGCGCTTGCCCAGATCCGTCGGATGGAACCGCGTTTCCTTCTTTTCGACGTAGCCGCGATCTTGGATCGTCGACAGAATCGTCGCGTACGTCGACGGACGACCGATGCCCTTTTCTTCCAGCTCTTTGACGAGCGACGCTTCGGTAAAGCGCGGCGGCGGCACCGTAAAGTGCTGATCCGCAGCGACACCAAGCGCCTTGAGCAGCTCGCCCGGCTCCAGGCTCGGCAGCCGATCGCCATCCGTCGCAGCTTCCTGCGCCGGCGCATCCTCGTCTTCCGTCTCGGTGTAGACGAGCGTAAAGCCCGGCATGCGCAGCACTTGACCGCTCGCCCGCAGCTCGTAGGACTGACCCGCGTTCTTGACCTCGACGATCACCGTCGTTTGGTCGTAGACCGCTGGCTTCATCTGCGACGCCACAAAGCGATTCCAGACCAGCTGATACAGCTTGATCTGATCTTCGATGTCGCGCGCCTTGTCCGGGCTCTTGGCCGCTTCTTCGCGCAGCAGCTTGCGCACCGTCTCGGGATCGTACTTGGTGCTGGTCGGACGGATCGCTTCGTGCGCGTCTTGGACGTTGCCTTTTTTCGACTTGTAGACGATCGGCTCGTCGGGAACCGCGTCTTTGCCGAAGCGCTGACCGATGTAGCCGCGCACTTCCGTCAGAGCATCGGCGCTGATTCGCGTCGAGTCCGTACGCATATAGGTGATCAAACCGACGCGGCCTTCGCTGCCCAGCTCGACACCTTCGTACAGTCGCTGCGCCACGCCCATCGTGCGCTTGGCGGTAAAGCGCAGCTTCTTGGCAGCCTCTTGCTGAAGCTTGCTCGTGATAAACGGCGCCGTCGGCATCTTGCGACGCTCTTTGCGCTCGACCTGCGCCACTTTGAGCGGCACGCGCCGAAGCAGCTCAGCGATCTGATTCGCCGTCGCTCCATCGAGCCGCTCAGGCTTCTTGTCGTTGATCTTGTACAGCCGCAAAAAGAAGCGCGGAGGCGTCTTGCCTTCCACTTCCGCAGCGACGGTCCAGTATTCTTCCGACTTGAACGCGTCGATTTCCGCTTCACGCTCGACGATGATGCGCACAGCCACCGACTGCACACGACCGGCGGACAGGCCCCGACGGACCTTGTTCCACAAGATCGGCGAGATCTGATACCCGACCAGCCGATCGAGCACGCGCCGCGTCTGCTGCGCGTCGTACTTGTTTTTGTCCAGATCGGTTGGGTTGGCGATCGCTTCGGTGATCCCGCGCTGCGTGATTTCGTTAAACAGCACGCGCTTGATGTTCGCGTTCGCCGGACGAATCTCATCCGCGAGGTGCCACGCGATCGCTTCTCCTTCGCGATCAGGGTCAGGCGCCAAGTAGACAACGTCGCTGCTCTTCGCTGCTTTGCACAGCTCCGTCAGGATCTTGCCTTTGCCGCGAATGACCACGTATTCGGGCGTGAACTCGTTTTCGAGATCGACACCGATCTTCGACTTCGGCAGGTCTTTGACGTGACCGACCGACGCCATCACCTTGGCCGTGCCGCCCAGGTATTTTTCGATCGTCTTGGCTTTGGCCGGAGACTCGACCACCACCAGCATCGATCCACGCTTTCCACCGCCGCGCGCTGGAGTGGACTTTTTGCTGGCTGCCGATTTCTTGCTGGCCGCTGACTTTTTGCTGGCCGCTGACTTCTTGGTCGACGAAGCCTTCTTGCTTGGAGCCGACTTCGCATCGGCTTTTTTGCTCGCAGCGGCTGTCGCCTTCGTGCCTTTTTTGGCAGCGCTTGCGGTCTTTTTCGTCGACCCAGCACTCTTTCCGGCTGCCGCAGCAGTCGTCTTTTTCGACGCTTTGGTCGATTTTTTGGTGGCGGTGGTACTCTCCTCGTCAGACGGGGCGGTCTTCCGAGCAGACTTTGATGTGGTCGAAGACTTGGCTTGGGCCATGGCTTTCCTAGCTAAGCGGAGCATGCACGATGTACCGCCCACCCGCCAAGCGGGTACAGCGATCCATAAGCTCCAGATCAACAAGCACCGCCGCGCACCGATCCGCACTTAGGCCGGTACGCGCACACAGTTCCCCTACATCGGCGGACTCCGTGGCGAGCAGCGCGGTCCACACCGCGTAAGCTGCCTCATCGTCCGCAGTCAGCGTCTGTTCCATCGGCTTCGGTGTCGGCTGCGGCAGCGATTCCGGCAGCGTCGCAGGCATCGGCATCACGCCCTCTTGCGTCGCAGCCAGCAGCGCCAGCACATCTTCCACACCACGCACCACGCGAGCCCCCGAAGACCAGAGCGACATCATGCCTTCCGATCCTTGAAACCCGCACAGCGTCCGTCCGTAACGCAGCGCATGACGCGCCGTAATCAGCGATCCCGACTTCGCCTGCGCTTCCACCACCACGACCACATCAGCGATCGCGGCCATCAGCTCATTGCGCACCCGAAAGTGCAGCGGCAAAGGCGGCGATCCCAGCGCAAACATCGACAGCAGCAGTCCGCGCTCCGCGATCTCGTCTTGGAGCCCGGCATGCTGCTTCGGATAGCGCACATCAATGCCCGTCCCCACCACCGCGCAGGTCGATCCACCTCCACGCAGCGCGCCACGATGCACCGCCGCATCCACCCCGAGCGCACCGCCCGACACCACCACAATCCCGCGCTCCGCGAGTGCTTGACCGATCGCCAGCGCCCGCTCTTCCGCTTGCCGACTACAGGCTCGCGATCCCACCACCGTGCAGACCGGACGACCATCGAGCAGCGCTGCCCGACCGTGCAGCCACACCGAACGAGCCCGCAGCCACCGTCGCAGCCGCTGCGGATAGCGCTCGTCTTGCGGCCCGATCTCACGCGGACCGGGCATGCTTCGCAGTTCGTCGGAAGCACAGTGCTCGGTCCGATATGACAAGTCGTTAAGCGGCAAGGCATCCACGAATAGGCACTCCCTCGCAACGCGTCAAGGCACAACCGTCGAACCGACGAAAAAGTCTCGTCATTCCTCGCGGGGGAGCGCCGCACCCACATCAGGTGGGAACGCCGCGCACGTTCGCTTGCTTTGCCATCCGTTCACCCGCACAAAGCCCCAATCAGCGCCTGAAACTCGTTCATATTCGCGAAATTATTCGTATTTCATCTTTCGTTTTTCATGCATCCTATTGTCCTCGCATTGGGTCGTGACCAGTCCAGGTGGTCGTTGGCATCCTCGCTGCCGGGGGGCCCGAGTCGCGGAAAGTACCCAAGACTCGCGGAAAAGCGCAGCGCAGCCGGTGCCACCATGTGACCGAAGGGGGCCCTGGGCTGGTCACGTCCGTGCGAGCCTTGTCGATTGCGCAGCGTCAGCCTGTCGCAGCCGAGCCGTGGACAGCATCGAACCGCAAAAGTAGTTGCTCGCGACACCAAGGTTCGCTTTGCTTCGGTGACGTGTCACTGCCTCGGAGGCTGCATCGCTCGTGTCCGCGTCCACCACTGCACCGGGATTTTTCCAAGCCAGCACTGCGCCCGCGCTCAGCCTCGCCGCTCAAGTCGGTGGCTACGCGTGGTGGTACGCCGAGGTTCACGATGCCCAAGGTCGCTTCGGCTTGACGCTGATTGTCTTTGCTGGATCGGTCTTTTCGGCGGAATACGCGGCCCGTCTGCGCAGCGGCGAAGCCGTCACCGGACTTGATGTTCCCGCCGTCAACCTGGCGATCTACGAACGAACGTCTCCGACGGACCGCCCACGCCAGAAGCTGTGGGTGATGAACGAATATCCCAAGTCGTCGCTGCACACGAGCGATCACTCGATTCAGATTGAGCACACTCGCATCGTCACAGAGCCCGACGGAAGTCTGCGTATCGACCTGTCCGAGCCGAGCACGCGCTTTTTCGGCAAGCCCGGACCTCGGCTGTCTGGTCAGCTGCGCTTCGGTCCGCCGCCGCGTGTTCAGCTTCCCGTGCTGCTCGGCGAAAGTCCCAGCCACGACGCGCACTTTTGGCAGCCGCTGTCGCTGTTTTCCTCGGCCACCGTCGAGCTTCGGCTGGAAAACGAGCCGATTTCCTTTTCCGGCACCGCGTACTGCGATCACAACTTTGGCGCGGGACGACTCGAAGACTGCTTTTTGCGCTGGGGCTGGGCACACGGCTTTTCCGACGATGGTTCCATCGGTGCTGTGGTCTATGACACGACGCTGCTCGACGGTTCGCGCCATCGAATAGGCCTGCTTTTGCACAAAGACTCCGCCGAGCCCGAGATCGTTCGCAGCCGCAAGCCGCCCTCGTCTGAGCCTCCGCTGGATGGCGAAGACTTCCTGTGGCTCAAGGTTCCGCGCGCCATGTCCGCAGGCACGCTGTTGGCACGCCGAATCCGTCGCAGTGCGCTGCTGGATGCGCCGTTTTACGCACGCTTTGGCATGGAGCTATCCGACGAAGAGCGCTTGCCCAGCATCCAGCTCCGAGGCGTCGGTGAATACCTGGATCTGACCCGCTTCCGTCGTCCCAGCTTGCAGTTTTTGCTGCGCTACAAGACCCATCAAGTCCGCGTCAGCGACGGTCCGAAGTGATCGGAAAAAGCCCTCGCAGCCTGCGTATTTTTTCTATCCGAGCCTGCGCAACAAAGCGATGATGGCAGGGCCTGATGCTCGGTGTTGTGCTGAAAACTAGCCTTGAGGTCTGGGGCGGAACGTCCCTGTTTTTTTCGCTGCTCCTCGTCGTGGGCATTCTGCGCCTGCGCAAGTCGCGTCCGACGCCACCTGCGCAGTGGCCGCCCATTGTGATCTTGCGTCCGTGCGAAGGAAACGAGCCTGGACTGTACGAAAACCTCCGATCTTCCATCGATGCGCCCTATCCCGGTCCGCGACGGGTGTTTCTGCTGGTGCCGAGCGCGTCTGATCCTGCGTATCCGACGCTTGCGCAGGTTGCGCAGCACGCTCCGCCCGAAGTTCCCGTCGAAGTGCTGCTGACCAGACCGGAAGCGCGTCACAACCGCAAGGTCGCGCAGCTCGCGATGGGACTTTCGCGATCGACGGAGCCGATCATCATCACCGCCGACAGCGACGTTCGCATGGGAGACTCCGACCTGCCGACGCTGGTGTCGATGGTCTGTGGCGCGCCGACCTCGTCAGTGTCCAAGCAAGCCGTCGGAATTGCCTTTGCGTCGCCGGTGGAAGAAGCGCCGCGCACACGCTGGGATCGCGTCTCGGCAGCGCTCGTCGGAGGTTCCGCACAGAACTTCATGGCGCTCTACGGGCTGTATCGGCTGATCGGCGGTGTCCCGAGCATGGCGGGTGCGCTTCTGGCGATTTCTCGACGGGCGCTGTCTGAAATCGGCGACTTCCAAGGCGTCCGCACCATCCTCGGCGAAGACTATGAGCTGGCGCGACGGCTGTGCGAGGCTGGTTATTCCGTCGAGCTAAGCCCGCTTCCAGCCCGCTGTTCCGATGGAGGTCGCAGCCTACGAGGTGTGATCGCGCGCGTCGGTCGCTGGCTGATGGTTGTCCGCGCCCAGCGTCCGCTGCTGCTCCTCACGTATCCGATTTTTATGGCTGCGACGCCACCGCTCGTGCTGGCGAGCCTGTTTCTACGGACCCCGCGCCTGTCGCTGTTCGCCTGTGCGCTGTGGAGCAGTCGTACGCTGCTTTCCTATCTTCTGCGACGAGCGCAAGGCCTTCGCCCGACCGTCTTGCAAAGCGCGCTCGAGGTGCTGTCCGCTGAGCTGCTTCTGTGGGCGGGGCTCGGTAAGGCGCTCGCAACCCGACAGGTCAGCTGGCGCGGCTATCGCTTTCGCATCGCGCGTGGCGGCCACATGATTCCCGAAGCGCAGTCACCGCCGGTCCGAACCTAAGCGCCGCCCGCTCGACCGCGATCGCTACTTGGGACCCAGCTGCGTCAGAAGCTCGCTCACATCGGGAGGAATCGTTCCACCCGACTGCTTGTGCATCAGCAAAAGCTTCAGCACCGCGCGCGCCGCTTCCGCCACCAGATCCGGTCCCGCGCTGTGAACCGATGTCGAAGAGACCACCGCTGCCGTCTGGCTGACCGCTGGCTGTACCGGAGCTTGCGCCGCAACAACAGGTTCTGCCGCAACCGGGCTCGCCGCAAACAGCGCCAACACTTCTGCCGGATGCTTCCAGACATCGACGCGCGGGAATGCGTGCGTCACCACACCTTTTGCATTGAGGATGAAGGTCATGCGCGCGGTGTTTTCGCCCCGCAGCGCGCCCCACTCCTCACAGATGCGACGGCTCGAGTCACACAGCACGTCGAAGTTTAGGCCCTGCTCTTTGGCAAAGGCGGTGATCTCAGCGCCCGGACTGGAGGTGATTCCCACCACCCGCACCCGTCGCTTGAGCAGCTCTGGCATCACGTCGCGAAAGCCGATCGCTTCCCGCACACAGCCCGGCGCGCCCGCCTGAGGAAAGAAGTACACCACCACATGATCGGCGTCGGCGGTCAGGCGCCCGAGCTGCACCATGTGCTGGTCTTGGTTATAGAGAGCGAAGTCTGGTCCGAGATCACCTACTGCTGGCATGGTTTTCAATATTACTAAATTTTACAAACAGTAATCCATCTAACCATCCATGGGCGAAGACGTATGTCGCAGTGGGAGCCCAGACGACCCCAGCGATCGCACACAACGCACGGCAACAGAGGCTTATGTGCGTATTGATTGCGTTTTTATCAACCACCTTTCTGTGCAACATCTCAGCTGACATAATAACTTCGGCGAAGCTCTCTGGACGGTAGCAAATTCAGCATCATTCTAACCCCTTATTGACGTTCTTATCTTGTTTTCCCCTACCTCCTGGGCTCTTCCCTGGCTGCTATGCGCTAAGCATCAACCCATGGACCGCGATCAGGAGGCATTCGGAATGAAGAGACACTTCCTTGCGCTGCTCTCAGCAACCTATTTGTTAATTGGTTGTGAGGCTGAACCAAAGACCAGTCTGGATCAGGATCAGACCCAGCAGGCTGGTATCGGATGGAATGGCATCAGCTGGAATGGCATTGGCTGGAACGGCATTGGCTGGAACGGCATCGGCTGGAACGGCATTGGCTGGAACGGCATCGGCTGGAACGGCATCGGCTGGAACGGCATCGGCTGGAACGGCATCGGCTTTAGCAACACCTCGGTTCCGACGGACTGGGGTCTGAACGCTTGGATCAACGCGCCGGGCATCTCGGCAGCGGAGCGAGAGGCCCGACTGAGCGGCCTCGCGTACTGGACCGGCTGCGCCTGCGCCAGCACCGACAACGTCCGCTGGCGAGGCAACAACCCCGCGACCCCCGGCGTCACCGAGACGCGCTACTTCCGAGGCAACTTCAACCTTGCTCCGACGTGGTGCCGAGGCACAGGCACGGTCCCGATTGGCGAGCAGCAAGCGGTGTCTGCCTGCTTGATCTCCCGCGTCAACACCCAAGGCGTTCACAACGCGCTGTCGATGCGCGGAATGGATGACTCGCTCAAGCTCGGCGACAACGAAAAGCTGTTCATGGCGTATCCCGAGGGCCAGTTCTGGGGCAACATCTGGGACGAAAAGAAGTACATCCTCAACCCCGTGACGGGCGCGTACTACGCAAACCCGCGCGCCTTCGCCTGCTACTTCCCGGATGCGGGTGGACTCAGCTCATCGCTCAATCGCGACCTTCAGATCATCATCGGACGTGACTGCGAGTGGGGTGGCTGCGACTCGCACCTAAAGACCACGAACCTGTGCAATAAGAGCGGCAGCATCGACGGCGCGTATTCGCAGGCCTACGCCGACGCAGGGCTTTCGGTCCCGATCACGCCGACCAGCGACCCCGCCCAGAGCTACAGCGGACTCAACCGAAGCTCGCTCAACAGCTACCAGGACGTCGTCTCGGGCACGGAAAACACCCAGATCTACGGCAAGTCGTTCCGTCAGATGTCGATCTTCCTCGGCGCGTGGGCGGACCTTGAAATCGAAAACTGGAAAGACGGCCTGTATCAGTGCGACTCGACGTGCGGCACCAAAGACGGCTGCACCTGCTACGACAGCTACTGCCGAGGCGGCGAAGGCAGCCAATACGGCGAGCCGCTGCGCTGCGAGACCCCCGGCGTCTGCAACAACTGCCAGACCATCGTTCGCGCCGACACCACCAAGTGCGGAGCCTCCGCTGCCTGCAAGAGCCCCACCGACTGCGTTCGCGGTCGCAAGCTGGTGGAGCTAGACGCAAGCTGCTGGATCAACATCCAGTTCACGCGCCCGTGGGATCTGCTGACCGGAGCCTACGTGAGCGGCAACGCCAACCCGCACAAGGCCGGCACGCTGACGTTCCGCTACTCAAACGGCACGCCCAGCGACCTGAGCATCCAGATTCGCGACCAGATCCGCAGCCTACCGATTCCCGGCAGCGGCTTTGCCACCACCGATAGCTGGGACAAGTACGCCGTCAAGTCCATCTATCCCATCTATCCGGGTCGCACGACGTTTGGCAGCACCGTTCCAGCCATCGAAATCGCCATCGCGGGAGCCCCAGGCTCGACCTTCCCGCACCTCGATTATGCCCAGCTGTTCGTCGGACCTCCGATGGGCGTAAGTCCGCGTGAGCTGTACTGGAACACCAAGCCGATCGCGCTCGATCCCAAGGCACCGACCTGCACCAAGATCACCGTCGATGCCACCACTGACTTTGCCACCGCCAACTTCGTGCGCATCCTTCCGCAGCTGAGCGGCGTCGACATCAGCGCGGTCAAGGTCTACGTCACCCACGGCGACCAGACCGAGTACTACAAGCCGTCTGATTCCAAGGAAGAGCCCCTGTGGTCGAGCTGGATGGAGTCGTTCTTCGATCACGCGCCCAGCCGTGAAGACTGGGTGGTCTGCGTCGATAGCGGCGGAGCCAAAGGCAGCCTGGATGCCGTCTACCTAGAGTTTCAGCAGAAGTAGCCCGCGCAAGTCCTTCGCTCGTTCCCACCGACGCAAACCCCGCTCGTCCCGCCCCCTTCGACCCGCTGGCTGCTCCCCGCGCTAGCGAGTCGCCAGCTTGCGAGACTCCGCCAGCAGCGGTCCCAGCCGTCGCGTCAGCAGCGGATCGCTCTGTACCGCTTGCGTCAGTGCATGTCGCGCCGCTTCCGCCGCCGTCACCTTCTGCATTCCAGGAGGCTCCGACCGAGCGCGCTCCAGCTCCAGCTCGCCCAGCGTCGCCTGCGCCAGCGCGTGATTCGGATTCACCGCAAACACCTTCCCCACCGCCACTTTTCCCGCCAAGAGCCACGCTGCCCGCTGCTTCGCCTTGCCATCATCGCTCTGCAACAGCCGCAGATACGTCTCCGCCACCGTCTGCCACGCGTCGGGATACATCTCGGGACTCTGGGTCGCTTCCAGCGCCTTTTCGAGCGCCCGCAGCAGCACATCCCGCGTCGGCTGCTTCGCCAGCTCTGCCAGCTTCGCATCCAGCCACACCCGCTGCGCCGCCAGCGTCCGGCACATCGCATCCTGCCCGTTCATCCCCAGACAGCGCGCGATCGACTGATCCGCCGCGAGCAGCGCCGTCGCCGCATCTTGCTTCCGTCGCAGCTTTTCCTGCGCATCCAGCACATGAAACAGCGCCGCGTTCTGCTCCAAATCCAAAAACGACCCACCCAGCGCTCGCACTCTACTCAGCGCTTCGTACCCGCGCTGTAGTGGCAACTGCGCATCTTCGTTCGCAAGCTGGAGTCGATCCACAGCCCGAGCCAGATCCATCACATAGTTGATGTGACATTGATGAAACTGTTGGTTCTTTTCGACGCAAACTTTATAGACAGAGTCCACTCGTTCTAGGGTTGTCTTTACTTCCTGAACCGAGCCAACTTGCACAATCACTTTTGAGTATGTGAACAACAAATTCTGGAGCGCTATCAAATATCCAGCATCCAGACCAAGCGCCATGTTCTCATACTGAATCGCCTTTTCGAATAGCTCCAACGATCCTGCTTTTCCGTGTAACTGAAGATAGCCACCTAGTGTCGCGTAGATATTGGCCAAATCGTTAATTCCCCACAAGAAATGAGGATATTTACGAACCGCCGGTTCTAGCAATGCCAGCGACTTGCGCAGCAGCGGCTCTGGGTCTTCGCCTCGGCCTTGGGCGCTATCGGCAGCGAAGGCATTGCAGCCGGCTGCCACATCGCTGGCGTAGGGATTTTCAGGTTCTTTGGCCAGCACCGCCTGCGCTTCGATCATGCACTTTTGGACGCGCTCGACGGAGCTGGTGCCCGACCCCGAGATCGCCATCGTCAGCAGCGCTGCGTACGCCTTCTTTAGCGGTCCCGCCGTGCTCGCTGGCTCCGTCGCTGAGATCTTGTCGCTCGTCTCAATCGCTGCTGCGTAGGCATCTTCCGTCGGCTGTCCGCGCGTCGCTGCCATCTCAACCTGGCGGACCCACGCTTCGGCCAGTCCCTCGTAGACCTCTGCGTCGCTTTGACCGATCTTGGCCGCCGCTTGATAGTGCGACACCGACAGACCAAACTCACGCTTGGCGTCGTCGTCTTTGCCACTGTCCCGCGCGACGAGCGCCCGCTCCAAGTGAATGTCGCCTTGCAGCTTTTCCGCTTCGTACAGCCACG
>ERZ724514.599-NODE-599-length-16260-cov-5.907374_pt1 | contig 16260 bp, 16 predicted proteins | sample MGYA00376047_ERZ724514 | MGnify/ENA primary metagenome ERZ724514 (study PRJEB28724, sample SAMN07190883) | activated sludge metagenome | isolation source: activated sludge of sewage treatment plant in Hong Hong | place: Hong Kong | collected 2016-03-17 ...
ACCGGCTGGCGTCCATGGGAGAAAACTCCACATCATCGACGTAGGTGCGTGCCAATTGCACCATCTCCACGGCTCGTTTCTTCGCTTCTTCACGCGTCATCCGGAACTGGTGCTTCAAATGGATATCCGACGTGGAGAGAAATGTATGGATGCGCACTCTCGGTGCACCCTTCAACGCTTCCGAGGCCCGCGTAATGTCTTCCGGACGAGCCCGCGCGAGGCTGCATACCACCGGCCCCTCGACTTCCAAGGCGATCCGACGCACCGCTTCGAAATCTCCGGGCGAGCTGTAGGCGAATCCGGCCTCAATAATATCCACGCCGAGGCGGGCCAGCTGCTTGGCGATCATAAGCTTCTCTTCGACGTTCATGCTCGCCCCTGGCGACTGCTCGCCGTCCCGCAACGTCGTGTCGAATATTCTGATCATCCGAGTCATGACAACCCTCCTCTGTCCTGCACCGTGCTCAAACGGGTTTTCCAACGCGGCCGCAGGCGACGAAAACACCGGAGGCGTACCCGCTGGGGTACGTCGAGGATGTTTTCAAGCCGAGAACAAAGTTGGAAACCTGTTTCAGCACGGTGCCAATAAAAAAAGCCTCCGCCCCGGACAGGGACGAAGGCCTTGCGAGCTTCGTGGTACCACCCTGATTCAGCGCCGGATGAAGCCAGCCTTCACCGGACACCCTCATTAAATCCGTGACGCGGATCATTCGGGACTCATTACCACCTCATCAGAGGCTTCACAAGTCCGGCTCGGAGGCGAGTTCAGGAAGCAACCGGCTGGTTCGCACCGTCCACCAGCTCTCTCAATTCGGCTACCGCTCCCTACTACTCCTCGTCAATGCCGTTACGACTCTCTTGTTTCGACGACCGGTCCATCAGTTTTCGAGACCGGCTTGCCTGCGCTCTTGGCGATCATCGTCCAGAGGCGTGCAATTGGACCTGACACTGCATAACCCGTGAATGTCACGAATAGCATAGCTTGAGGCCACGCGACAATCAACATCAAGGCCAAAATGCCCCAGACGAGATAGGTGAAGTGATCACCTCGCCGGAACTTCATATCCTTGAAGCTGCGATACTTGATCGTGCTGACCATCAGAAATGCCAACCCGAACGTAATCACCAGAATCAGCAGCGGTTTCACTTCCGATCCCAGCTGGGTGATGTGGAGATCAAAGATCACGAGGGAAGCAATGACACCCGCAGCCGCCGGGATCGCTAAGCCGGTAAAGTATTTGCTGTCTGACGTACTCACCGTGGCATTGAATCGAGCGAGCCGCACAGCGCCCATCGCGACATAGGCAAACATGACCGCCACACCAAACATGCCCTGCCCGCTCAGGGCGTAGGAGTAAATCAGCACCCCGGGCGCGACGCCGAAGGACACCACATCAGAAAGAGAATCGTACTCGATCCCGAACTGACCGGTGCTGTTCGTCAATCGCGCCAGCTTCCCGTCCAACATGTCGAAAATCATACCGACGAGGATCGCGATGGCGGCGACTAAATGCTGCCCGTTGAATACGGACAGAATGGCAAACACGCCGCAGAATAAATTGCCCGTCGTACAAAGGTTGGGAATCAGGTACATCGCCTGCCGCTTCCGGTGCCCCTTCGCAAACGGAGGTCGCATAGTTGGTGATTTCATCGGAGTTCCCCCACGATGGTTTCGCCCCCTTTAACGCGGTCGCCCAACGCGACGCAAATCTTCGACCCGAGCGGAAGAAAGGTATCCATTCGCGAACCGAACCGTATCAACCCGAACCGTTCACCACGCTGCACGCGATCGCCTTGCCCGACCCAGCAGACGATCCGGCGGGCAATCAGCCCTGCGACCTGCACGCACAGGACTTTCGCCCCCGACTCGGTCTTGAGCATCACGGCATTCTGCTCGTTATGCAGCGTCGCTTCCGGCTTGCTCGCCACAAGGAACTGACCGGGCTGATAACTCACCCCTTCGACGGTTCCAGCACAAGGCATCCGGTTCACATGGACGTCAAACACGTTCAGAAATACCGTGACCCGAATGCTTTTTTCCTTGAGATACCGGGGTTCGAATTCTTCTTCGATCGCAATGACCTTGCCATCTCCGGATGAGACGACCACATTGGGTTGCTGTGGAATGGTCCGGCTGGGATTCCGGAAGAACCAGGCGGTAAATAGCAAAAAACCAGCCGCTACGACCGTGGGTATGGTCCACCCTGCCAACCCGAACAACAGGGTGGCGCCTGCGAGACCACCGACAAACGGCAAGCCTTCTTTGACAATCGGAATTCCGACGGCTCGATCAGCCATACCCCTCCAGGCCCTCTATCATGCTACCACGAAGAATCCGCCGGTTGAGTTAGTTTTTGTTCTTATCGACGAGTTGGTCCTTCTTGAGCCAGGGCATCATGGACCGGAGCCGGCCGCCGACTTCTTCGATTGGATGCCCCTCGCCCTTTTTCAACAAGGCGTTATAGACAGGGCGGTTTGCCTGGTTCTCCAACACCCATTCTTTGGCAAACTGTCCACTCTGAATCTCGCCGAGAATCTTCTTCATTTCCTGCTTTGTCTGCTCCGTCACGACACGCGGACCACGGGTAATGTCCCCATACTTTGCCGTCGTGCTGATCGAATAGCGCATGTTGGCAATGCCGCCCTGATAAATCAGATCGACAATCAGTTTCACCTCATGGAGACATTCGAAATAGGCCATCTCAGGCGCATACCCCGCCTCCACGAGCGTTTCGAATCCGGCTTGGATCAGAGACGTCAGCCCACCGCACAGGACCGCCTGCTCTCCAAAGAGATCCGTCTCGGTCTCTTCTCTGAAATTCGTCTCGATGATGCCGGCCCGTCCGCCACCCACCGCGCTGGCGTAAGCCAAGCCGACCTGCCGGGTGTTCCCGCTGGGATCTTGGTGGACGGCCAACAAGCATGGCACGCCGCTGCCTTTCGTGTATTCGGACCGGACCAGGTGGCCGGGCCCCTTCGGCGCAACCATGAACACGTTGACGTCTGCCGGCGGCACGATCTGTCCGAAGTGGATATTGAATCCATGGCCGAACGCCAGATAGGAACCGGGCTTCAGATTGGGCGCAATATCCTGGCGATAGATCGCCGCTTGCGCTTCATCAGGGGCAAGAATCATGATGACGTCCGAGGCTTTCACAGCATCGGCAACCGGCATGACCTTCAAACCGCTAGCCTCCGCTTTTTTCCATGAGCTTCCCTCGCGCAACCCCACCACGACCGTGGCGCCGCTTTCTTTAAGATTGAGCGAATGCGCATGGCCCTGGCTCCCATAGCCGATCACGGCCACTTTCTTTCCGCGGATGAGCTGCAAGTCGGCGTCCTTGTCGTAATAAATCTTCATACGTCACTCCTGAATGTTCATAGGGCACATGGATGGAAACAATCGTGCACAGAGAGGATGCGCGCGTTATTCTCGAGCGAGCTTCTTCGGTTGGCTGACGGCCGGGCGGATCGCCTCACGCGCGATCGCTACTCGCCCCGTCCGGATCAGCTCCTTGATGCCGAGCGGCTGGAGCAAGTTGATGATCGCCTCAAGTTTTTTCGGATCGCCCGTGACCTCAATGGTATAGGTCGATGGTGTGGAATCAATCACATTCGCGCGGAAAATGTCCGCAATCCGAAGCGCCTCGGCCCGGTCTTCCGCCTTGGTATGGACTTTAATCAACGCCGTCTCGCGCGAAACGAACTCGCTTTCATTGAGGTCCACGACCTTGATGACGTCGATCAGCTTGTTGAGCTGCTTCACGATTTGTTCAACGATTCGCTCATCCCCTGACGTGACGATGGTCATCTGCGACATGGACGGATCAAGGGTTGGAGCGACCGACAGACTTTCGATATTGAATCCGCGGCCGCTGAACAACCCGGCCACGCGCGATAACACGCCAAACTTATTTTCAACGGTCACTGAAATAATATGTTCCATGGAATTTCCATAAGCTCACCACAGAGTCCCGCCTGGTCCGCCGAAGCGTGAGTTCTTCACAATTCGGATCTGGCAAGGTCTCATTGGGCGTTAGCTCATTCTCCCTATGCCGTGAGAATCGTATCTTTGTTTTCGTCCGATCCGGTACTGGGCACGCCGGCCATTCGCTGTTTCAACTCAGGCGGATCTGCGAGAATCATCTCGTGATTGCAGCCGCCCGCTGGGATCATCGGATAACAATTCTCATAGGGATAGGTGGGCACATCCACGACAACCGGCCTGTCGGTCGAGATGGCCTCCTTCAACACCGAATCGAGGTCTCCCACTTTGCCGGCGCGTAGTCCGACTGCGCCATAGGCTTCCGCCAATTTCACAAAGTCTGGCGTGGTGTCCAAATAGCTGGAAGCATAGCGCCCTTCGTAGAACAGATCCTGCCACTGGCGCACCATGCCGTGAAAACGATTATTCAGAATGATGATTTTGACCGGTAGCTTCGACACCACTGCGGTGGCCATTTCCTGCATGTTCATCTGAATACTGCCATCTCCAGCCACGCAGAGGACCAAGCGATCCCTGAAGGCAGCTTGGGCCCCCATGGCGGCAGGAAAGCCGAATCCCATCGTGCCCAATCCACCCGAGGTCAACCAGCGATTCGGCCGGGCCAGTTTGAAATACTGCGCCGTCCACATCTGATGTTGCCCCACGTCCGTCGCCACGATCGGATCACGATCCTTCGTCAGTTCATACAACCGCTTGACGACATGCTGCGGCTTGATCGCCCCGTCCGGCTCTTGTTGATAGGCCAGCGGATGCGCCTGCTGCCATTCACGGATTTGGTCCCACCAGGGCTTGCGAAGATCTTTCTGATTGCCGTTGACCGTGGCGCGGAGAATTTGGTTCAACTCCCGCAGCACCGCCTTGCAATCACCCACGATCGGGATATCGACATGAATGTTCTTACGGATCGAGGTTGGATCGATATCGATATGGATCACCTTGGCGAACGGACAAAACTCCGACACCTTCCCGGTGACCCGGTCATCAAAGCGCGCACCCACGGCGATCACCAGATCCGAATAATGGACCGCCATGTTGGCGCAGTAGGTCCCGTGCATGCCCAACATGCCCATCGATTGGGGATGCTCGCCGGGAAACGCGCCGAGGCCCATTAAGGTCATATCGACAGGGATCTGGGTCATCTCTGCCAATTCAAGCAACTCTTTCGACGCCTGCGAAAATACGACTCCGCCGCCGACATACAGAATCGGCTTCTTCGCCTTCATGATCGCTTCAGCGGCCTGCTTGATCTGCCATTTATTGCCTTCGTAGGTCGGATTGTATCCGCGAATGGAGACAGAGCTCGGATAGGTGAAATCGGCCTTGGCCATGGACACATCTTTGGGAATATCCACCAGCACCGGTCCCGGGCGCCCGGTTGTCGCAATGTAGAACGCTTCCTTAATGGTGGTCGCCAGATCGTTCACATCCTTCACCAGGAAGTTGTACTTGGTGCAGGGACGACTCAGGCCGATGTTGTCCGCTTCCTGAAATGCATCATTGCCGATCAAGCTCGTGGACACTTGTCCGCTGATACACACCAGCGGGACTGAATCCATATAGGCATCGGCCAATGCGGTAATCACATTGGTCATACCGGGACCCGACGTTACTAAACAGACGCCGGCCTTTCCGGTGGCCTTGGCATACCCTTCAGCCATATGCCCGGCACCCTGTTCGTGGCGGGTCAATACGACTTCAATATCTTTCTGCTGGTGCAGCATGTCGAAAATCTTCAACACGACGCCGCCCGGCAAGGCGAAAATCGTTTTCACGCCTTCGGCCTTCAAGCACTCGATCAGGATTTCAGACCCTGTCAACTTCATATCAACCTCCCCTTCGCACATCGAGGCGAAGGACGTGACGTCTGAACTAATACCAATACCGCACTGCGGCGCAGTTGCGACACAGATTGCTACGATCTTTCTGAAAAATCAATGGGTAAGATGGCGGATCGTATCACCAGCCATCAAGTGAGGTCAAGAGAGCCGGGATGCGAGCGCACTGCGCACCAGACTGGTGTCGACTTCCATCTCGTGTTATGCGAACGTGCGCGCTGTGCTGATGCTGGTACCGGAGACTCCCTATGCGCGTCACGATCATGTCCCGCCGCGATTGTCACTTGTGCCATGTAGTGACCCGCGTGGCGTCGCAGGTGCAGGAGGATCTCGCCTTCCACCTGGCCACCATCGATGTCGACAGCGACGAACACCTCCGACGGCAATACGGTGATCGTGTCCCTGTGGTGCTGCTGGACGATCGGGAAATTCTTTGCGGCAAAGTCACCGGGGGAGAGCTTCGCGAGGCAATTAAAAAAGCGCGTTGGAGGAACCCTATAAGCCGGATTCTGTCCCGCGTGAAGCTTGCGCTCACACGGGGGTGATCATTTCTCTGGGACTCGAGTTACCTCGAGCCTCAAGCAACCTACCCGGAGACCTCGGCCGGGCCGGCCTTTCCGCTGAGCGCTTGCGAGCCCGCGGGCGTCCCCCTATTTGGTCTTGCTCCGGACGACGCTTACCGTGCCGTTGATGTCGCCATCACCGCGGTGGGCTCTTACCCCGCCGTTTCACCCTTACCTGAGCCGCCGGGAGTGACCGAAGTCCCTCACGCGGCCATCGGCGGTTTGTTTTCTGTGGTGCTGGTGTCGGATCGCTCCGCCTGGACGTTATCCAGCGTCCTTGCCCTTGGAGTCCGGACTTTCCTCCCGCCGAGCAGGCTCGGCGAGCGAGCACCCGTGTCCCCCCAGCGCGCGGAGGAAAGTATACGAGTCCCCCCAGGCCGATTCAAGTAAGAAGCCGGGCGGACTTAATGCAATGCAGGCAACTCGTGGTTGGGTGCAGGCGGCTTCGACTGATAGATGGGCATCGCCTCAGTCATCCACTCCTCCAGCTGTTGAATCCGGGTTTCGTGGCTTGGGTGGGTGGACATAAATTCGGACGGAGATTTACCTCCGGACATCTCGCCCATTCTTTGCCACAACTGGATCGCCTCACGCGGGTCATAGCCGGCATCCGCCGCCAGCAACACACCGACATAGTCTGCCTCTGATTCGTGCTTGCGACTGAAGGGCAGCAACACCCCGACCTGCGCACCGACACCCAATGCCGCCATGCCTGCCTGCGAGAGCACCGGATTGGCGCCACTCACCCCCAGCGCGATGCCGATCGCTTGTAAGGTGGTTTGTGCCAATGTGTTCTGACTCATCCGTTCTCCGCCGTGACGAGCCAACGCATGGACGACTTCATGCCCCATCACCGCCGCAAGTCCGGCCTCGGTCTTGGCTACGGGGAAAATTCCGGTATACACCGCGATTTTCCCGCCCGGCAGGGCAAAGGCGTTCATGGTCTTATCGTCCTTGATGACCGTCACTTCCCATTCAAATTCATTGGCCACGTCGCTGTATTTGGATCGTTTAGCGGCCTCGATCACTCTCGCGGCGACACGTTTGACCGGCTCGATCTCCCGAGGGTCGGTGGAGGGCCTCATTTTGGGATCGCTCTTGACGTCGGCATACGCCTGCGCGCCCATCTGCACTTCCTGGGACATCGGCATCATCATCAGCTGCCAGCGTCCGGTGTAGGGATTGGTTTGGCAACCAGTCGTCACCAACATGGTCACGATGCCGAAACACAGCCACAGCAGGTTCGATGGCCGGGCAGATTTCGACCACCCCTCACGGTTCGATTTCATCTTCATCACAGGCCTCCGCAAATTGACCAGTCTGATATGCTCTGCTAGATTACCGCGCCGCCCCACCCGTTTCTACTGGGAGTTTCACCGAGTGCCTATCACCACGACACTCTTCTCGCTGAATCGAATTGGCATCGACGAATCCGGCAAAGGCGATTATTTTGGACCTCTGGTGATTGCCGCCGTGTTCGTCACGCCTGCATCAGAACAGGATCTCGCCCTCATGCAGGTTCGTGACAGCAAGAAGATTTCCGATGGGCGTATTCTCGAAATGGCCCCCGACATCCGGACAGTGTGCCCCCACAGCATCGTGGCGATCGGCCCGCAGCGCTACAATGAGCTCTATGCCAAGATCAACAACCTCAATCGCCTCTTGGCCTGGGGCCATGCACGGGCGCTGGAAAACCTGCTTCAGCAAGTCGACTGCGATCTGGCGATTGCCGACCAGTTCGGCGACGAACGATTGATACTCAACGCGCTTCAGGAGAAAGGCAAGCAGATCCGGTTGGTGCAACGCACGAAAGCAGAAACGGACTTGGCCGTAGCGGCCGCATCAATACTTGCGCGCGCCGAATTTCTATTGCGCCTCCAACGGCTCTCGCAGGAATTACACACGACCCTACCCAAGGGTGCATCCCCTGCCGTGGAATTGGCCGGACGTATGGTCGTGAAAAAGTACGGGCGGGACAGACTGAGTACCGTCGCGAAATTGCACTTTAAAACAACACAGCAGGTGCTGAACGACACCTAGACGGATTCGCCGAGCTCAAAATCCTTCGCCTGGTCTTGGACGAGAGGGCGCTTTCCCTCTGGAACAGGCTCACCTTCCCAATACAACATTCGATAACAATAGGGGCAAGTATAGACGTCGTCCCCGCGTTTGACCTGAGAAATCAATTGAGGCGGCACCTGGAGCCGGCACCCGATACAAATACCATCCTTGATCAGCGCCAGCGCCTGGTCTTTTCGCGTGGCTTTCAGCTTGTTATACCGAGCGAGCAGGCCCTTCTCAACCCGTCCTGACAATTCCTTTTGTTGAGCTTCCAACTCGGCGAGTTCCGCAGCGAGCACGCGGTCCTTCTCGTCGAGCACCGCTTTCTCTTTGCTGAAAAGGGCTTCTGAGTCTTTCAGTTGCACCTGGGCGGAAGCAATCATCCGTTGAGTCTGTTCAATCTGCTCCATCGCGAGCAGGATCTTCTCTTCGATCTCTCCGCGTTTCTTATTGGCCAGCTCGACTTCGAACAGATGGGCCTGATATTCCTGGTTCGTCTTCAACTGGGCGGCGCGATCTTTCATCTTCCCGATGCGGTCCTCGTGCGCCTCCAGGTCCTTCTCGTGACTTCGCCGTTCCTTGTTCAAGGTCTCGATCGAAGCCGACGCGTCTTGAACCGTCCGCCTTGCTTCCCGCAGAGGAGCCTCATTCACTTCAAGCCGTTCGGGTATTCTTCGCCGTTGTTCTTTGAGGTCGGCGATGCGGAGATCGAGTTTCTGCAATTCGATGAGAGGGGAAAGCTGTGGGTTCAACGGGCTCCTTGTGAGTTGCGCGAGAGCAACGTCGGCACGACGCCTCTCGCACCGGAATGATGGTGAGGCGCTCAGGCTGGTGGGCCCACTAGGACTTGAACCTAGGACCAGCTGATTATGAGTCAGCCGCTCTAACCACCTGAGCTATGGGCCCAGCCCTGCCGCCAGTGACCTGGCCGCAGCCTGCATCACGGCATACCTGGTTCGAGCGGCCTGATTCTAAAGCTGCCAGTCGGAAAGAGTCAAACCACTCCTGACGACGAAGACTAGAGACTCTCCACGAAACTACGCAGCTTCTTGCTACGGCTCGGATGCCGGAGCTTCCGCAACGCTTTCGCCTCGATTTGCCGAATGCGCTCGCGGGTCACCTCAAAATCCTGTCCGACTTCTTCAAGCGTGTGATCGGTCGCTTCGCCGATGCCAAAGCGTTTCCGCAACACCTTTTCTTCCCGAGGAGTGAGGGTTTCCAGTGCGCCATTGATCTGACGCTGCAAGTCATACCGAATGGCCGCTTCCAATGGCGAGACCGCTTTCTTGTCTTCGATGAAGTCTCCTAAGTGGCTGTCTTCCTCTTCGCCGATCGGGGTTTCGAGAGAAATTGGCTCACGGGCGATTTTCAGAATCTTGCGCACCTTGTCGAGCGGCAAATCCATGCGTTCGGCAATTTCTTCCGGCGTCGGTTCGCGACCGAGTTTCTGCACCAGATGGCGCGAGGTCCTGATCAGCTTATTGATCGTTTCGATCATGTGAACCGGAATACGGATCGTTCGCGCCTGGTCGGCGATCGCGCGGGTGATGGCTTGCCGAATCCACCAGGTTGCGTAGGTACTGAACTTATACCCACGTTTGTATTCAAACTTATCGACCGCCTTCATGAGGCCGATATTGCCTTCCTGAATCAGATCCAGGAACTGCAGCCCACGGTTCGTATACTTTTTCGCGATACTCACCACCAGACGCAGATTGGCCTCGACCAATTCCGCCTTCCCGCGTTTAACCTTTTCCTCCGCCACATCGAGATGCTTGACGGCATCCTTGATCTCTTCAGCGGAAATCAGCGCTTCTTCCTCTTCAAGTTGGCGGATCCGGCCCTTGGCGGCTTGATAGTGTTTTTTGATGTCCTGAAGGACTTCTTCGGAGAGCCCGGTCCTGCGCTTCACCGCGAGCACATCTTTATGGGTTCGACACAACTTCCGCAGCAATTCGGCGCCGGCCTCGCCGCCGACACCGAGACGACGCTGGCAGCTCGTGACTTCCCGCTCCGATTGACGGAACAGCAGGTTAAGGTCGCGTACCCGCTGGGTCATGCGGTCTTTCAGAACGCCATGCAGATTGACCGACTCCATCTTATCCACGACCTGGCCACGCACCGTGTCGATCTGCTTGCGCAGCTTCTTTTGTTTTTCGGGATCGGCACCGACATGACGAGCCTTGTCGTAGAGATCTTTCAGCGAGGCGGATACCTTGCGAACCGCGTTTAGAGAATCCAGCGTTTTCACGCGGAGCTCTTCATAATCCTTTTCGACGGCTTCTTCTTCGAAGTCCTCTTCTGTCTCCACAACCGGCACGATCTCGCGCACATCAATCTTGCCGTTTTTCAGCTGATCGCGGAGATTCAGGACGAACTCCAGGGTCATCGGCAGTCCGTATACGACCGTGGCAATATCTTTCTTGCCTTCTTCGATTCGCTTGGCAATCTCGATTTCGCCCTCGCGGCTCAGCAGAGCCACACTGCCCATTTCTTTCAGGTAGAGCCGGACAGGGTCGTCGGTGCGGCTGAGCGCCCCCGGGGTGAGATCGATTTCCTTTTCGTTTTCTTCCGAGGAGTCGGATTCTTCGCTCTCCTCAATCGCTTCCTCGCCTTCGGCGGCCTTTGGAGCGCGCTCCGTCTCAGCGGACTCCACAATCTCGATGTCCATTTCGCCGAACATGGTCATGATCGTGCTGAATTGGTCCGACGAGACGACATCCGCCGGCAAGGTGCTGTTGAGATCGTCGTACGTGAGGAAGCCCTTCTCCTTGCCGAGATTGATAAGCTTCTTCACCTCGCCGAGTAATTCTTGTTTCGGCATACCCTACTCCTTCACCGCAGACGTCAGCGCAACCGGCATCACACCGGCTTTCCGAATCCGCATATCGTTAATCAATCCGTTCAGGCGATGCACTTCATCTTCCCGTCGTTCGCGTTCCGCGACCTTCAATTCTTGAATCAAGAGGCCCATAGTCCGTTCGCGGCCTCGCCGCTCCAGGGTCTCCAAACACCCGGCAATATGGGCCGGCACGTCGTCATAATGCTGCTCCTGCATCGACAGTTCCGACACCAACGAGCCGCAGACCTCATCCGTGATCAATGCATCCAGCAGGGTCCTGACGGACACCCTGCCATCGTCTGCCAGATGCTGCAAGGCACATTCGATCAACCGCTTGTACGCCGGTGCCGAAAACGCATCGGGGGACAGTTTCCGGAGATCCGCGGCAGACAAACTCCCCTGCACAAGCAAATGCGCGAGATCGCGCTCTTCAGGATTGGGCTTCACTCTGGACGGGACTGAGATGGAGGGAGCCTTGGCTGTCCGGTCCGGGCGACGCTGCTCTTCCGAGACGAGCGTGGGATAGCGATCGATGAGGCGCTGCTGACTGAGTCCCAATCGTTCTGCAACGAGCCTGATCCGCTCTTCGCGCTCGATCGGATGCGCACTTTTCTGAAGAATCCGCAACACCGCATCCACAGCCCGAATCCGGTCTTCCACGCTGCCCGACTCCGCCGTGCGGAGGCTGTGCTCAATGGCAAAATCCAACAGGCTTGGCGCCGCGCGGTGCAAGCCCGCAAACCCTTCGGCGCCATGTTGCCGGACATACGTATCCGGATCGTCACCCTCAGGAAGCGAGACGACCTTGACGCTCAAGCCGCTATTGACGAACAAATCCAGCGAGCGCAATGCCGCCCGAACCCCTGCCTGATCGGGATCGAAGAGCAACACGATATTCGACGCGAACCGGCGAATGACCGTAATGTGCTCAGCGGTTAAGGCTGTTCCCAAGGTCGCCGCCACATGGCGAATGCCCGCCTGATGCAACGCAATGGCATCAAAATAGCCTTCGACGATGATCAACGTATGCTGCTGGCCTGCGGCCTCACGAGCTGCGTCCAACGCGAATAGCGTCTGGCCCTTTTTGAATAACGGGGTTTCAGGGGAGTTCAAATACTTTGGCATCCCATCACCGAGAATACGACCGCCGAATGCCACAACCCGCTTCCGCAAATCCGTAATGGGAAACATGATCCGGGAACGGAACCGGTCGTAATGCCCTGAGACGGCAGTTTTCTGTGAGCCGCTCTGATCACGTGGAATAGAAAGGCCGGCTGCGACGAGATCCGCCGGCGCAAATCCTTCTTTGAGCATGGCTTTAGTCAGCCCGTCCCATTCCGGTGGAGCGTAACCGATGTTGAATTGCGCGGTGGTGTGCTGCTGAATGCCTCGGCTGTCGAGATAGGCACGCGCCTGAGCGCCGGTAGGCCCTTGCGTCAACATGCGCTGATACCAGGCTCCCGCAGCCGCATTGAGGCGTTCCAAGCGGCCGAGTTGCGTGCGCGCCTCATTGGAAACTCCGCCGGTTGATTCAGGAACATCCACCCCCACTTTGCGCCCCAAATCCCGAACGATTTCAGGGAAGGCCGCTCCGGTTAATCTCATCAAAAACGTATACACATTGCCGCCGGCCCCGCAGCCGAAACAGTGGAAAATCTGCCGCGATGAGCTGACAGTGAAGGAAGGAGATTTCTCTTGGTGAAAGGGACACAGACCTTTGAGGTTCTGCCCGGCCCGCGTCAACGCCACATGTTGGCCCACGATTTCTGCGATGTCCACTCGGTCTCTGATTTGGTTGATGACGTCGTCCGAAATCAGGCCTTGGCCCACGGCGGTCCTCGCTAGTGCCCGCAGGGATCCTACCGGTGAATGTACCGGCTGGATGCCTTTGACGCGATTGAAAGTTGACCGTTCAACCTAACAAACGGTCCGCATATGTGTCAATCAAGGAGCAGTGCCCATTATCCCGGAGGCCAGGCCATATGCCTTCCGCCGAGGACATGCAGGTGGAGATGAAACACCGTTTGTCCGCTGTCCGCTCCGGTGTTCGTGACAATGCGGTAGCCGGACTCAGCCAGGTTCTTCATTGCTGCAACCTTGGAGCAGGTCATCAGCAAATGCCCCAATAACGCCTGATCACCGTCCTGACAATTCTGGACTGCCGCCAGATGACGTTTCGGGATGACCAGGATATGGACGGGAGCTTGGGCATTGACGTCCTCGAATGCCAACACACGATCATCCTCGTGGACAATTTTTGCCGGAATGGCCCGGTTCACGATACGACAGAAGATGCAGTTATCCACGCGACTCCCCTTCCGGTGCCTGACGAATCCCGGACTTGCCGAACCTGGCTCCGAGCTCTCGATACACTTCGCTCAGCGTCACATCATGGTAACCGAGAACCAGGAGGGTGTGAAAAAACAGATCGGCCGTCTCGTAAATAATCTCGTCCCGTTTCTGGTTTTTCGCGGCAATGATGACCTCGCCCGCCTCTTCAGCCACCTTTTTAAGGATGCGATCGACATTCCCTTGCAGCAGCTTGGACACATACGAGTCCGGCTGCGGAGCGGCCTTCCGTGCCAGAATCGTCTGATAGAGCCGTTCGAGAATCCCTCCGCCGGCATCCTGCGTCTTGCCTGGTTCAGCCCGTCCATCTGCACTCATTCTCGAAAAAAAGCAGGCGCGTTCGCCCGTATGACAGGTCGGCCCGACCGGCTCCACTTTGACAAGAATGGTATCGCGGTCACAATCGACGAACAGATCTTTCACTCGCAAAAAATGTCCTGACGTCTCACCTTTTTCCCACAATTTCTGACGCGAGCGGCTCCAAAAATGAACTGATTTGGTCGCCAGCGTCTTCGTGAGGGCTTCCTGATTCATGTAGCCCACCATGAGCACGGTGCCATCGAACCAGTCTTGAATCACGGCGGGGATTAACCCTTGCCCGTCAAACGTCATACTGCGGCTGTCGCTCGACATTACCTGCTCCATTTAGGCGGCGCCTATTCGAACTGGAACGCCACGGTCCCGCAAAAAGGCCTTGGCCTGCTGAATAGTATGGGTCCGGTAGTGAAAAATCGACGCAGCGAGCACCGCCTCGGCCTTCCCTTTGACCAACCCGTCATAGAGATGCTCCAACGTACCTACCCCGCCCGAGGCAATGACCGGAATCGACAGACTCTCCGACACAGCGGCCGTCAGTGCCAGATCATATCCGTTTTGGCGGCCATCCTGGTCCATGCTGGTCAACAGGATTTCTCCAGCTCCGTACTCTGCCATGCGCTGAGCCCATTCGACCGCATCAAGCCCGGTCGCGTTTCGTCCGCCGTGAGTATACACCTGCCAGCGGCCTGCGGCCTCCGCTCGCTTGGCATCGATGGCCACCACAATACATTGCGTGCCGAAACGCTGAGCCGCCTCACGAACAAATTCAGGTTTTTGAACCGCGGTCGTATTGATACTGACCTTATCCGCCCCGGCATTCAGTAATGTGCGGATATCATCCAGGGTGCGCACGCCGCCCCCGACCGTCAGTGGCATAAACACTCGGGCGGCCGTTCGTTCCACCACATCGACGATCGTCTTTCGATTTTCGTGTGAAGCCGTGATATCCAGGAAGCACAGCTCATCGGCGCCTTCACGATCATAGATGGTGGCGACCTCGACCGGATCGCCCGCATCGCGCAAATTGACGAAGCTGACGCCCTTGACGACTCGACCGTCCTTCACGTCCAAACAGGGAATGATACGTTTGGTCAACATAGGAATTCGCGACGCCTGAAACGTGAAACCTGAAACGAAACGGCTCTACTCCTGCCCGCTAAACGAGACCTCAACGACTTCCGAGAGCGGCGAGGGCAGCTCGATAATCCAACTTGCCGTCATACAAAGCTTTGCCGACAATCGCGCCTTCCACACGAGGGCCCAGTGCCCGGACTGCTTGCAGATCCTCCACCCGCGTGATGCCGCCGGAGGCAATAACCGGAAACGCCGCACAGTTGACGACCTCCCCTAACGCCGCAAGGTTCGGCCCATTCAACATACCGTCGCGCGCAATGTCGGTATAGATCACCGCACCCAGCTCATGGTCGGCCAGTTCACGGAGGAGATCAATCGCTTTGGTTTCGGAAACCGCAGTCCATCCCTTCACGGCGACCTTGCCGTCTCGCGCATCAAGGCCCAGCAGGATACGCCGGGGAAATTCTCTACAGGCTTGCGCCAGGAAGGCCCGATCCGTCAGGGCAGCCGTCCCAAGGACGACCCGCGCAACTCCTGCCTGGAGATATTTCCGCACCGTGTCGATCGTTCGGATACCGCCCCCAACCTGCACCTTTACGTTGACGGCCTTCATCGCTGACTCAATCTGAGGAAGGTTCTTTGGTTCCCCATCAACAGCGCCGTTGAGGTCGACGATATGGATGAGATCGGCCCCCTGTTCCTGCCAACGTTTTGCGACGGACGGCACATCCTCCGAATACACGGTTTCGGCCGCCATATCACCCTGCCGCAGTCGCACACAGCGGCCATCTTTCAGATCGATCGCCGGAATTACACGCATATCCGCACCTGCTTCCTCACGGTTACTTCCCTTCACCCGCTGCTGCGCCGAACGGAAACGCCTCCGCTAATTCGGTCGCCCCATAGGCCGCTAACTCTTCCGCGGTCACGAAGGTCCCATAGCGCTGAACAAACCCGAGCACATCTTCCGTCATCGGCCGCTGCTTTTCGTAGTAGTTGCCTTCCCATAGGACCATGCCATCAGGGGCCACGAGTTTCACTTCAAACCCCACGGCAGCGGGAGGGTCGGCACCCAATCGGCTGCCGACACGTTCTTGATAGACCAACACTTTCCCGCTGAGCGCGGCATCGGCCTTAAGACGCTGCGCAATTTTGTGAGCCGGAATGGTCTCGACTGAGGTGCTTCCTCTCGAAAGATCCCGTGCCGCGCCC
>ERZ724514.603-NODE-603-length-16141-cov-4.803867_pt1 | contig 16141 bp, 12 predicted proteins | sample MGYA00376047_ERZ724514 | MGnify/ENA primary metagenome ERZ724514 (study PRJEB28724, sample SAMN07190883) | activated sludge metagenome | isolation source: activated sludge of sewage treatment plant in Hong Hong | place: Hong Kong | collected 2016-03-17 ...
CGGCAAACCTTCGGCGGACAAGCCATCCACCGTCATTTATCGTCGAACAAAAAAGCGATGATCTTGTCTGCCAGTTCCATGCCGATGTAGGACTGTGCTTCGACGGTGCTGGCGCCGATATGCGGTGTGCAGGATATGTTCGGGTGTTTCAGCAAGGCTTCGCGGGGTGTCGGTTCATTCTGGAACACATCGATGCCCGCGCCTGCAACCTTGCCGCTTTCGAGGGCATCAAGCAGGGCCTCCTCATCGATGATACCTCCCCTGGCGGTGTTGATCAGGAAAACCCCGTCTTTCATTTTGTTTAGCTCTTCCGCAGTAATCAGGGGCTGACCGCCGCCCGGAATATGGAGCGTGATAAAGTCGGATTCGCGAATGACCTTGTCAAAAGATTCCGTCTGGACATTGACGCCAAAGGTCAGGTCCTTGTAGTCGTTGAGTTGGATGCCGACCCGGGCTTCCTGAACGAAGGGGTCGTGTGCGCGCACCGACATGCCCATGCCCAGCGCTATTTTGGCTACTTCCTGTCCGATACGGCCAAAACCGATAATGCCGAGTGTTTTTCCCTTGATCTGGAAACCTGTTTCGTAGGCTTTTTTTAATTTCTTGAAATCGCCGCCTGCAGCCAGTTCGCGGTTGCTGCGGTGGAGCATGCGCGACAGCGAGAAGAGATGTGCTATGGCCAGTTCGGCTACGGCCCTCGATGAAGCCATGGGTGTATTGAACACCTGTATGCCCTTGCTTTGGGCGTATTCCAGGTCAATATTGTCGAGTCCGACGCCACCGCGTGCAATTACTTTCAGGTTTTTACCCGCTTCGATTACTGCTTTGTTCACCTTCGTGGCGCTGCGTACGATCAGTACGTCGTATTCCGCGATGCGGTCGGCAAGCGCCTCTTGCGGAACTTTATCTTCATCGACGATGTAAGCGGCTTCTTCCAGGAGCAGTCGGCCATCAGGATGGATGCCGTCGTTGGCTAATATCTTTATCATTTTTCAGATGTTATTTGTGCCGACAAAGATAGTTCTTTGAAAAGGTAAATAAGCAGCCGAAAACCAAACTATATTTCACGCCCCTGTCGTCTGTCCATTCCAGAAGAACCTTGTAAAAAGGTACAGTCGGGAATTCCTTATGATGATTTTTGGGAAAAATGCCGCCTGCAGTGGTGTGTTTGGCAGCGCGTGCGTTTTGCCAAAAATAAAATGGCAGGTCAGTAATTCAATTTCTTCAGCTCGTCCCTGCATTTTTTTAGTTCGCGGTGTACGTAATCACGCGGATTTTCTTCGAGGTTCAGTTCTTTTTTGAGCAGGTCAAGGTCGACTTCCTGGTTGGGCAGCAGCTGATCCATCCGTTCGAGGTTGCGCAGGGCCTGACCCCAAACCCGGGCTTCGTTGAACGCTTCGAAATCGCGCTGCCGGATCTTGAATTCCTTGATCATCGCTTTTCGCGCATTTTCGATGCGGTATCCGAGCGTATTAAAGCGTGCGATGATGCGTATGGAATCGACCCGCCATATCCTGCCGGTGCTGTCTGAAATCGGAGACAGTTTCCAGTTGAGCTGGTTGTATTTGTTTTGCCAGTCTTTGGCGCCGTAGTACCCGCGAAGGGCGGGAACATAATCGTCTTTGAAGAAGTACTGATCGCCTTTTGCTATACTGTCTTCAACGGTATTGTAGATCACCTGAAGCTGTCTGGCGATGTTCAATTCGTCGGATACTATTACCCGCGGTTTGGTGTGTTTCAGCACAAGGCAACGATAGGGGTGGTCCATGATTTCCTCATAACCCGGTATCGCGGCGCCATACAGTTCTGCCTCAACATTTTTGTTGGCTATATTGAGTTGGTCTCTTGCCGAATTGATGTAATCGCGAACGAACCAGATGCCGAACCCGAGGCTGACCAGCAATGTAATGATCGATGTGACGGCCACCATACGTGCCATCCGTCGTTGTTTTCGCATGGCGGCAAGTTGCGCCTCCACTTCTTCGCGGCGCCTTGCTTCCTCGGCCAGTTTGGTTTCATACTCGGCGCGCTCCTGGTCTGCCCGTTCCTGTCTGCGGCGCAGATTTCTGGATTCAATGACGGCCGGCAGCAGGGTATCGTGGCTGATTTCGTAGTAGAAATCGTTCAGTCTGTTTTCTTTGCGAAGCAGCCGGCTGTCTACCAGCACATCGAGGAAATCCTGACTAACCCCGGGGTAACTGGCGATCAGATAGTCGTCGACCATGCTGCAACGCCGGTCGTTGGGCGTCACAAGGCTCTCTTCGATCAGGCGTTGAACTATCGCCACCATCTGGGCAGGTTGTTCAAGTTCCACGCCGGTTTTCCGGGCATAGGCTGCCGGAAGCGACTGGAGTTGTTTTTTATAAAAATCGCGAATTTCGTGTTCCAGGCCTTTTTGTTCGCCGTAAAACACAGGCGTCACTTCAAATCCTTCCTGCTTTTTTTCTCCTATGATCTTCTCTTCCACATACTGACACAGTATCTGGAGGTTGAATGACTCGATCTCGTCCTGTTTTTTCAGGAGCGAAAAATCATCGGCCGGCTGCTGGCTGTCTTCTTTTTCGCGCCCCGCAAGAAAATTGATGATCTGATCCATGGCAGCCGGCTGAAACCGGAAACGCGGACTTGCATAGGGGCCATCGGGTGCATTGGCAGGCAGCGCAATGGCTTCTTCTGCCTGTTTGCGGTTGAGGGGCTGTAACTGGTACCGGTTGCGCAAAATGCCGGGAATGAGCGGACTGATCTCGTCCAGCAGGTGCAGGAAGTCGGATCGGATCGAAATGACGACACGCAGGTCGGGCTGCTTTTCCCACCAGTGCATGATATCCGCGGTAAGCCCTGCGTCGCCACTTTGGAAGCCCTGCAACAGACCGGTGCGGATGGATTCCGGCATGGACTCATTCACCAGGTCAGCCAGTTCCATGATAAAATTCCGCCTGCTGATGTCCGAATGGGCAAGCGTGAATACTTCTTCAAACTGATCCAGCACAAGTACCGGCGTTGCAGGCAAGCCATCGAGGTCAAACTCCAGTCGCTTCATGCGTTCCCAGAGGGTGACGGGTTGGCCGGGGCGTAATCCGGTATTGTCGCGTCCACCTGTGAAGGGATGTTTTTCAAGCAGGTTGCCGACAGACTCTGTCAGCGGCATGCTCGTATTATCGAGCCGGATAAAGACCGGCGCAAAATTTTGCTGTTCCAGGCTTGGGGCAGAACCCGCCTGTAAAATAGAGGTCTTGCCGATACCGGATTTTGCGAAGAGCACCATCAGCCGTTGCTGTACGATCATGTTGGTGAGGCGCACGGCATCCTCCCGGCGTCCGTAGAACACGGCGCTTTGGGTGCGGTCGAAGGGCTTCAGCCCTGGATACCGCCGGGGGAGGTTGCTGGCAAACGGTGTCATGACAGGTTCTCGATATACTTTTTCAGCGTTTCGGCTATTTCGGCGAAATACTTGTCTTCCTGACCGCTGCCGGATATGGCCATGCGGTTGAGCGGACGGGTGGTGCGCAAGGGGCCGAGCGGCGAGGCGTCTATGGCGCAGTTTTTCCATAAGACGGGCATAACCAGGAACCGGTTGCGCGGATTGTTCTTTTTGACGAGGTCATCGAGCAGGCTCAGTGCCGGGTTTTTATCGTCGAAAAAATCGGCGCTCACCAGGGGAATGACTACCTGGCTTTGTTCGACAGCCGTTGTCAGCCATTGCTGCAGATCGCCTTGTCCCACGGCATCCTTTACGGTCAATGCCCGCACCTTGAGGGGCTGGAGGTGTTTGAGCAGCGCCTTGCAGCCATCGTCGTCTTTCGCATCGTTGTGCAGGATCAGTACCTGCGCCTGCGGGGTGGTGGAATCGCTGGATGCGCCGCCCTCCAGTTTCTTGTAGTGATCCAGCAGCATCGAAACAAACGTTTCCATGTCCGATTTGGGGAACTCCATTTTGAACTCTCCCTGGAAAAAAACCTTTGCATAAGGTCCTGTTTCGCGTTTGCCCTTTAGCGGATAGGCAAACGGTTGTATGCTGTTGCGCGCGTTTTTAAACAGGGCGTCGAACAATACCCGGAGACTCCAGTCTTCAAAGTCAAACCCCAGAAACAGGTAAAAACGAGGCACCGAAAAAGCCGCCAGCAGACTGTCGGGCAGCCGCTCGTGCTGCACACCGGTGATCTTGTTGACGTATGCGAGTTGATCGTTGTAGGTAAGCACCAGCGATTCCGACTTCTTGTAGTAGCCGAACAGGTTGTAGATCAGGGGCGCGTCGTCGTCGTTAAACGTAAAAAGCAGGTCGGATACGGGCTTTCTGAAATTGAAAAAGTCAAAGCGGTAGTCCCGAACGGCAGTGGCGTAAAAACGCGCAAAGAAATCGTCAGGCGTCGTGTTGATGATGATCCGGAACGGAAGATCGGCCAGTTGTTCCAGCATCGGATGCAGTTCGGCGTTGTGTTCGGCCCTGGAATAAAAGTCCTGGACGCTGGAAATGATCATCGTATCGGAGCGTTGCCTGATACGCAGCGTGCTGGCTACCTGGGTCAGCGAGTCTTCTTCCTCCTTGCTCAGGTTTAGCCCTTTGGCCAGTTCGTTGGCACACAATTCTGTCAGCGGGCGGTACGAACCGTCGGCCTGCCGTGCGGTGATGGCCGCAGGGCCCAAGAACAATACGCAGGAACCTTCGCTGATATTTCGCGCAATGTTCTGGTAAATGGTATCAGTAAGTTCTGTCACGCCTCCGGATTGGGCTGTCGATTCATCAGGCATAGTGGTTCGATTTTGGGGAGGTATTGAATTGAACAAAGGTAGGAACGCATTCCTAACGAACAAATTACATTCGGCAAAAAGCGTACCTGCCGGAAATAAAAACAAGAGCCACTCCGGATTCGGGGTGGCTCTTGTTGATCATTTAATAGGAAACAGACCTTTAGTGCGGGTTCGACACCTTGAGATAGTTCTCAAGCGCTACTGCAATAGAAGGCGTTTCAGGCGTTCCGGCCTGAATGTTAACCGTCATGCCGCGTTCGCTTACAGCCTTGAGGGCTGCCTTGCCGAACACGCAAATACGGCGGTCGTCCTGTTTGAAATCGGGAAACTGCTCGAACATGGACTTGATCTCCAGTGCGGAGAAAAAGGCAATGATATCGTATTTGATATCTTTCAGTTCGCTCAGGTCGGTGTTTACGGTGCGGTACATAACAGCGTCCTGGATCGGCACTTTCAGTTCCTTGAAGAACCGAATGACGTCCGGATTGCCCTGGTCGCTGGTGGGCAGAAAGAACTTTTCTTCCTTGTTGCGCAAGATGTACGATTTCAGGTCGGTGATGGATTTGGTGCCATTAAAGACCTTGCGTTTGCGGAACATGATAAACTTCTGCAGGTAGTTGGCGATGGTCTCCGTTGCGCAGAAATACTTCATATCGTCCGACATCTTGATGCGGAGTTCGCCGCAAAGCCGGAAAAAGTGATCGATAGCATTTTTGCTGGTGAAAACGATTGCAGTGTAATCGTTCGGGTAAACCCGGTTTTTACGATACTCTTTCTCGGTGAGACCTTCCACAGATACGAACGGCACAAAATCGATACGAACCCCAAATCGCTTCTCCAGTTCATCATAAGCGGTGAGCTGGGCTGGTCTGGGTTGTGAAATAAGGATGTTGTGAACTCTCTTGAAGGTCTCTTCCTGAGCAGGAGCGGCGGTTGCAGACATTCGGGCGTGTTGTTTTGTGAAATTTGTTTGGAAGAAAATTGAAGGTGCGTTTTAGCATTTGGCGCCTGAAATTTGGAGATATGGGTACTCCGGACTCTAAATTTCAAACTCCAAATTTTACCCTGTTTGTATCATCGCCAGTTTCAATACAAGGATAACCGGCGCGATTTCGACGGCACAAAGGTACAACAAAAAGTGAAATTGATTGTCTGCCAAAAATTTAGTGCTGATCGGGCTGGAGCGAAAGGCCCGGTAAAGGTAGAATACAACGATGAGGCCGAGGGTCCAAAACAGGATCAACTCCTGATAATCCGTCGAAAATGCCAGCAAAAAATTGAAGGGCATCAAAAACAGGCCCAGCACGCAGTTGAAAATAATTATGAGAAAATTATACCGTCGCACCTCTTTGCTCACAGGGAACAGCCATCCCGCCATGGCGAGGAAGAGGTGTTTCGACAGGAACAGCACAGCAGCGCAGGCCATTACGATAAAGAAAAAAGGCAGGTTGTTGAACGACTCCTCCCGGAGGGTACGCACCGTCAGGAACAGGAACATGCCTGCATTGAGCAGGAAATTGCCATACAGCAACAGATATGGCGTTATGCCCACAAGTCCGGACGATTCGCGCTGCGCGACCGTCAGGCCGTTGTCGTTGAGAAAACCGCGCCAGGCCTTGCCCACTGCTTTTCGGTTGGCTGCAACCGAAAGGGTGAGCAGGGTGAATATGGTAACCAGGATGCCGAAAAGGGTGATGTCAGACAGGGTATTGCCATAACGGGGCAGGAAACTGGAAGGCCGGAAGGGCTTGGTCGTGTTTTCTGCCAGCACCCTGGCAGCGCCGGGTTGGCGGTGCGGCACTACATCAAACGGGTTCGACGTGCCGGAAATACCTGCGACTTCAGGCGTTTTTGCCAGCCGGTGTTTCATCTCGAAAGGATTGCCGGCGCCTTGTCCGCCGGCCGGTGCTGCCGCGCAAACGAAAATGAGCATCCAGAAAAATACAGGCCGAATCATGCGACAAAGGTAAATAAAACCTTCGCGCCGCTTTTTCTTTTCCTAATTTTGCAGCGTATTTTGGCATTCCCCACTCCGGTGCCCGTTTTTGCGGTACCGGAATTTGTTTTTTACCAGATTTATGAATCAAATAGACGTCATACTCGGCCTCCAATGGGGCGACGAAGGCAAGGGCAAGATTGTAGATTACCTGGCCAACAGCTACGATATCGTGGCTCGATTCCAGGGCGGCCCGAACGCCGGCCATACGCTTAAATTCGGCGGCAATAAATACGTGTTGCACACCGTGCCCTCCGGTATTTTTCGGGAAAATCTGATCAACCTCATCGGCAATGGCGTGGTGCTTGACCCCGTTGTATTTCAGCGGGAATTGCGTTCCCTCGAACAAAGCCAGGTGAATTTTCGCCACCGCCTGATGGTTGCCCGCAAGGCGCATCTTATCCTGCCTACCCACCGCTGGCTCGATGCCGCGAGCGAGGCGCACAAGGGAAAGGCCAAGATCGGCTCGACGCTGAAAGGTATAGGACCAACCTATATGGACAAAACCGGTCGCAACGGTCTCCGGGTCGGGGATGTGGAACTACCCACTTTCCGCGATCAATACGAGGCGTTGAAGGCTAAACATATAGAACTGCTCCGGATTTATCCCGAAGTGTCATTTGATCTGGCAGGGGAGGAGAAAATCTGGTTTGAGAGTCTTGATACCTTGCGCACCCTGCCGTTCGTGGACGGCGAATATTTCATCAACGAAGCCCTGGCTTCAGGCAAAAGTATCCTTGCCGAAGGCGCCCAGGGATCCATGCTCGATATCGACTTCGGCACCTATCCGTTTGTGACCTCGTCGAATACCATTACCGCCGGTGTATGCACCGGTCTGGGGGTGGCGCCACAACGCGTCGGTCGTGTAATCGGGATCACGAAAGCGTATTGCACCCGCGTGGGAGGCGGGCCTTTCCCTACGGAACTGGACAATGAGACGGGCGAAAAACTACGGACGGAGGGGCAGGAGTTCGGTTCCACAACCGGGCGGCCCCGCCGGTGCGGGTGGATCGACCTGCCGCAGCTGCGCTACACCATCATGCTGAACGGCGTAACGGAGTTGTGCATGACCAAGATCGATGTATTGAATATTTTCGCCGAGATCGGCGCTGCCACGCGTTACCGCTACGGCGGCGGGGAACACTCCAACCTGCCCTTCGACCTCTGTCATACAGATGTAGAGCCGGTTTTCAAGTATTTTAAGGGCTGGAATGCCTCGCTGGATGGCATAACGTCGTTCGACGCGCTGCCCAGGGAGGCCCGTGCCTTTCTGGAAGATATGGAAATGCAGCTCGGTGTTCCGTTCCGGATGATCTCGACAGGGCCTGAACGGGAAAAACTGATTGTGCGCTGACCGCGATCAGTGGTGCTGACTGGCCCAGTCATCGTACGATGAACCGGGCAGGAATGAAATGACCTGTCCAAATCGTCCGGGTGATTTCAGCAAGATATGGATGATCCGGCGACCCATCCGGCGCGTCTCTTCCAGTCGCTCCACATCGTGCCAGGGGTATCGAACGGTGGTCCAGTAGTTGGTCACATAGAGGTGTGTATCGTCGGTGTCCACCCGTTTCAGCCGCCATAGCGTCCGGCGAACGAAAAAAAGCCAGCCCATCCAAAGCAGCAGGGCAATCACACGCGGCCAGATGGCTGCCACCGGCAAATACAGGTCATCTTCTGAAATGAGCCACAGGGCCAGCAGGAAGCCGGTAAAAAACACGGTGCCGAACACCGGTACAAATACCCGCCAGAACAAAGTGGCATTGGACGACAGAATATAGACTTTCGGGTGGCCGTTTTTCGGCAATGCAGATGTATCTGCGGGGACAGGTTCCTGATTTTCCATAATAAAAAAAACCGCGCACGGTGTGATCCGATGCGCGGCAAAGTTACGTTGCGTTTGCTGGAATTGCTCAGAAACTGCGAGGGGTTTTGGGAGGATTATCAATCGACCTCGACGCTTACGCCGCCCTTTTTGGTCTTGCTGTCGCTGTCTTTCTTGTCTTCGACCGTAATGCGGCTGCCGCTTTTCAGTTTTCTGGCAATAGCCGAGTATGGGCCGATCACCACTGTTTCGCCTTCATTAAGCCCTGTCAGCACCTCGATGTGGTCATTATCCTGTATGCCGGTTTTAACTTCCCGGACGGCCACGGTGTCGCCGACTACCACGAATACGATCTCTTTGATCAGGTCGTTGGCCTTTTTGCTCTCTTCTTCTGCTCCCGGTTTTTTCTCATCTTTTTTGGGCGTATCCTTTTCGTCCTCTTTTGCCGTAACGGCTATGATCGGTACGCTCAGGGTGCTGTCGGCCGTATGGGTGTAAATATCAACGGCTGCCGACATGCCGGGACGGAAAGGGTAGGGAGCGCCTTTTCGAACCAGATCGGCATAGGATGACGGATCGACACGGATCTTTACCACAAAATTGGTGACTTGGTCTGTATTCAAACTGGCAGACACGCCGCTCAGGTTACTGGCGCTGTTGGCAATTTCCGTTACTTTTCCTTTGAACTTTCTGCCCAGGTAAGCATCTACTTCCACATCTGCCTCGTCCTGAAGGCTTACTTTAAGGATATCGTTTTCACTGACATCCACTTGTACTTCCATCGACTGCAGGTTGGCAATGCGCATCATCTCCGTGCCTGCCATTTGCAGGGTTCCGACTACCCGTTCGCCTTTCTCAACATTAAGTTGACTAACGATGCCGCTCACCGGAGCCGTGATGATTGTTTTTTGCAGACTGGTACGCAGTTCTTTCAGGCGTGCGCTGGCGCTGTTGATGCCGAATTCCGATACGCGAATATTCTCTTTTGCACTGTTCAGGTTGCTTTCGGCCGATTTCAATGCTGCTTCGGCAGAGGCGGCGCCACTTTCCGCAGTTCTCAGATTGCTCTGTGATGTTTCAAATTCAGAAGTGGAGATGACCCCTTCCTTGTAGAGTTGTTCGTTGCGTTTATGGGTGTTCCGGGCAACCTCGAGTTGGGCCTTGGCGCGTTGGATATCAGCTTTAAACTGGTCGATCTGCGCGGAACTTCCGGTGGCGGAGGAAGAAGATATCTGGCGTTGGGAACGGGCGGTATTCAGGGCCGCTTCACCCTGCTCGACGGCGCTCTGGTATTCGTCGGGTTTAATTTTGGCCAGTACCTGGCCTACCGTGACCGAATCGCCTTCTTTAACGTAAAGTTCCACGATTTCACCCGATACGTCGGAGCTGATCTTGACCTCGATCTCAGGGAATATTTTACCGCTCGCGCTCACCGTTTCCCGGATCGTCCGGCGCTGAACTTTTTCGACGTTTACGGTCTCTCCTTTTGGTTTTTGGCGGGCTTTTATGACTGCTGCCACGACAAGCAGGGTCAACAGACCAATGAGTACGTAGAGGAGCGTCTTTTTTCGTTTGGGCGATGATGTTGCCATTTTGAAGTGTTGCTTTTGTAGTTCAAAGACTTTAAATCATTTGATCTTGAGGGGTGTAAGATTATGATGGTACCATGCGACAGGGAAAATAGTTGGATAAATGGCCCGAAACGGAAGATGAAATTCCCGAAAAGGCCCTTTTTCTTATCATTCAGGCAATGGAAAAAACATTTGCCCGTTTCCATTTTTGGCATGATATTTTTAACTAAACTGGAAATAGCAAGCCAATGAATATCCCGAATATCCAAAAGCCGATTTTTTCATGTTCCAAATTGTTTTTTATGAAGTTAATCCTTGCCATCCCCGCCGCAGGCCTGCTCCTCACCGGAGCCGCCTCCCTCCAAAAACCAGCCCTTGCCCCGGCAGATATCCAACCCGCTGCCATTGAAGTTTCAAGTCCCCTGCGCGACCGCGCGATGTGGACCGACAAAAGCCTTGTTTACAAAGGCGAAGCATTGCAACTCCATTTTACTACGCCGCATGCCTCTTTTCTGGGTGTCATCGACCCTGCAGGGAAGTTTTATTATGTCGTTTTCCCTGCCGAGAGCTGCGTGGGCAACCTGCGTCCGCTGGTTACCAGCGAGGTATTTGTAGATATGAACACCCTGTCCATCAATACGGCCAAATTCAAGGCAGACCCGTACACAAGCGGTGTGTTGGACAATCAGCCCGTATTCACGACCTCAGGCACTTACCGCTTTTTGCTCGGGGAAAACCTGCACACGGACGATGAACGATTTATCGAAATCGTCAAGATCAATTACCGGCACAAGAAGCGCCCGGGTAAAAAGGCAATAGCGTACGCGTCGTTGTAAAGGCGAATGTTTATGCCTGCCGCGATCAGTTCATGCTGAGGGGCTTGCCTTCATAGAAGTCAAGTATTTTCAGTTTGAAAAGATAGTCGTACCGGGCCACCACGAGGTCGTTCTCGGAGATGTCCAGGTTGTTTTTTGCAGTGGTCAGGTCCAGGGTATTCACTGCACCCAGGGTGTGGCGTTTCTCCGTATTTTGAAAAGCGATCTGGTTGGCATCGAAGGTTCTTTGTGCGGCATCCAGTTGTTTGCGCGCTGCGCGTGCATTGGCAATGGCAGTCTGAATATCGTTTTTCAGTTGCTGCCGGGTTTGGGTCTGCTGCAACTGGGCATTCAGCGCATTGAGTTTGGCGCGTTCCACGCTGAGCCGCACCCGGCCGTTCTGGTATATGGGTATGTTGATACTGAGTCCCACGCTTTGACCGAAGTTCTGGTCGACCTGATCCAGGTACCCGACCGTGCGGATATTTTGCGGAATGATCGTGGTATCACCGATAAACTGCAGCGATTTGTTTTCACCGTCAATCCGAACGGGTATGCCGGGTTCCGGTATACGCAGATAACTTTCCGGAAGTTTGTACGCTGTCGAGTAGTTGGAACTCAGGTTGGCAAATAGCGATACGGACGGCCAGTATGCAGCCTTGGCCAGGTAGATGCCTTCTTCCGCACTTTTGATCCTGTAGTCGGCGGCCCGGATATTGGGTTGGGTACCCAGTGCAGTGTTGTACACGGGTGTCAGGGTAACTTCATCCGGACGGGCGTCTGCCGGTATCGTTATGGAGGGGCGTTCGATCTGCAGGTCGTAGTCCGGTTCGAGTTGAAGGAGTTGTTTGAGGGTGAGGTAGGCCAGCTCGACGCTGTTTTGGGCCTGCACCTCCGCTTGTTCGCTTTGGGCCAGTTGCGCGAGAATATTGTACTTGTCGGCAGCGGGCAGGGTGCCGGCGTCGATCAGTTTCTGTGTGACATTCAATTGTTCCTGGCTTTGGGAAACGCGTTTTTGGGCATTTTGCAGCTGCTCTTCAAAAAGCAGGATATTCAGGTAGGCCTGCGCGATCTGCAGGGCCAGTGAATTGGCGCTTTGATCGGCATCTGCCTGGGCGGCCTGCGCATCCCAGCCGGCCTGTCGTATGCCGTGGTGAATTTGTCCGCCGTTAAACAGGCTGACACCCGCGCTCACGCCTATACTGTTAAAACCGGTAGAAATGGTACTGAACTGGTTGGTTGTCCGGTCGATGGTCCGGCCGAATTGCTGGCCCGCATCAAAACTGGCGCTCACGTTGGGCAGTCGCGACGCTTTGGCTTGCCGCTCCGCCAGAATAGAGGTCCTTACATTGGCCTGCGCCTGCTTGATGGTGATGTTGTTGTCCTGGGCGTATTGAATACAGCGCTCGAGCGACCATGTTTCCTGGGCCGCTCCCTCGCGGGCAAAGACCAGTGCCAGCGACAGTACAATAAATTTGAAAGTGTGTTTCATGTTTAGAACTAAGTAGTTGTTCCTGATTCCAGCCGTTTTTATCCGGGTACAAGAGTACGGCATGAAGCGTAAGCCACATAAAGAAATTCTATAAAGGCAGGAATTCAGCGGATAAAACAAGCCGTCAGTCTGCCAATGGTAATTTTTCAGCCGTCAGCAGGCGCCCCACAGGATACATCCGGTGGGTGGGTTCATACCAGGGCGATTGACGGTAAACCCAGTCCAGTTGTGCAGAACCGTCGGATGCAAATTCGGGCTCGGCGGCGCGTTTGGCGTCCAGTTCGGCCTTTACCGCCGGGTTATCTTTCAGAAACTGCGCAGCGAGGTCTTCAAATACATAGGCGGAGAAGTACTCTTTCTGCATCAGCACCGGGTCGAAGAAATTCCAGGCTACCCAGGAGTCGGGTGCGTTGGGCTCGAGGGTTTCGAGCAGGTAGCGGTTGGCATCCTGGTTGGTAAACACGACATAGTCTCCCTTGGCAAATTTCCGCTTCATCATTTTTTTGTCCAGTTGAATGCCGTAGTGGTAATAGTGGCCTTCCCAGTGGTTGCGTGTTTTAAAATCGCGAATAAAGGCGGTTTCTACCTCGATTTCCACATCCTGATCCAGGCGACTCATTTTGACGGCATTGGTGTTCAGTCGCTCCAGAACGTTTTCCCAGGCTTGCGGAATGATGTAGGCGTAGGGTTTGTCGACCGTCACGGAAGGCTTGAAGTAGTTGTAGTACGGGATCTGCTTTTCGTAGGGTTCCGCGCGGTCGTACCACAGGCGCGGCAAGCCGCTGACCTCCGAAGGTTTGTATTTGGCGGCGTAGCCTTTGAAGGTGATGGTGTCGCGGGTCTTTTGGTCCAGGGCGTAATCCAGCACAAACTGCCGCTTGGTACGCGTGGTTTCCCATGCTTCCGCGCGCACGCGGCCAATCTCGGCATGGTGTGCCGTTATAAAGTTTATTACCACATCCATGAAGTGGTAGGTACTCATCAGGCGATCCTTGAAGGGTTTGAGCATGTGTGTCTCCGGCATGAAGCCGATGGTGTTCCACAGCGCCGCGTAGCCTGTGGAGTACCTGCCGTAATCGCAGAAACCGCTGATGCCGCTGTCGGGTGTAGCGCCCGGCCCATCCACGTACGGGATCATTTCCCAGTCGCGTTTTTTCATCTCGCCGTACAATTCGGGCAGCATGGTTTTTTGCAAAAAAGTCCCGAGGGGCGCCTCCAGTTTGTCGTGCTGCGTAGCGATCAGCGTCATGGTATATTGATAATCGGCGCCGTTGCTTGTGTGGTTGTCTACAAAAATATCGGGCATCCAGGTCCGGAATATCTTGTTGAAGGTCCGGGCATTGCGCGAGTCGCACTTCACGAAATCGCGATTCAGGTCGTAATTGCGGGCATTGCCGCGGAATCCGTACGATTCGGGGCCGTCCTGGTTGGCGCGGGTAAAGGAATTGCGGTTGAGGCAGCCGTCGACGTTGTAAACCGGAATAACGACGATCACGAGGTCTTTCAGCGATTTCAGGAATGCCTCATTGCCCAGATAATCGCGGAGCAGCATCACGGTCGCATCAATGCCCTCCGGCTCGCCGGGGTGTATACCGTTGTTGATCAGGAGGATGCGCTTGCCGGCGCGCCGGATTTTTTCGGGGTCGAACTCACCGTTGGTGCTCAGCACGGCGACGTGCAAGGGTTCGCCGATATCGGTACTACCAACGGCGGTGCATTGAAAAATACCGGGGTGTGCACGGGCCATTTTTTCGTAGCACGTAATAATTTCGTGGTATTTCAGGGTTTGATTGGCATTTGTTTCAAATGGAATGTTGAAAACCGGCATGATATTCGTAGTTTTACAGGACACAATTGACAATAACAGCATCAGTGCTGCGGGAAGGTTGTTGCGCATTTTTTTGGATCAAATGTCGGTGATTTGGGCATTTTGCCATTCCCTAATGCAGTATTGATGTATTTGTTTCCCGCCGATTTACGCTGAAAAGTTTGCCGGAAGGCATCAAAGAAAAGTTTGCCAGCGAAAATCGGCATTGTTTTTTGTGTAAGATACCCGTTATTTTTTTTAATTTTTCCCCTCTTTCGATTGTACCCTCCTTCTGAATGCTCCCGCCCAACGGCAGGGATGCTTGTCGTTTTACTTTAATTATGATTTAAAATCCTATGCCATGAAAAAAACATTTACTGTTTTTTTTCTACTTGTTTCTTTCAGTTACTTCATGTCGTGTGTGCATGAGCCGCACATAAATCTCGATGCAATGCTGGAGGCTTCGCTGAACCAGCAGTCTGCAACCGGCACATACGAAGGCTATATCATGCCATCCAGCGACGATTTAGCAGCGCTTCCGAACCAGGATACGAAAAATCCGGTTACTGCGGCGAAGGTGGAACTGGGCAGGTTGTTGTTTTACGAGACCGGCCTTGGCGTGGAGCCAAAATATCCGGCTTCCATGGAAACCTATTCGTGCAGCAGTTGCCATGTGCCTTCCAGAGGATTCACGGCAGGCCGCTTTCAGGGTATCGCCGACGGCGCGCTGGGCTTTGGCCAAAGCGGGGAAGGCCGTACCAAGCACCCGATCTACCTCGGCGACGAAGTGGATGCGCAAGGCGCCCGGCCTTTGCCTGTGATCAATCTCACGTATGTTACCAACGCCTTGTGGGCAGGTACGTTTGGCTCCTTTGGCGTCAATGCGGGAACAGAATCGGCCTGGAATCAGGACACACTGGTACAGATCAACTTTAAGGGATTGCAGGGCCTGGAGGCCAACAACGAACGCGCCCTGATCGTCCACCGTCAACTGATCAACAAAGCCATCACCGATTCCCTGGGCTACACGGCCATGTTCGATGCCGCGTTCCCGGATATTCCGGTAAGCGAGCGCTATACCCGCAAAACGGGCGCATTTGCCATTGCGGCTTATTTCCGTACGGTCCTGACCAACCAGGCGCCTTTCCAGCGCTGGCTGAAAGGCGAAAAGTCGGCCATGACCGAGCAACAAAAAAGAGGCGCATTGCTGTTCTTCGGCGAAGCGGGATGTGTGGGTTGCCACAACAGTCCGTCGCTGAACAGCGCCCCGCACCGGTTCTACGCGATTGGAGTCAACAACCTGTACCAGAGCGGTTATAACGTTTTCCGGACCGGACCGAATGATAAACGCAACCTCGGGCGCGGCGGCTTCACCGGGAATCCGGAGGATATGTACAAATTCAAGGTTCCTCAACTGTACAACCTCAGGGATGTCGATTTTTACTTCCACGGCGCCAGCAAGACCTCTCTAAAGGAGGTAGTGGATTATTTCAACGCAGGTATTCCGGAGAATCCGGATGTGCCGGCCAGCCAGATTGCTACCCAGTTCCGTCCGCTCGGTTTGACCGAGGATGAGGTAAATGACCTGGTGGAGTTTCTCGCCAATGGCCTGTACGACCCGAATATGGACCGATACGTGCCGGCGCGAACCTTATCCGGCAACTGTTTCCCGAACAACGACCTGTTGTCGAAAGTGGAAATGGGGTGTAATTGATTTCGAGCGTGCTGCTCAAGTCACGCCATCGGAAGTTCAGGAGCGACCGAAGTGAGCAGGTGTCATAAGTCGCCTTCTCTTTGTCGATCCTAGTAAAGTTTTGGGAGCAAAATGCCGACATGAGTCATCCCGAATTTTTAAAATGACTTCGGAGAAGTCAAATGTTTGTAGA
>ERZ724514.611-NODE-611-length-16044-cov-6.198074_pt1 | contig 16044 bp, 13 predicted proteins | sample MGYA00376047_ERZ724514 | MGnify/ENA primary metagenome ERZ724514 (study PRJEB28724, sample SAMN07190883) | activated sludge metagenome | isolation source: activated sludge of sewage treatment plant in Hong Hong | place: Hong Kong | collected 2016-03-17 ...
GCGCTGGGCCTGCTTGAGCGCCAGGCCGACCCCCTGGCTGCGCCGCTCGGGGGCAAGCTGGCGGACCGACGAGGCGCCAAGTGGGTGACGCAGCAAGGCTCGGCGCTGACGGCACTGTCGTTTGGCGCGATGGCGATCGATGGCTGGCTGCCCGATTCGCTGCGTCTTGGCTTTTTGGTGCTGATGACGATCCTGTTCGACTTCGGGATGCAGGCGACGCTCGTCGGACATCAGACGGTGGTGTATGGCCTGGACGCGGGCGCGCGCAGTCGTCTCAACGCCGTGCTGCTGACGTGTATGTTCATCGGAATGGCCAGCGGGGCGGCGTTTGGGAGTCTGGCTCTTGCGCGCTGGGGCTGGCTGGGAGTCGTCGGGCTCTGCTCGCTGGTGTCGTTTGGTGCGTGGCTGGTTCGCTGCTACGCGAGCCGCGTTGACTGAGTCCGCTGTCCGTCGACTCACGCTGCTTCGGCTAGAAGTTGATGCGTCGCATCACCGCGCGCGGCAACAGCGAGATCGCATCCATCACCAGCTCCCACACAAGCGGCGTATACACAACCGGACGCGGACACAGCAGCGCCGACCGAACATCGCGCGCAACTTGCTCTGGCTCTCCCGCAAACGGAGGCGGACGCAGCCCTGCCGTCATTCCCGTCTTCACAAAGCCCGGTCGAACACAGATAACACGCAGACCGGATGCATAATATTTGTGATCCAGTCCGTTTAGGTAGGCAGCGAGTCCGGCTTTGCTGGCTCCGTAGAGCACCACCGGCTTGCGTGCGCGATCTCCAGCGACGGAACCAAATACACAGAGTGTTCCGCCACCTTGCGCAAGCAGCAGCTTTCGCGCCACTTCACAGAACAACACGGTGTTTACAAAGTTTACGCGCAGCAGTCGTTCGAGCAGGACGGTGTCTGACTCCAGCTTGTCTTGCGTGGCAAACTGTCCGGCGGTCACCACGACGGCATCAATGTGTCCGAGCGCTTGCTTGGCCTGCTCCATCGCGGGCTCAAACGTCTCGCTCTGTTCGAGATCACAGTGGGCGTACGCAATCGTCTGATGCTGACCTCCGCGAACGGACAGATCCGCGCTGCTGCGGCGTAGATCTTCGGCATCACGCCCAAGAAGAAACACGCGATCCCCGGACTCTGCACAGAGCCTAGCGAGCGCGCGGCCCATTCCTTTGGTCGCTCCCAAGATCACGACGTTCATGGCTTGTCTCCAAACAGACGAACAGACTGCGCACTCCGTACGCGATGCATCGGGTCCCACTTGTTCCGCACGCTTTGCCACGCAGACAGTCGCGGCTCCATCTGCGCAAAGTGCTCAGGCCGGGTCAGCGCATCCTTGGTCAGATAGATGCGGCCCCCTTCGCGAATCACCAGCTCGTTTAAGCGATCGATGTGCTCTTGGGTGTGCTCTCGCAGCGCCAGATCGAGCGCAATCGACGTACCAGGCATTGGAAAAGACAGCATTCCGCTTCCTTGGGCTCCGCAGTCTTTGAGCACGCACAAAAAGGAAGCGCCACCGAGCGAAGTCAGGAGTTCCAAAAAGCGTCGCACCGCTGCGCGTCCTTTCGACGCTGGCAGCACCGCTTGATGTTGGGTAAAGCCCTCTTTTCCGTAGATCCGATTCCAGTTCCGAATGGCATCGAGCGGATAGAAGAACTCTTCGGGTGAAACGATTCCTGTGCGAACGCGCGGAATGTGCTGATGGTAGAGCGCCGCGTTAAACAGCCGCACCGACTGCTTTCCCATCGCCCACGATGGCAGCTGAAACGGAACGCTCAGACGGATTTTGGGCTTGGGTGGATGCGTGGGTGCTTCCGTCTCCGTGGCCCAGCGACCGCGATACAGAATGCCGCGTCCCATGCTCGATCCTTCGCTGAGACAGTCGATCCACGCGACGGTCATCGGCCACTGCTCTGCGGCATGTCCCAGCGCATCAAGCAGCGTATCCAGATCAGGGACGCGCTCGGTTTCCTGATAGATCCAGCACGACGGAATCTTGCGCATCTGGAACGTCACTTCCAAGATGTGTCCCGTCAGTCCCATTCCGCCAATCGTGGCGTAGAACAAGTCGCTGTGTACGTCTTTGGAACACTCGACCACTTGGCCGGTTCCGGTTCGCATCGTGAGCGACAAGACGTGTTCGCCAAAGCAGCCTTCGACGTGGTGATTCTTGCCGTGTACGTCGGAAGCGACCATTCCGCCGAGCGTCACAAACTGCGTTCCCGGCGTCACCGGAACAAAGAAGCGACGCGGTAGGAAGATGCGATTGAGCTCGTACAGAGACAGCCCGGACTCTGCGCGCAGGACTCCGCTTGCTTCATCAAACGACAAGATGCGATCCGCCAGCGTGGTTCCCAGAATCACTGGCTCCGACGGAGGCGGCACTGCAGAGTCACCATAGGAGCGACCAAGGCCGCGCAGGATCGGAACGTCTTCGCTGGCTCTCAGCAGATCTTCTGACAGACGCTCTTCGCCTTCCGATCCGACTCCTCCCCAGCCGACGACGCGGTTGCTTCTGTTCATCTCCCTATCGCTCGTTTTGCTGTCGCGCACGGTGCTTTCACTTCACTGCATCATGTATCAGGGTTCGATGCTTTAGGGAAGCAACTCGCTGCGCACGCCTATTCTGAGACGGACAGAGACTGCGCGATCAGGGCTTTGACAAACGCTTCTTCGTCTTGCGGACTGTCCGGCTTTTGCGTGCCGCCCAGCTCTCGCATGACCAGCAGCTTGGGCGGAATGTCGTCCAGAAACCGACTTGGTGTCTTGGGCCAGCCACCCCGCATCTCAGCGCGCGAGATATACAGCTTTTGTCGTGCGCGCGTGATTCCGACGTAACAGAGTCGCCGCTCTTCGGACAGATCAGAGGACTGCTCATCTGCTTCATCACCGTCGGACAGCCTGCGTGACGCAATCGTGTAGTCGGCCTGACGCGGCGCCAGCGATCGCTTGTGCGGAAGGATCTCTTCCTCCAGTCCGACAAAGAACACCACTTTCCATTCCAGACCTTTGGCTCCGTGCAGCGTAGACAGTGTGACCGCATCGCGCAGCGCATCATCGACATCTTCATCTTGCGACGAGATCGTCAGCCGATTCAGATACGACAGCATGTCAAAGTCCGGTCCCGCTTTTTCTGCGTAGCGCTGCATGCTGGACAGAAACTCACTCAAGTTGCGGAGTCTCCGTTCCGCTTGCGTCATCGTCGGTCCGGCGCGCACCAGATCATCTTGCACGCCGACTTCACGCAGCAGCTCTTCGGCCAGCTCTTTGAGCCGCGCGCCGCCATGTTGTGCAAACAATCGCTGGTACTTTTCGATGCTGCGGACAAAGCGCTGGAGCGACGCCATGATCCGATTGGAAAGTCCTTCGTGCTCGGGCGTGGACTCCTCTTGTGCAAACAGATCGAGCGATCCGGTCTTGTGTGAAACCAGATCCCGAATCAGCTCCCACAGCGACAGATCTGCCTTCTTTTTGCGCGCTTCTTTGTGCAGTGCGGACAGAGACTCCATCGCTTGCGGACCGATTCCGCGCGGTGGATAGTTGATCACGCGGCGCAGCGATAGCTCGTCGTGCGGATAGGCCAGCATCTTCAGATAGGCCATCGCATCTTTGACTTCTTTGCGATCAAAGAACGCGGCACCACCGATGACGTGATACTCGATTCGCGCCGCTCGCAGCGCAGTCTCCAGCGGCTCACACTGCCGGGTGGTTCGATACAGCACCGCAATGTCGCGCAGATCGAACTTCTTGGACATCACCAGCGCATCGATCTCTTCGGCGACAAACTGCGCTTCATCATCTTCATCAGGAGCCACCACAATTTGGATGGGTTCTCCGTCGCCGCGCTGGGTCCACAGCGTCTTCCCATGTCGCGCGGTGTTCTTTTCGATCACCGCGTTGGCTGCATGCAGAATGCCTCCGGTCGATCGATAATTTTCTTCCAGCTTGATGACTTTCGCACCGGGAAACTGCTGTTCAAACTGCAAGATGTTGCGACTGTCTGCGCCGCGCCATGCATAGATCGACTGATCATCGTCACCGACGACAGCCAGGTTTCCGTACTTTTTGCAAAGGAGCTGAAGGAGCGCAAGCTGACAGTGGTTTGTGTCCTGGTATTCATCGATCATCAGGTAGCGGAATCGACTCTGCCAGCGACTCCTTACGTGCTCTTGTTCGGTCAGCAGTCGCAGCGTTTCCACCAGCAGATCATCAAAGTCGAGCGCATGCAGCGATCGCATTTTCTCGACGTAGCGCGGATACACTTCAGCGGTGAAGCCATCGTATTCACTGACAAAGCGCGCTCTGCGAACCTGCATCAAAAAGTCTTGCGGAGTGAGTCCCGCATTCTTGGCGCGACTGATGCGACTTAGGATCGACTTGACCTCTAGCTTGCGTCCATCCATGTGCGCATGACGCAAGATCTCGCGAATCACACCGAGCTGATCGGAGGTGTCGTAGACCGAAAATCCCGACGGCATTCCCAGCGCGGCCTGCTCACTCTTTAGGATCACCAGACCGAGCGCGTGAAACGTCGACAGCATCACACCGCGCGCTTGTCCGCCCGTGCAGAGTCGGTCCACTCGCTCGCGCATTTCCTCTGCGGCCTTGTTGGTAAAGCTCACCGCCAAGATGGACTCTGGACGGACTCCCTTTTCCAGAAGGTGCGCAATCCGATAGGTGATGACGCGCGTTTTTCCCGATCCTGCACCTGCCAACACAAGGAGCGGACCCTCGGTGGTCTCGACCGCCTGGCGCTGCGGCGGGTTTAGGTCACTGAGCCGAATCGCCATGGCTCGGCACGGAAGCACAAGTTTCCGGCTTGAGCCAAATTTTTCGGCTATAGTCCGCCGCCATGTTTGCTTCAATTGCTCGACATCCGTTTCGCTTTTTGACCCTTGGAGGCTTTCTCTCCGTCGGGTTATTGGTCTGGGCGCTGCCTCCAGAGACTGGCGCACAGGCCGCTGCACAGTCCGCCAACGCCCCCGCAAAAAAGGCCGATCCCAAGCTGATGTATCCGCCCACCAAGACGGTTGACCAAGTCGATGTGTATCACGGCGAACAGGTCAAAGATCCGTATCGCTGGCTGGAATCACTCGACTCAGAAGAGACGCGGCAGTGGGTGCAAGCGCAGAACAAAGTGACGTTTGGGTATCTGGAACAGATCCCCGGTCGCGACAAGATCAAGCAGCGGCTGACGGACCTGTGGAACTACGAAAAGTATTCGCCTCCGCAGCACGAAGGGGGTCGCTACTTCTATTCCTACAACAGCGGACTCCAGAACCAGAGCGTGCTGTATACGCTGACGTCGCTCGACGCACCGCCGCAGCTTTTGCTGGATCCGAACACGCTCGCCAAAGATGGCACGGTCGCGCTGAGCGGAGTCGGTGTCAGCCACGATGGGAACCTGCTCGCGTACGGACTGTCGGCGGCGGGATCGGACTGGCAAGAGTGGCGCGTGCGTGATGTCGCCACCGGCAAAGACCTTGCGGACATCGTCAAGTGGATCAAGTTTTCCGGCGTTGCGTGGACCAAGGACAACAAGGGCTTTTACTACGGACGCTTCGACGAGCCGAAGGCAGGCGCCAAGAGCCTGGAAGACCTGAACTTCTTCCACAAGCTCTACCATCACAAGCTGGGAACGGATCAGTCGCAAGACACGCTGGTCTACGAAGACAAGGTTCACAAGGAATGGCAGTTCGTTCCGGCGGTGACGGATGACGGAAAGTATCTGATCATCACGGTGGCGAAGGGAACCGACGACAAGTACCGCATCCTGTACCAAGACTTGAGCAAGCCCGGCAGCAAGATCGTCGAGCTGGTCGATAACTTCGATGCAGAGTACACCTTCGTCGACAACGATGGTCCGGTCCTGTACTTCAAGACGGATCTGAAGGCGCCCAAGAACAAGCTCATCGCGATTGACATTCGCAAGCCCGCAGAGCGTCGCGAGCTGATCGCAGAGTCCGCCGATACGCTTCAGCATGTGTCGCTCGTGAACAACCTGTTTGTCGCGACCTATCTGCACAACGCGACCACGCAGGTGAAGGTGTTTGACAAGACCGGCAAGCAGGTCAAAGAAGTGACGCTGCCGGGGCTCGGAACCTCGATGGGCTTTGGTGGGCGACGGAACCACAAAGAGACATATTATGCCTTTACGAGCTATAATATTCCGCCCACGATCTATCGTCTGGACCTGACCACGTTCGAGAGCAAGGTCTGGAAGCAGCCGCAGCTGAAGTTCAACCCGCAAGACTTTGAGACCAAGCAGGTGTTTTATCCGAGCAAGGATGGCACCAAGATCTCGATGTTTTTGACGCATCGCAAAGGGCTTACGCAAAGCGGACAGAATCCGACGTACTTGTACGGATACGGCGGCTTCAACATTCCGATCGTGCCTGGCTTCAGCGTCGCTGACCTTGTGTGGATGGAGCACGGCGGAGTCATCGCGTACGCCAACCTTCGCGGTGGTGGAGAATACGGTGAAGAGTGGCACCGAGCGGGCACCAAGCTGCGCAAACAGAATGTCTTTAACGACTTCATCAGCGCGGCAGAGTGGTTGATTCAGAACAAGTACACCTCGACTCCCAAGCTGTCGATCGCGGGTGGATCAAACGGTGGTCTGCTCGTCGGTGCGTGCATTACGCAGCGGCCCGATCTGTTTGGCGCAGCGATTCCTGCGGTGGGCGTGATGGACATGCTCCGCTTCCACAAGTTTACGATCGGTTGGGAGTGGATCGATGACTACGGATCTTCGGACAACGCAGAGGAGTTTAAGGCGCTGCGAGCGTACTCTCCGTATCACAACATCAAGCCAGGAACGAAGTATCCAGCGACGATGGTGACGACGGCGGATCACGATGATCGCGTGGTGCCGGGTCACAGCTTCAAGTTCGCGGCGGCCTTGCAAGCGGCGCAAGCGGGACCGGCTCCGACCTTGATTCGCATTGATGTCCGCGCAGGTCACGGCGCTGGAAAACCAACCAGCAAGCGCATTGATGAAGCAACCGATCGACTGTCCTTCCTGGGCAATGTCCTGGGTGTCGACTTCACGAAGTAAAGGGGATTCCCATGGCTGGTAGCGTAAACAAAGTCATTGTCATTGGTCATCTCGGAGCGAACCCCGAGGTCAAGTATCTGCCGTCGGGACAGCCTGTCTGTGAGATGCGCATTGCGACCAGCGAGACGTATCGCGATCGCAACGATCAACCGGCAGAGCGTACGGAGTGGCACCGCATCGTGGTGTGGGGCAAGACGGCGGAAAACTGCGCGAAGTTTTTGCAAAAAGGTCGTCAGGTCTACATCGAGGGTCGGCTTCAGACGCGCTCGTGGGACGACAAAGAAGGCAAGAAGCAGTACATGACCGAGATCGTCGCAAACTCGGTGGTGTTCCTGGGTGGTGGCGGTGCGCGTGAAGAGGGTGCGCACAGCGGTGGTGGCTACGCGTCCCGTGAGTCGTATGGCGGAGGCGGAGGAGCCAGCGGCGGTGGTTACGGAGGAGGCGGCGGCGGTGGCGGCGGCGGTGGTTACGGAGGAGGCGGTGGCGGTGGCAATCGGTATGCGCGTCCGGCTCCTGCAGAGGCGGCCCCTGCGATGCACAATGATCCGGGGGACTTCGCGGCGGAAGACGACATTCCGTTCTAGTCTGTGTCAGCCGCTTGTGGTTTCGCCCGGATTACCGCTGGGCGCAGCCAGGTAGCGGCGAAACTTGGGCAACAGCGCCGCACTGCCAGCGACGGCGGCAAGGCCGATGATGCTGGACAGTGTGATGGCGCGGCGGACACCCATCATGCCGGCCAAGATGCCAAGCTGGGTGTTGCCGAGCATCGGTCCGCTTAGGTACGAGATCATCTCGATGCCGGCCAGTCGTCCGCGCAGCTCGCTCGGAATGGTCTGGTTCCAGATGGTGGATCGGTAGACGCCGCTGATCATGTCGGCGTAGCCAGCGGCCATCAGGAAGGCCATCGCAATCGGAAAGGATCGCGATGCGCCAAAGCCGATCATGAGCGCGCTCCAGCTTCCGGCGGCCCAGATCACCATCATGCCGTGACGACGGATGCTTCGTGTCCAGCCGCTGGTGATCGATCCGAGCAGCGCGCCAATCGCCATGCCGCTGTGCAGCCAGCCGAGGTAGCTTGCGCCGCCGTTTTGGGTCTTGGCAAACTCCTCTGCGATGGCTGGGAACAGCAGGTTGGGCATCGAAAACGTCATCGCGACAATGTCCACCACGTAGGTTCCAACCAGCTCTTGACGGCTCATCGCGTAACGGAATCCTTCCGAGATCGACTGAAGGGAAAAGCGCGAGCTTGCAGAGGCGGTCGGAATATTATGCAGAGAAAATACCGCAATCATGGCTGCACAGAAGGTCAGTCCGTCGAGAAAGAACGCCAGCGCTGGACCTTGCTTGGCCAAGATGAGTCCCGCGAGCGCTGGCCCGGCAATCGCTCCCACGTTGTAACGGAAGGAGCTGAGCACACCGATCGCGGGCATGTCTTCGCGCTTCACCAGCAGCGGAGTCAGGGCTTCGATCGCCGGACGATGGACACCGCTGAGGATCGCAGTCAACGCAGACGCCACGATCAGAATCGGTGCGGACAGCATTCCCTTCCACGCGAGCGCCGACAGCAGAAACACACACAGCGCCATTCCGGCTTCGCTCAGCAGCAGCAGCTTGCGTCGATTCACTGCGTCGGCGAGCGCTCCCCCAAACAGGCCCCCAACCACCGAAGGAACCAGCTGAATCACACCGAGCAGTCCCAGCAGCTTGGGCGAGTGCGTCAGCTGATACAGCGCAAACGGCAAGGCTACGTAGCTCAGCATCGAGCCAAGCAGCGAGACAAACTGACCGAAGTACAGCACGCGAAAGTCGCGATGAAGCCGCAGCGGCGCAATATCAGGAAGGATGGCCATGGCAGTTGCGTGATTGTGGCACAGCCAGCGGTCGTGCAGCGGTGGGCTGATGTAGGAATCGCGTGCATGGAGCGATTGTTTCCGTCGCTGAAAAAATATTTCTCCGAACCTGTAACCAAACGCTGGGCTGCTTCGTGAAGTGTTTGGAGGTCGTAAACAATGACAAGCCAAGCGCCGGTTTCTTCTTCAGCGGTTTCTGTATCTGTGCGAGCAAGCGACTCTGTCTCTGGCTCCGTATCTGGCTCTGATGTTGGCTCTGATGTTGGCTCTGCTGGTCCTTCGGGTGCGCTGCGTTCTGCTGATTCTTCGACGCGCCGGACGATCAAGCTGGGACACATTCAAGCGCTTTCAGGAGCGGTGTTCGCGCTGTTTCTGCTGCTGCATCTCATCACGGCGATGTCAGGAGCTTTCGGCATCGCAGCCTACGATCGAACGCTGTTGGCACTGCGCAGCGTGTACCGATCGAACCTGCTGCTGGAGCTGGTGATGATCGGACTTTCGGGCACAACACACTTTGTCTGCGCGATCGTACAGATGATTCGTAGACGCAAAGTCGTTGCATTACGCGGACCGTGGTGGATGAAGCTACATCGGCTGTCGGGCTACTTTTTGATGGTCGTGATCATCGGTCATGTCTTTGCGACGCGGATTGCTCCGACGCTGGCGACTGGACCTACGACCACTCACGCGGCGGACTTTGCGTTTTTGGCGTTTGCGACCTTGGCCGCGCCTGCGTACTTTTGGCCGTACTATCTGCTGCTTGGGATTTCGGGCGCGCTGCATCTGTCGTTGGGTCTTCACCTGGGCGTTCGGATGCTGGGACTGCGTACGCAAGGAAGCGGAGGTGCGCCTTCTCGGCTGCATCTTTGGCTGACGTTTGGCGTTACAATCTTGGTGACAGTGGGTGTGCTGGGGATTTTGGTGCGCGCAGATCAGGCCCCACGACAACGCTTTCCAGAGTATCAAGCGCTGATGCAGAGACTCCTTTCATGAAACAGAAAACGACGTCCCATTCCGCAGTCGCGCAGGTCACGCCGCGCGGTTCGATTTCGCAGTCGATGGAGTCTGTGCTTGGGCACATGCTGGAAGCAGAGCGGCCTTTTCTCCGTCGGATGGCGTATCGAATCACTGGCACCACAGCGGACGCGGAAGATGTCGTTCAGGAGTCGTTTGCCAAGGTTCTGACCTCTCCTCCACCGGATCTGGCTGCACCGCTGCGTCCATGGCTTTTGCGTGTGACCTGCAACTTGGCGATCGATGTGCTGCGCAAGCGGAAGCGTCGGGTCTATGTGGGTCCGTGGCTGCCCAGTCCGTTTGCGGAAACCGAACCGGAACCAGCGTCTCCATCGGCTCGCTATGCTGCCAAGGAGTCGCTCACGTTTGCGTTTTTGCTGGCACTGGAAGCGCTGACTCCGAAACAACGCGCGGTGCTGATCCTGCGTGATGTCTTGGATTTGGATGTACGAGAGACGGCGGCTTCTCTCGGGGTGAGCGAATCAAATGCAAAGGTATTGCATTTGCGAGCCAGACAGAGACTGGCCAGTTATGATCACGCACGGATTGATACCTCCGCACTGGCACAGCAGCGTGTGGCCGAAGCGCTCCAGAAGCTGCTGCTGGCCATGGCAAGTGGTCAGCCGGAACAAGTTGCAGCGCTCTTGGCGGAAGATGCGGTGATGCAGAGCGATGGCGGTGGACGGTATGTGGCTGCCCGCAAGCCCGTGGTCGGAGCGCGGCTGCTGACGACGTTTCTGTGTCATGTGGCGCGTGGCTTTGCGCCGGGAGAGCTTGCGGTGGAAGGGCGCGAGCTAAGTGGTCTGCCCGCGCTCTGTGTTCGGCTGTTGGTTCCGCGACCGAGCCTGGCTCCGCAGTCGGTGCTGTCGCTGACGATCAATGCAGAAGGAAAGATCACGGCGATCTATCAAGTGCTGCACGAAGACAAGCTGACGGATGTGTTAGACAGACGGCTGCCTGGCGGGAACTGACAGGACCAGACACAGTGGACAGTCCTCGATGCTGTGCGGCGCTCCGCTGCGATGATCTTGCAAGATGGCGCGGGACTCCTCTGCAAGGCTACGGCGGACTTCTCTGCGCATTCCTTTGACGCGCGGAATGTGAAGCTGATCGTACTGCGTGGTCTGATGTCGCATCCAAGCAATCACCGCTGCGCGGGCACGCTCTTCGATCGGGATCTGCTTGGTGCGAGCGACGGTACCACTGCCAACAGGGGTCGCGTGAACTGTAACGCGCAGCGCCAGCTGCTTGCCCAGCTCTCGGTAGTGCGGAGCAAATGCCAGATACTGAAACACGGCGCTTGCAAAGTCCTCAACGTACTCTGTTTGCACGCGCGCTCGTCGCTCTGCATCGCTCTGTTTGCGCTTGGCGTAGGCCGCTGTGCTGCGCTCTGCTTCGATTGCTGCTTTGGCCGCTCGGATGTTTTCTGCGGGCGCCCAGACTCCATGGGAAAAGACCTTGCGACCCTTCTTTTCCTGCACCGTAAAGGACGGCCCGGCTTGCTTGACCCGTCGGGTAAGACCCGCATCACCTGGTGGTAGACACTCCCAACCCAGCGGCGGACAGACTCGCTTGCCATCAGCAGTCAGGAACACACCGGGCTGTGCAGTGGGGGACAGAACCAGAGAAGTCGACATCGTGCGAAAGAGTCTCTGTCCGGGCACTCCGCTGTCAAATTCCGTGACCACAGGGCGCAGTCTGAAAGAAGGTCGGGCCGTAAAGCCAATCAGTGCGCACAGCGACGAAGCGTGTGCCTGACCGAGCGCGCGGAAAGCGGGCGAGTTTCGACGAGATGCGGACAGCAGTTGTGGTCGCCGCAAATTCATGTACAAGCTCGATCCATGATGTACAACGCGTTCGAGTTGCAAAAGACGCTGCTCAGTCCTGCTGTGAAGCTGGCGAGTGCGACAAGTCGCTTGCTGCTTCATCCGCGCAACCCGATTGGTAAGACCTATCTGGGTCGCACCATCGCGGCCAACAACGAGATGTTCGCGCGCATCCATCGTCGCTATGCCAAGCCTTCGTTTGGGATTGATTCGATCGAAGTAGACGGCGCGCACATTCCCATTCACGAAGAAGTGGTCTTTCACAAGCCGTTCTGTTCACTCTTGCGGCTCACGCGCAAAGACGTGAGCACGGCTCCCAAGCTGCTGGTGGTCGCTCCCTTGTCGGGACACTTTGCGACGCTGCTGCGCGATACGGTGCGGACTGCGCTGCACGACTTCGATGTCTACGTGACGGACTGGATCGATGCGCGCCTTGTGCCGCTTTCGGAAGGTCCGTTTCACCTGGATGACTACATCGAATACGTGATGGAATTTATGATCTTCCTGGGATCGGGCGCGCACACGCTGGCGGTGTGTCAGCCGACGGTGCCGGTGCTGGCGGCGGTCGCTCTGCTTGCGGAGCGCAGTGATCCTTGCACACCCAGCACGATGACGCTGATGGCGGGTCCGATCGACACGCGACTCAATCCCACCGAAGTGAATCGCTTTGCCAACAACAAGACGCTCGGTTGGTTTGAAAAGAACGTGATTCATTCGGTGCCGGTGAATCAGCCTGGTTTCCGTCGGAAAGTCTATCCAGGATTTCTCCAGCACATGGGCTTTGTGGCGATGAACCCAGATCGTCACATGAAGGCCTACCGTGACTTCTATTTGGATGTGATTCGCAACAAACAGAAGGACGCGGAAGCGCATCGCTCGTTTTATGACGAGTACAACGCGGTGCTCGACATGGCTGCGGAATACTACCTGGATACGATCCGCGTGGTGTTTCAGGAACAGCTGATGCCGCGACGGATGATGACGGTTCGCGGACACTTGGTTCGTCCAGAGCTGATTCGCAAGACGGCGCTGTTTACGGTGGAAGGCGCGCATGATGACATCGTAGGAATCGGACAGACGCGAGCGGCACAGACGCTCTGTCGTGGCATTCCTGAGTCGATGCGCAAGCACCTGCTCGCTGAAAAAGTGGGTCACTACGGAGTGTTTAGCGGTCATCGCTTCCGCGAACAGATCTATCCGCAGATTCGTGACTTCATTGCGCAACATGCTCCATCGCAATCGACAGTGCAGACAGCTCTGCCAGAGCCCTCCGACGATTGATAAGGACCGCGTGTGCGACGGTAAGCAGAGACAGAAAGCCAAGACTGAGACCGATCGCCATGGCCGTGTAGTAGTAGGCGAGCCGGGCCTTTTGTAGCTCTTCTGTCTTTTGCTGATGCAGCCAGCGCGGCTCGGACTCTGCTGGCAGCGACTGACACGCAGGAACCAGTGCTGGGTCGGCGAGCACACGCTGCTGACAGATCATGCGATGCAGCTTGTCGCGTCCTGCCAAGTGCTGCGCATCGTAGCGATACAGCAGCGGTAGAAACTCCGGCAAGTGAGCGCCAGACATCGTCGCCAGATAGGGCAGCGCAGCAGACACCTTTCCTTGCACCAGCGCTTCGCGGGCCCAGTCCGGCTCACGCTCTGCTTTGCGCTGACAGACTTCCGCTTGTCCTTGCTGCGCTGGACTGCTCTGCGGACAGAGCGCTGCAAACAAGCTGTCTCTCTTGGGCAGGCGCGCGCTGTCATACGCACGCAGCACCGGCTCCATCTGACGCTGATAGGAAGCGTGCTGTAGCGACGGTGGAATCGGGGTGGTGAGCGGCTCTTTGGCCAGTCCGTCCAGATAGCGCTGGCGCAGGGAATCGGACTCCTTATCGGTCTTGTGGAGCGCAAACACCGCATCGACACAGTCCACAAACACACCGGGCTCGCGCGTTCCTTCCAGGATCAGATCGTAGAGCGACTGCACCCGCAGCTGGCAAGTGACGCGAAAGACATACCGTCGGAGCGGTGTCTGTTCCGTTTGCGACCATGCATACAGCGTACGGAGCGCTTGCGTCACCTCGGGCTGCTCACGCTGGGACAGCTGCTCGCGACACTGCGGCTGCGCGTAGGACAGCGTCTCCTTCGCGACCTCTCGCCACTCTCTTGTACCAAAGAATGGCTGATGCCAGCGAAGCTGTTCAAGCAGCGGCTGACACGTCGAGCGGTCAGGCTGTGCGTGCGCCGCTTCGGTCTGCGGAAGCGACTGCGCCAGTGCCTCGCTGGTCCCCAGCGTCACCAAAAGCCAGGAAGAGAGCAGGGCTCCCAATCGGTGCGAAGAAGTGCGCTGTGCTTCGATCCTCATCGTGTGCCTCCCGCGTGCGTGTGCTGTTGCGGAAGGACTATTTCACGCGCCGTGCCAGCCATCCGTCCGCGCGACAATCCGCAGCGGAACTGCGGCTATCTGCGACGGAAGCTGGCTGGGAATGTCGGACAATTCCTGTCCCCAAGAGGACGAACGCACGCGCTGTTCAGGTGTCCGCTGCCTGTCCGCTGAGTGTCCGCAGTACGCGGTCGGACAGTCGCTACTTCTTGCCTTTTTTGGACGCTTTTTTGACGTCTGTAGGCTTGGCTGTTTCGGACACGGTGGGACATGCCGGACAGGGTGCGGGCTCTGCACACTTGATCTGCGGACAGCTAGGAATCGCGGGCGGAGGCGGACAGCTCTTGGTGGCGCGCCCCGATAGGAATCCGATAGACAGCGCAAGGACAAGGGCTCCTGCTGCGCCACTGACCACAAGGCTCTGCTTGCGAGACAGCAGCGTGCCATCGCTCTTGATCTTTCCCTGTTCTGCGCGTACCACCGTCGTCGCTGCAATGGCCGGAGCCGCTGCGGTGGCTGCTTGCGGACCTCCCTGCGGTTCGTCTTTGGACAGCTCGCCACTCTCTAGGAATCCGTTGATGGCCTGCTCGGTCTGTCGCATCTGCATGCGCTGTTCGGCGTTCTTGAGCAGCAGCGACATCACAAAGTCCGCCACCTTGGCAGAGATATGCGGAGCCCGCGCGCCGAGAGGCTGCGGAAGCTCCGTACAGTGTGCGCGCATCACCTTTCCCATGTCTCCCAAAAAGGGCGGAACGCCCGCAAGGAGCTGATACAGAAGGACTCCCAACGAATACACATCGGTTCTTCCGTCGATGGTATCGAGTCCCATACACTGCTCAGGAGACATGTAGGTAGGCGTTCCCAGCGTCATTCCTGCTGTGGTTCGCCGCTCGGGAGAGTCCAGAAATCGCGCCAGTCCGAAGTCGAGCAGCTTGCAGCGCTCTCTCCCTTCCACGTCGGGATCAGGAATCAGAAACACGTTTTCCGGCTTGAGATCGCGATGGATCACACCGCGCTCATGCGCTTGCGCCATCGCACCTGCGAGCTGCGAGGCGAGCTGAAAGATCTTGCGCGGAGACAGCCGCTTTCCGTCGAGCTGATACTTGTCGATGCGCGCCTGAAGGGACTCTCCTTCCAGGTATTCCATCAGGATGTACATCGTTCGATCGGGCAGCTCTCCCAAGTCGAAGATCTTGAGCACACCCGGATGATTGATGAGATTCACCGCGCGCGCTTCATCGACAAAGCGCTCGATGTATTTCTGATGTTTGGGATCGCTGGCCAGCGCAGGGGATAGCATCTTGGCCGCAGCGCGATGACCGATGCTCTGCTGCACCACTTCATACACCACGCCAAAGCCGCCCCGACCGATCTCGCGAGTTACTTTGTATTTCCCAACAAACGAATCAACCAGCGACGACTTATTAGGTGAATGCATGGCGGTGTTTTTTCTTATGTGCTCGATCAGCGCATTACTTTGAATGATGAGCCATTGTAGTGAATCCTAATTCCTCCATAACCACTAAACCAAATGTCGTTTGATTGATTGTCTTGAATGATGCCGTCCATGGATGTAATTGGATAATTGTCGATTCCGGCGTCATACTTAGCGATTCCAATTGATTGCTCGGTAAAGACAATGCCACTTTGGGGGCGATCGGCAAGGTGCATGACTTGCGAGAACCTGTTGCTTGGCATTGAAATAGTCCAGAGATCCCGTTCATGAATTCCCCATATTGAGAGGAACTTGTAATTGTTTGGATTGTACTGGTAGATTGCTGAAGTGTAGACACTTTTTGTTGCTGGTTGATTTCCAGTGATGTGAAATAGTCTGGTTGAGCCAAGCCAAAAGTCATTTATGCTCTTTCCCCAGACTACACCAGGAGTTGGAGCTGGGATTGTTCCTGTGCCATCTGT
>ERZ724514.615-NODE-615-length-15985-cov-5.368989_pt1 | contig 15985 bp, 14 predicted proteins | sample MGYA00376047_ERZ724514 | MGnify/ENA primary metagenome ERZ724514 (study PRJEB28724, sample SAMN07190883) | activated sludge metagenome | isolation source: activated sludge of sewage treatment plant in Hong Hong | place: Hong Kong | collected 2016-03-17 ...
CGTCCAACGTCCCTCGTCCCTCGTCCCCCGTCCCCCGTCCCTCGTCCCTTCCTTGAAACTTTTACCAACTTTTTCCGTGTAAAGTGGGCGCAATGAACCCCTTTCGGGGGGCTTGTCCATTAACAACCGGTGGCTGAAAAAAAGTTTGTTTTTAGTTTTTGTATTTCCTTACTTTACCCGCTCATCACGGTAAAAAGGAAGCAAAAAACCGCAAATTCCCACGTTTTGACGATGCGTCTAACGCGAGTGTTACTCCTATGGATGGCCGGATTTGCGGTATCCCCGACGGCTATTGCCCAACAGGATCCCCAATTCAGTCAACATCCATTTACCAAGCTGACCGTGAATCCCGGCTTTGCAGGTTCCAATGAAGCTATTTGTGGTACGCTCGTCTACCGCAACCAGTGGACCGGATTTGGCGGGGAGCCCAAAACCATGTTGTTTACCGGCGATATGCCGGTCGATGTTCTGCACGGAGGTGTCGGTTTGAGCGTTTACGCTGCCGACCAACTCGGAGCGGAAAAGAATCTGAACATTCGCGGTGCTTACGCATACCAGGCTGAACTCGGCATGGGTCGGCTGGGCGTGGGTGTCGACGTTGGCTACCATCAGAAGTCGCTCGACGGTTCCAAGTTCGTCTTCAACGATGCCGGTGACGGCAACATCCCCACCGGGAACGTGAGCGGCGGTTCGCTCGACCTGGGCTTAGGCGTGTACTATGCGACCGATCGACTGTATGTCGGTTTGTCGAGCACGCATTTGCAGGAAGGCGACATCAAATACGATAACGTACGGACCAGCCTGGCCCGTCATTACTGGCTCATGGCCGGCTACAGCCTGGATCTTACGCCATCACTGACGCTGAAGCCGGCAATGCTCGTGAAATCGGATGCCGTTTCCACCCAACTGGATGTGAACGCCAACCTGATGATCAACAACCGGTTCTGGGTAGGCGCGGGTTACCGCCTGCAGGATGCCGTCATCGTGACGGCCGGCCTGGAGATCATGCCGAACCTGAAACTGGGATATTCTTACGACTATACGACCTCCGACATACGGACCTACTCAAGCGGAACCCATGAAGTGATGCTTGGATACTGTTTCCGGCCGAACAAGCCTATCAAACGCATGTTCCACCGGAATGTAAGAATGCTCTGAAAATTGAAGCGGCGGGGACTGTCCCGTAGCCTAGATTTGATGAAACCCGTGGGGGAGGCCCTCGTTATAGAACGAAGGTTAATTGATATTCAATAAGTTCGTAAAAACTGCGTTAGCACGCTAATCGCGTTTCACCTCAAAGACCATGAATCGGATGAGATCAGGGATAAAGAAGTTCGGGTTTCTCTATTCCATCGCTCTCCTGGCGCTTGCCGGCTGCGGCAGCGGAAACAAGGGAGAATTGACCGGGGTGCTCCATCGGGAAAAATGGTATCAGGCCGATCCTTACGGCATGGTATACATTCCTGCAGGATCGTACAATATGGGTCCGAGCGACCAGGACGTGAATTATTCCCTCACGGCCCAGAGCAAGACCGTAACGATCCCTGCGTTCTACATGGACCACACCGAGATCACGAACAACGAGTACCGTCAGTTCGTGTATTGGGTGCGCGACTCCCTGGCACACCGTCTGATCGGCGGCGAACACCTGATCGAAGAGGGCGAGTACGGCGAACGTATCAACTGGAAAGCCAAGATCAAGTGGGACGACGAGCAGAACGAAGAGACCCTTGCCGAGCTGTTCCTGCCCGAAACGGAGCGCTTCTATCGCCGCAAGGAGATCGATACCCGTAAACTCAATTTCGAATACTACTGGATCGACCTGAAGGCCGCTGCCCAGCGCGAGAACCGCGAGCAGGGTATGCGCGACCGTTCGGTCTTTATCAAGAAGGACGTCATCAACGTGTATCCCGACACCCTGGCCTGGATCCACGATTACGCTTATTCGTACCATGAGCCGCTGACCAAGATGTACTTCTGGCATCCGGCGTACGACGATTATCCTGTGGTTGGCGTCAACTGGAAGCAGGCACGTGCATTTTGCATCTGGCGTACCCAACTGTTGAACTCCTACCTGGCCGACGAAGGCGGAGCTTTCGTGCAGGACTACCGTCTCCCCACCGAATCGGAATGGGAATACGCCGCGCGCGGCGGCCTGGAACTCTCCCCGTACCCCTGGGGCGGTCCGTATATCCGCAACAGCCGCGGCTGTTTCCTGGGTAACTTCAAGCCGATGCGCGGTTCCTATCAGGACGACGGCGGTGTGTACACCGTGAAAGCCACTTCGTACTGGCCGAACGATTACGGCCTGTATTGCATGGCCGGTAACGTCTCCGAGTGGACGAGCAACGCCTACGACGAGTCGGCGTACAGCTTCACCCACGATATCAGTACCGATTACGAATACGACGCGAAAGATTCCGATCCGCCAGCGCTCAAGCGCAAAGTCATCCGTGGCGGCTCCTGGAAGGATGTCATGTACTTCCTCCAGACCGGAACGCGCTCCTACGAATACCAGGATACCTCCAAGTGCTACGTCGGCTTCCGCTGCGTGATGAGCTTCCTGGGTCGTGATAAGTCGGATTATTGATCCGGCTTATCGCCTTTCCTGAACCCGGTCAAGACTGCGTCAGCCATCGGGTTCCCCTCCTTACTACGAATTACACCACCATTGTCTAACCAAAACAAACCAAACCGTACAACATGGGACTTGCCGAATTAACTCAAGGTAAGAAGTTCAAAAACTTCATGGCCAAACTCTATGGATGGGGCGCATCCATCGTTATCGTGGGCGCGCTGTTCAAGATCCAGCACTGGCCGTACTCCGGATTTTTCCTCGTATTAGGTCTCGGCACAGAAGCCGTGATCTTCTTCTTCTCCGCCTTCGAACCTCCCCACGAAGACGTGGATTGGTCGCTGGTATATCCTGAACTCGCCGGTATGGGCGATGATGACCATGGCAAGCGGGAGAAGCGCAAGAAGGCGGATCCGGTCGCACAGAAACTCGATGCCCTGATGGCCGACGCCAAGATCGGTCCGGAACTGATCGAAAGCCTGGGTACCGGCCTGAAGTCGCTGGGCGACAACGCCGGCAAACTGGCCGACCTCAGCGACGCTTCCGTCGCTACCAACGACTATGTGAAGAACGTTGCCAAGGCTGCTACCGAAGTCGGCAATATGTCGAATTCGTACACCAAGGCCGCTGCCGCGATCGACGGCCTTTCCTCTTCTACGGAAGAAGTGAAAGTGTACAAGGATCAGGTGGTCACCGCCGGTAAGAACCTGGCCGCGCTCAACGCCGTGTACGAACTGCAACTGCAGGACAGCAACGAACACCTCAAGCAGACCAGCCGCTTCTACGAAGGCATCAACGAGCTCATGGGCAACCTCAACGCCTCGCTCGACGATACCCGCAAATACCGCGACGAAGTGGCGCACCTTGCCCAGAACCTGTCCAAACTCAACACGGTTTACGGCAACATGCTTTCCGCAATGACCATCAAGAGCTGATTGTGTTATTCAACGTCTAACCAACTTAAACACATTCAGCTGAGATGGCAGGTGGAAAACTAACCCCGAGGCAAAAGATGATCAACATGATGTATCTCGTGTTGACCGCCCTTCTTGCCCTGAACGTGACGAAAGAGGTCATCAACGCCTTCGTCACGATCAATGAAAGCGTGCAATTGTCGAAAGACAATCTTGATAAAAAGAACCAGAACACCTACGCGGCTTTCGCGCAGGCCATGTCGGTTGACGCCAACAAGTACAAGGACGTCAACGACCGGGCCAATGCGGTCAAGAAGTCGGCCGGCGATCTGGTGAAGTTTATTGAAGAACTGAAGACTCAATTGGTCACCACGACCGATCATATCGACGCGGGTCAGCCCGTTCCGGAACTTCGCATGATGGAGCGGAAGGACGACTATGACGTTCCGACCAACCTCATGTGCGGCGACGACCAGAATGGCAAAGGCAAGGCGGCGACCGAGCTGAAGAATAAGCTCGAAGCCTTCAAGAAAGTCATTCTTGCCAATGCCCCCAAAGGCAGCGGCGTGGCCGATCCCAAGCAATTGGACAAACTGCTCAACACGGCTGATCCGGAGAAACCCGAGGAAGGCAAGCGCACCTGGGAAATGGTGAACTTCTATCACAACCCGGTCGTAGCGACGGTCGCCCTGCTCACGAAACTGCAGAGTGACGTCCGCAACGCGGAATCGCAGGTGATCGATGAACTGTTGACCTCCGTCGACAAGAACATCGTGAAACTGGATAAGCTCAACGCCAAGGTGATCGCCAACAGTACGGTGGTGACCATCGGCTCGGAGTTCCAGGCGGATGTGTTCCTGTCGGCTACTTCGTCAACGATGGCGCCCGAAGTCTTCATCGGCGCTACCTATGACTCGACCAGCAAGGCCTGCAAAGGCTGCGACGGTAACGCGCTGCCGGTAGAAGGCGGCTATGCCAAATATTCCGATCGTCCGGGTTCCGAAGGCGAGAAGAAGTGGAGCGGTGTGATCCGTGTCAAGAAGCCCGACGGCTCTTACGACCACTATCCGTTCAGCTCTTCCTACGTAGCGCAGAAACCGAACTCGGTTGTGTCCGCCGACAACATGAACGTGCTTTACATCGGCGTTGAAAACCCGATGTCGATCTCGGTTCCCGGCGTTACGCACGATAAAGTGAAAGTGACCATCGAAGGTGCCGGTGGCGCGCTGCGTCCGAATCCTTCCGCCGGTGCGGGTCGTTATACTGCTACGGTCGGATCGGTCGGCAAGGCTACCATCCGCGTTTCCGCCGAGATCGGCGGGAAGGTCATGCCGATGGGCGCGTTCGAGTACCGCGTGAAGCGTGTACCGGATCCGGTCGCTACGATCTCGAACAGCAAGGGCGGCAACATCGGCAAGAACCTGCTCATGGCAGGTACGCTGATTCCGATCCTGGAAAACTTCGACTTCAAATTGTTCTTTAAGATCACGGGCTTCAAGATGACCATCACCGGTAAGGGCAAGGACCTCGTCGAATACGAGACGCAGGGTAACCAGCTCAGCCAGCCGATGCGCGACGCGCTTTCCAAGACGCGCGCGGGCGATAAGGTCTTCTTCGAATACATCAAGGCGCGCATGGACGGCGGTAACGACCCGTCTCCGCGTAACTTGTCCCCGATGGCCTTCACCATCCAGTAAAAGCAGTACCTAAAATAATTCGTCATGAAATTCCGCATCCTGTTGGTTCTCCTGCTCGTCGCACTGGCCGGCAACGTTTCCGCCCAAACCGGCGGCCCGAACGTGCTCGACGGCGTCTACGTGAAGGAGCATACCATCGAACGCACTCCGCTGCCTTACGCTTACCTGCGCGAGGCGGACGTAATGTGGAGCAAACGGATCTGGCGCATCATCGATCTCAACGAGAAGATGAACCTGCCGCTCAAGTACCCGCTGAGCAAGCAGACCCAGGACCGCAAATCGCTGATCGACCTGGTAATGGACGCCGTTCAGGAGGGTTCGCTCACCGCGTACACCTTCGCCGACGACGAATTCACGGCACCGGTCACGATGAAGGAAGTGGAGTCACGCGGCGGCGCACGGACCGATACGGTCAAGATGCAGCGTCCGGAACCTCCCTATGACGAATACGATACGATCATCGCGCGGGAATTCTCCCGTGACAAGGTGATCGGGTTCCGTATGAAGGAAGACTGGTTCTTCGACAAGCAGCGTTCGGTCATGGAAGTCCGCATCATCGGCATCGCGCCGCTGATCTACGCGGTCGACCAGGACGGAAACGTGCGCGAAGGCAACATCAAGATCCCGCTGTTCTGGATCTACTATCCGGAAGCGCGCAAGCTGTTCGCCAACGCCGAAGTCTTCAACCGTTCCAACGACGCCGAACGACGCTCGTTCGACGACATCTTCCAAAAGCGACTCTTTGCTTCGTACATCTACAAGGAGTCCAACGTGTACGACCGTCGTATCGACGACTACAAACAGGGCATGAACGCCTTGCTGGAGTCGGAGCGGATCAAGACGGAGATCACGAATATGGAACACGATATGTGGGAATTCTAACACCGGAAAGTCCGGTTGACAATGGTAGACACCGGTCGCAGTTGCGGCCGGTGTTTTTTTATTCCCGAAAATCAAAAGGAGTGCAAACGGTCGCGAACGGCTTCCATCAGCCACATCGGCGTGGAGGTAGCGCCACAGATGCCGACCCGGTCGTTCGGCGAAAACCACCCTGCCTGCACTTCGTCCGGGCGGCTGACGAAGTAGGTGCCGTCGTTTACGGATTTGCAGACGTCGTACAAGACCTTCCCGTTGGAGGATTTTATACCGGATACGAAAACGATCTTGTCGAATGCGGCGGCGAATTGCCGCAACTGCTGATCGCGGTTGGAGACCTGCCGGCAGGTGGTGTCGTTCAGCTCCACTTCGATGCCGCGCGCGGTGAGCGCTTCGTAAATGCGATAGAATTTCTCGGTGCTCTTCGTCGTCTGGCTGTAAAGCGATACGCTGCGGGGCAGGGTGTCGAAGTCGAGCTCCTCGAGCGACTGGAACACGATGACGTTCTTCGCCTTCACCTGGCCGATCAGGCCTTCCACTTCGGCGTGACCGCGCTTGCCGTAGATCAGGATGTCGCGTTCCTCATCCGCTGATTGACGTACCCGGTTTTGGAGTTTCAGGACGACCGGGCAGGAGGCGTCGATCAGGGTCAGGTTGTTTTCGATCGCGATCTGGTAGGTGGAAGGCGGTTCTCCGTGCGCCCGGATCAGGACATGCACATCGCGTAATGCGCGAAGCTCGTCATGGGTGATTGTCCGCAGTCCCTTTTGACGCAGGCGTTCGATCTCCGCGTCATTGTGAACGATGTCGCCCAGACAGAACAGCCGACCTTCCGCAGCGAGGATCTCCTCGGCCAGTTGGATGGCATAAACGACACCGAAGCAAAAGCCGGAACCGGGATCAATGGTGACCGTTAGGCGAAGGCGCGGAAGCGTCTGGATCAAGGCGGAGGCGGCGTTTGAAGTTCTCGAACAGGATCACGTTCATCAACAGCAGCAGCAGGGTGTACTGCGTGTCTTCCACCGGAATGGTTAACAACCGGATGCCCAGGTTCTCGGTGTCGTCGTACGTGACTACCGGCAGGGCAGTCAGTAATCCGTTCACCAGCAGGAACGGGATCAGACTGACGAGGTAGCAGCGGATGAATTTCCCCATCCAGGCATAATCGCGGTACCAGGCATACGCCAGCAGGACCGCGGTCAGCGTCAGTTTGATCCCGGTATACAACCGGTCGTAGCCAAGGGCGGCAACGAACAGGAGGATAACAACCCATGCGCCGGTAATGTTTCGGGCGTGCCGGCTAAAGGGTTCCCTCGGCAGGAGGTAGTTGAGCGAAGCGTAAATGAACAGGCAGGAATAAGGTATGGTGATGAAAAAAAGCCATTCTTCCATCGGCAACCCCCACCAGTAAATGCCCAGTACATACTTCGGATTGAAACCCCAGACGTCCCAGGCAGCCAGGTAATGGTCCCAGACGATGAAGAAGACCAGGGTGATCAGCAGCGCGGGCAACAGCGCCTTCCATTGCCGGTAAAAGCGCAGCCGGGGTTCGAAGGAGGCGATGAAGGGCACCAGAATGGAACCCAGGTTGATGAGTAGATAGGTGTAGCGCGGGTCCATGCTTACGGCAGACAACAGGCTAATTCCGCCCGCGTGCATTGATGTTGAGCGAGTAGGAACTGCGCGATTTCATTGCGCAGTGAAATGTCGCGAAGGAACGGCAAGCCCTGGAGGATCACACGACGGTCTTCTTCCAGGTCGTTGCTCATGCCGAGGAATTTCGGAAGGTTGAGTTGAATGGCAAGCCGTAGGTACCGGATCTCTACATTACCAGGATCCGCAGCAATCGCTTTTTGGAAGACTTCCGAAGATTGCTTGCAATGACTGAGCTTGGTGTAGGGGTTCAGTGCATACTTGCCCAGCAGCGCCGTCGTAGCGGCAAAGTAGGCTTGCAACACGGGTTGGTCTTGCTGTCCGCTGAGTGTTTTTATCAGTTGTTCCGCTACGGCCTCGTCCTGACTCGCTTGCCGGAATAGTTTGCGTACTTCTTCCGGTTGAACGGCGGAGGATAGGAGGGGTAGCAATAAGAAGAGTAGGATGGACCCGCGCATGATCAGACCAGCTTGAAACGATGGCGCAACCAGGTTTGGATCAGCAACAGGAATTTTTGCGTATTGGGTACGCGAATGCGCTCCTGCCGTATGCGTTGCGCGGGAAGCAGGCGGATTTTCCGGAACAGGGCCCGGTAGTAAATGTACGCAACCATGACCCCAAGCCGGGCGCCTTTCGGCAATGCTTGAATGCCGGGAAGCGCGGCCGTAAAATCCGCTTCGATGTCGGTTTCGATCTGTTGCTTCGCGGCATTGTCGAAACGGGAAAAGTCGACGCCGGGGAAATAGACGCGACCCCGCTCGTCGAAGTCGCTTCGGATGTCGCGGAGGAAATTCACCTTTTGAAACGCTGCCCCCAGGCGGCGGGCCGGCTCCCGCAGCGACTGGTACGCTTGCTCGTCGCCCGCGCAAAAGACGCGCAGGCACATCAGGCCCACCACTTCGGCGGAACCGTAGATGTATTCGTGGTAGAGGTTCTGATCATAACGAACCGGTTGGAGGTCCATCTCCATGCTGTGCAGGAACGCGTCGATCAATTCACGTTCGATCGCGTAGCGGTGTACGACATCCTGGAAGGCGTGCAGGACGGTATTCGTACTCACCCGGTCGCGCAGGGCGGCATCGGTCTCCGCTTTGAACTTTTCGAGTAAGGCGGATTTGTCGTGACCGTGAAAGGTGTCCACGATCTCGTCCGCCAGCCGCACAAAACCATAGATCGCGTAGATCGCGGGGTGGTAGGAACGATCCAGCATGTGGATCCCGAGCGAAAACGAGGTGCTGTAATCGCGCGTGATCGTCTTGCTGAGCTTATAGCACGTTTCCGTGTACTGCAGCATGCTCATGTTCGATGCGTTCAACGGCCAGGCGCGAACTGATCACCACCATCGGCAGACCGGTGCCGGGAGTCGTGGACGCGCCCACGTAATATAGGTTTTCAAATGACTCGTCTTTGTTTGATGGCCGGAATCCGCCGACCTGGTTCAATCCGTGCGCCAGACCAAGCCCGCTGCCGCGGTAGAGGTTGAATTTTTCTTCCCAATCCAGCGGCGTCCAGATGGTACGCGTCACGGTGTTCGCGACGAAGTCGAAGCCGGTACGTTGCGACAGATCACGCAGTATGGTGTCGGCAAGCTTGTCCGAGTCGCTCCAGTCGGGCTTGTAGCGCAGGTCCGGTACCGGACACAGCACGAAGATGTTTTCGCAGCCTTCCGGCGCGCAGGCCGGATTCGATTTGCTGCTGACGTTGACGTAGTAGTACGGTTTCTCCGGAGCAACGGCGGTGCGGAAGATGTTATCCGCGTACTCCTTGAAATTACTGCCGAGGAAATAGTTGTGGTGGATCAGGCCTTCCGGCTTGCCTTTCACCCCGAGGTAGATCGTAAAGGGTGCCAGGGTCCATTCCATCCGGTCCAGCCGCTCCGGCGCGAATCGCGGACGTTTCAGGATCTGTCCCCGGAAGGCGGCCGCGTCGCCGTTGCAGACGAAAAGGTCGGCTGTCCAGCGATGACCGCGCTGATCCACGAAGGCTTTCAGCTCGCCGTTCTCGTTTTCGAATAGTCGGATCTCGGTGTTGTAATGGATCTTCACGCCGCGCTCCTCCAACAGCCGGACGAGCGTCTCGGTAATGCGGTACATGCCGCCTTTCACATTCCAGTAGCCGTCGTGCTCCAGTTCGGTATAATTCAACAGGCTGTAAACCGCCGGAGTATCGAAGGGCGTTGAGCCCAGGAAGAACGCGACGAGCGAAAAGATCACCTTCGCTTCTTCGGAGTCGAAGGTGTTGTCGAGCTCTTTCCACATCGAGCGGAACATCATCGGTCCGTGACGCAAAGGAACCCGGGTGAGTTGGAGGAGATAGTCGAACTTGTTGCGGAAGTTTCGCCGGATGACAATGTCCTCCGTATCGTGGAACAGTTGTTTTGCGGTTCCAATGTACTTGCCGAGTTTTTTCGGGAAGTCGTTTTCCAGTCCCGCGAATTCGGCTGCCAGTTTTTCCACATCCTTGTAGATGAGAAACGGCTTTTTCCGGTGAGCGAAGTTGACGGAGTAAACCGGATTCAGTTCTTCCAGCTCGAGGGGATTGGAAATCCCGCAGTCGCGGAACAACTCCGTGAACTCGTAGCTCATGCTGAAGAACGAAGGACCCACGTCGAAGGTGAATCCGTCCTTTTCCAACTGGTTCAGTCGACCACCGGCGCGCCCGTGCTTCTCGACCATCTCCACCTGGTAACCCCGGCAAGCCAGCCGCAAGGCGGTTGCCAATCCACCCAGACCGGTTCCGATGATCAGTACTTTTTTCGACATGGTTCAGGCGTTTTGTTGAACAGGTAGGGCAACAAGGTTGGTGCGGAATTGTTCAATCCTGGTTGACGCGCCAATGACGTTTGTTAAAGAGCAACAAGCCGAACTCTTCGCCGTCTTCCTTGCCCATTTTCTTATGATGCACCTTGTGCGCTTTGCGCATGGCGCGGAAATAGGAATTGTCCAGTTTGTCCAGCCACTTGCCCCGACGATGAATGAACACATCGTGCAGCATGAAGTAGGTGAAGCCGTACGCGGTCACGCCAAGTCCCATCCAGAATCGAAAATCGAGTTGCTCCCAGCCGAAATACATCAACACCATCGCGATCGTCGCGTAGAAGAGGAAAAAGAAATCATTCCGCTCAAACACGCCGTGACGCGGTTGGTGATGCGACTCGTGCAGGGTCCAAAGAAAACCATGCATCACATATTTATGCGTAGCCCAGGCTACCCCTTCCATGGCGAAATAGGATGTCAGGAAGGCAAGGACATTGATCCAAATGCTGTTTTCCATGCTGCGAAGTTACGGCTTCTCGTTGCACAACAGTAATTAATTGAAATTCAAATAATTATTGAATATACAACGACCAAGCCTGTTGACAACTTGACTGATGAACTCTAACAAAAGACGCGTACTTAAGTTCAGGGACTTGGTATTTTCACGGCGTGAAGTCCTTTTCATCCTGCGCGGACTTTACCATGGAGCAATATTCGTATTACGACAAGCTGATCGACCAGACACCGGATGTCTTTTGCATCCTGCGTGGTCAGGGACAGATCATTTATTGCGGATCAAGTTCGCGAAAACTGCTGGGTTACGATCCTGAGGCGATCGTGGGGCGCAATGCCTTGCGCTACCTGCATCCCGCCGAACGTCATCAGGCACGGCTGCGCCATTCCGTACTCCTGGCCTATCCCGGCAACCGGGTTACCGCCGATTACCGCGTCCTGGACGCGCACGGCGAGTATCGTTGGATGGAATGCATCTTCAACAACATGCTCAACCTCCCGCAGATCGACGGCATCCTCGTCCAACTGCGCGATGTCACCGACCGCAAGAACTTCGAACTTCAACTGGAAGAATCCGAAGAGCGTTTCCGCATCTTCATGAACAACGCGCCCACGGTCTCGATGATCAAGGATGAAGAAGGACGCCTGGTCTTCGTCAATGCCAACTTTGAACGTTCCTTCCGTGTGTTGTCGAAAGACGCGCTGGGCATGACGCTCGGAGAACTCTTTCCGAACGGCTACTGGGCCGAATCCGAAGAGAACGATCGCATCGTCCTGAACTTTGGAAAGTCCGTCGAGTTCTTCGAGCGGACCATTACGCCTGACGGTGTAGAGCGTGAGTGGATCGTGTACAAATTTCCGGTGCCCCAATCGAACGGCAAGACCTTCATCGGTTGTTCGGCCATGGACATCACCAAATGGTCCAGCCTCGACCGCGAACGCGTCACCGCCGAGCAGAAGTTCAAAACGATCTTCGAATACAGCCCCGATCCGATCTTCATCGAAAACGAAGACGGAATCATCATCGACGCCAACCGCAAGGCCTGCGAACTGCAGGGCATGAACTACCCCGAACTCGTAGGCAAACGCATCACCGATCTCGCACCGCCGGACCGCCACGAGGAATTGTGGAGCGATTTCAGCAAGCTCTGGAACGGACAATTGTCAAGGATCGACAGCTACTCCTGGTCCACCAGCGGCCAGGTCATTCCGGTCGCCATCAGCACAGCACGTATCCAACACATGGATCAACCCTGTCTTTTGCTCGCGTTGCGCGAACGCTGAGCCGGGAATCGAGAACTACCTGTAAAAACAAAAAGCTCCGATTTTTCGGAGCTTTCTTGTTGATAATCAGTTGCTTGAATCTGCGGTCTCACTAGGAGTCGAACCTAGATCAAAGGCTTCGGAGGCCTCTATACTATCCATTGTACTATGAGACCAATGGCGGTTTTTCAACCGTTTTGCAAAGGTAACATCCTTCCGGCGAATCATCAACCTTTCGGCAGCGGGATCGAGGCCTCACTTGGGTTGGAAGATCAGGGTGTGCTTCGTCTCCGCTTCGATCCGCTTACGGTCGAGTAGCTCTTCCCGGAATTTCCCCGATGCATACCGGTCGGCCTGGTCCTGATAATAAGCGCTCGACGGATTGCCGGATTGCCCGCTCGGATTGATGCTCTCACCCAACTCCGGTTGCGCGAAATCGACGATGCGCCGCAACGCAGGTCCGAGGTTCACCGAATACGAACCTTTTCCCGTCAGCGTGAAGCTCTGGTTGTTGATCGTCTCCATCCCGCCCGGGATCGGATACGAACCGATGCCAAAGACCAGATGCAGGGGCGGCTGCTTCGCCAGCGGATGCCCGATCTCGATCGTATGCGCGCGCAGCCAGTGCCAGTTGTCCTGATCGTCACCGTACAGGTCCGTCAACTGCGCAATGGCCACCGGCCAGGCTTTGCCGATGATCTCTTTTCTGCTTTCGCTTCGATCCGCCGTGTTCCGGTCGTCCCACCAGCGCGAGCTGTCGTTGTTCAACAAGGTCAGGAGCGAGTTCTTCTCGATGTGCGTCGAAAGAAACGCTTCGAAATCCTTTTCGCCCATCTCGTCCGCGAGGGTATTGTGCAGGACTTCATACAACAACCGGTAATAGATCACCGGCTCGACATCCTGCAACGAATGCTTACCCGTCCAGGCCTGTAAGCGACGTGCTGCAGCCTTCACCGAAGCCGATGCGGTATCGGGAACACAGGCGGCCAGCAACTGCGCGACCCGGGCGGCTTTGGGATTGGTGACATCGAGTACGATCGCTTTCGCGTCTTCCGGCGAGTGCTTCGCCTTCGCCTCCAGCAGTTGTTGCATCCTGCTGGCGCGGTCTTCGGGCAGATAGTAACCCGGATGTAACACGCCCTTCACCGAGTCGGGCTGGTGATTGCAACTGAACACATAACCCTGCTCCGGATCTTCCGAACGCGGGTTGTACGAGAAGTCGTAAAAGCCCAGCCAGTCGTCTTCGCCTGTCTCGCCGTCGAGCAGGAACACGGCCGAACGACCGGGCGCGCGCTGCACGAAGCGGGTGGCCGTGTACCAGGCGATGTGCCCCGCCGAATCGCCGTACAAAACGTTCAATCCGGGCGCGGCGATCTTGCTTACCGCATCACGGAATGCGTTTCGGTTCGCGGCGTGTGCGAGTTCATACGTGACTTCCGGCAGATTATTCGGAAACTTAAAAAAGGTCCAGCTCACGGCAACGGGGTCCTTGGTCAGCGAAGCGAAGTCCTTCATCACGTCGCTGCAGATCGGTCCGTGCGGACCGCTGCGACAGACCAGCCGTACGTCAGCGGAATCCTTGACTTTGATGATCTCCTCCCGCAGTTGCAAGGGAACGGATTGTCCGGCGGTGATCACCTTGTTGCTGTCGGTCGGATCGGGTCGCTCCCTGAAAAAATCGAGGTCGTCGTTTTCGAGAATGGTCAGTCCCCAGGCGTAGGCGGGCGTGCGCCCGATCGGCGCGAAGGGAAATCCTGCGAGGAAGTTGCCGTAAAAGCGAAAGCCCGGACACTCCAGGTGCGCCTCGTACCAGACGGCGGGTTGCTGGTGCTGGATGTGCGTGTCGTTCTCGAACAGGACTTTCCCCGAAGCGGAGCGCCCCGGTGCCAGGACAAACGCGTTGCTACCCGTCCAGGGCAATACCGGCATCGCTTCCCGGATCGACGCGAAGGTGGCGCCGGTCGTTGGTGTGGCGGCCGCCAACGCGGTATCGGGATGCGTCGGGTTGCGCAAGGTTCCGGGCAAATAGCCGAGGCTCAGATCGCGCAGGTACGGTTCGCCCAGTTGTTGCTGCAGCCGGCTCATCAGCGGATCGGTCCGGAAGCCCATCTCGAAGTTGAAGGTCATGTACCCGACGATCAAAAACAGATCGCGCTCGGTGAAGGGCGCTTTCGGGATGCCCGCGAGGCGGAACTCCAGCGGCGTCTTGCCGTGTTCGATGTATTGGTTGATGCCCTGCAGGTAGGCGCGGGCGGCTTGCTTCCAGGCGGCCTCGGGTCCGTTGCGAAAAGCCTGCGCGGCCGAGTCGGCGTGCTGCGCGAAACCGAGCATCCGGAAAAACCGGTCCACCTCGATTACCTGCGCCCCGAAGATCTCCGCCAGCCGTCCGCTGCCCACACGGCGCAACAGCTCCATCTGGAAGAGCCGGTCCTGCGCGTGCAGGTAACCCAGGGCGAGGAACACGTCGTGTTCGTTCGCTCCGTAAATGTGCGGGATGCCGTTCGCGTCGAAGCGCGTGGTGACGGTTTGCTGCAGGCCCTGCAAATGGAGTTCCCCGTCATATTGCGGACGGTTCCAGCGCAGGTAAAAGAAGACGAACAATCCGGCCGCGAAGAGCAAGAGGAAGAGGCCGATACAGATGCGGAGCAGCAGTTTCATGGGCAGGCGCCGCTGTGCGGCGAACGATCAGGACGAATATCCGAACCGGCGCAGCTTGTTCTCGTGCTTGCGCCAGTCTTTTTCCACTTTTACGAAGAGCTCGAGGAACACCTTCTTCCCAAGGAACGATTCGATGTCGTGACGGGCCTCCGTACCCACCCGTTTGATCGAGCTGCCTTTCTTCCCGATGAGGATGCCCTTCTGCGAGTCGCGTTCCACATAGATCACCGCCGAGATGTGCACCTGCTGTTCGCCTTCCTTGAACGCTTCGATGTCCACGGTGGATGCGTAGGGGATCTCGTCCCGGTAGTGCATGAAGATCTTTTCCCGGATGAACTCGGCCGTGAAAAACCGCAGCGAGGCGTCGCTCACATCGTCCTTGGGGAAAAAGGCCGGCGATTCCGGCAATACCTCCAGCAGGGTGTCGCGCACCACCGTCGTGTTGAAATCGTTGATGGCCGAGGCGGGTATGACGGCATGCGGCTGCAGGTGTTTCTTCCAGCCGTGCACCAGCTTGTTGATCTCGTCGATCCCCGACTGGTCCACCTTGTTGATCACCACCACCACGGGAACCTTGATCTTCTTCAGGCGCGCGACCAGGGCCTCGTTCATGTACTGCTCGGCCAGGTCGGTGATGAACAGCACCGCGTCGGCATCCTCCAGCGCGGCGTCCACGAAGTCCATCATCTTCTGGTGCAGCAGGTAGTGCGGGTCCAGCAGGCCGGGTGTATCGGAAAACACGATCTGGTAATCCTCCGCGTTCAGGATGCCCTTGATGCGGTGCCGCGTCGTCTGCGCCTTCGCACTCACGATCGACAGATGCTGTCCCAGAATACGGTTCATGAGCGTGGATTTCCCCACATTCGGCTTCCCAATGATGCTCACAAAACCCGCCTTATGCGCCATGAGGCGAAGGTAGGGAATCGGAAGGGGAGGAGGAAATGAGAAAAAGTTGCCTCAAAGGTCGTAGCGCAAGGATAGCGCCTCGGTTAGCTGAAGCATCCGCGTGATCCGCGTGCCATCAATTTGTGACCACTTTCGCTAGGCTTAGGATTAGTAGCACAGAGTATCCCAGAGGAC
>ERZ724514.616-NODE-616-length-15978-cov-8.849212_pt1 | contig 15978 bp, 11 predicted proteins | sample MGYA00376047_ERZ724514 | MGnify/ENA primary metagenome ERZ724514 (study PRJEB28724, sample SAMN07190883) | activated sludge metagenome | isolation source: activated sludge of sewage treatment plant in Hong Hong | place: Hong Kong | collected 2016-03-17 ...
GCAACCAAAAAGTCTGCCGTTAAATAAACATAGATATAAGATGAATCAAAAGCCTCTGCCTGACAAGCAGGGGCTTTTTTTTTAATAAATCCATGCCTTTTTCGTTATCTTTGAATTGATAACAACCATGAGATTTACCAGCCAAATTTTATTTTGCTTTGCCATTTTGTTGCTTTCCTCCTGTGGTACAGCATCAAAAATCAAAGATGGTGAGACTGCCTACCAGATGAAGCAGTATGCCACCGCCATAGGTATGATTAAAAAGGAAATAGAATCGGTAGGCAAACCCGAAATAAAAGCCAATAAATATTTTTTACTTGGTCAATGTTATTCCAAATTGTTGGATTATCCCCATGCACTGGAGTGGTATACATTGGCTGAAAAAAACAACCATGGTCCAGAGGCAACTTTGAAAAAAGCCTATATACTTAAAAACCTCATGAAATACGAACAGGCCATTGCAGGGTTTGAGAGCTTAAAAAACATAACGAGCTTAAGCCAGGAGGCTAAAAAACAAATTGATATCTGCAAGTCTTTGGCTTTGCAAATGACACAAGGCTCAGATTTGGGGGTTTCATTGGAGAAAATGTGGAGCGACAGTTATTACTCAGACTACGGTGCTGTGCAATACGATGATGATTTTTTGGTAATCACCTCTGACAGAGAAGAATCTACAGGAGGTAAAAGATATAGCTGGACAGGCAATAAATATGCAGACCTATATTTGGTTGATAAAGAGACAAGAGAGGTTAAACGATTTGATTCCGTGATCAATTCAGAATCCAATGAGGGGACTCCAGCATTTACCCAAGATTATCAAACCATGATCTTCACGCGATGTGTAGCAGGTGAAAATGACAAACACGATTATTGTAAGCTTTGGTTAAGTCGCAGAAACGATGGCATTTGGTCAGACCCTGTGATTTTACCTCTTTGTTTGCCAAACACCAATTATGGGCAACCCTGTTTGATTGAAAACGACAGTGTTTTGATCTATTCAACATCTGCTGAAGGAGGCAAAGGAGGATTTGACCTCTGGTATGCAGAATGGGATGGTGCCAATTGGAGCAACCCCGAACCCCTTCCATCTGTGATCAATACTGCCTACGACGAATTCTTTCCCACCTCTGATGGTGATACGCTGTATTTTTCATCGAATCGCGACGACGGCTTTGGTGGACTTGACATATATAAGACCTTTTTGAGTAAGGAGGGTAGATGGTCGATACCAGAAAGGTTGGGCACTCCGTACAATTCAGGGGCAGATGACCTTTCTTTATTTATAGACCGCACGGCTCCTGTCAACAGAGGCACCCTGCAGCAGGGGTACTTCACATCCTCAAGGGGCAATGAAGGAAGAGATGAACTTTATGCTTATAAAATCTATCAAAAAACCAAGGATGAAACCGTCGAACAAATTGAAAAAAATCCGGCCCCGACGGTTTCAGAAATCGACATCTATCTTGCTCTTAAAATTGTCAGCCCTGTTTATGAAAACAACGATCCCAATAAAGCAAGGTTAAGTAAAATAGCTGTACCTTTTGCTCAGGTATTTATCAAAGAAGGCGGCATCAGAAAACAATTTAAGGCAGATAAAAATGGACTGGTGCTTACCAATCTGGTAAAAGACAAAGTTTATGAAATTGTAGCAGGCAAAGATTCATTTTTAACTTCTCGCACAGAATTGTCTACTCAAAACCTATTTGTTGAAGTAGGGGAATCCAGCCTTACCATAAACAAAGAGTTGGAACTGGAAAAGATTTACAAGGGAAAGGAAATAGTACTCAACAATATTTATTATGAATACGATAAGTGGGATATAACACCTGAAGCAAAGCCTGCATTGGATGCACTTGTACAGATATTGAAGACCAATCCCTCTATTCAAATCCAGTTAGGGTCACATACGGATTGCAGGGGTGAATTGACATACAACGAAGTGTTGTCACAAAAAAGAGCCCAGTCGGTGGTTGATTACCTGGTGAATAAAGGCATTGAAATCACCAGGCTCAGTGCCATTGGATATGGAGAGACCCAACCCAACATAGACTGTTTGTGTGAAAGTTGTTCGGAAGCTCAGCACCAGGCAAACAGACGAACCACCTTCAAAATACTTTAAGCCATGTCAGCTCCTCTTGCAGAAAGAATGAGACCGTTGGTTCTCAGTGATTACATAGGGCAGCAGCATTTGGTTGGCAAGGATGGGATCTTATCTCGTATCATCCAATCGGGAAGTACGCCCTCATTTATTTTGTGGGGTCCACCGGGTGTGGGCAAAACAACACTGGCCAATATTATAGCTAATGAATTGAAACGACCTTTTTACGCCTTGTCTGCCATCAACAGCGGCGTCAAGGATATACGTGAAACCATAGAAAAAGCCTCACAATCCAATTTGTTTCAAAACAAAGCACCCATACTTTTCATTGATGAAATTCATCGTTTCTCCAAATCCCAGCAGGATAGTTTGTTGGGGGCAGTAGAGAAAGGTGTGGTCACATTGATAGGTGCCACTACCGAGAATCCCTCTTTTGAAGTGATCCCGGCCTTACTTTCCAGATGCCAGGTCTATACCTTGCACCACCTATCCAAAGATGATCTGGTTCAGATGGTCAGCAGGGCCATCGAAAAGGATGAATGGCTAAAATCTAAAGCATTGAAGATTGCTACCTATGACGCCATGTTGAGATTGAGTGGAGGCGATGGGCGAAAATTGTACAATATCCTCGAACTGGTAGCAGGCAACGCAGACCCTGGTGCAACCATAACCGATGAATGGGTGCAAACCGTAGTTCACCAGAATTTATCTGTGTATGATAAAGAAGGTGAAATGCATTACGATCTAATATCCGCGTTTATCAAGTCTATGCGCGGGTCGCATCCTGATGCTGCCATTTATTACATGGCCAGGATGATAGATGGGGGAGAGGATCCTCTTTTTATATGCCGGAGAATGATTATTCTGGCAGCTGAAGACATCGGACTTGCCAATCCAAATGCCTTATTGATGGCCAATGCTTGCTTCACTGCGGTTCACAATATTGGCATGCCTGAAGGTAGAATATTGATGGCACAGACGGCAATATATTTAAGTTGCAGTGCTAAGTCCAATTCTGCTTATATGGCCATCGAAAAAGCTCTTGGTGAAGTGAAAAGCAGATTGAATGTACCTATTCCACTGCATCTTAGAAATGCTCCAACCCAATTGATGAAAGAGCTGGGTTATGGCAAAGACTATCAATATGCGCACGATTTTTCGGGCAATTTTGTTGATATGAACTATTTGCCGGAAGAATTGGGAAACATCTCATTCTATACTCCCGGAGATAATCCGGCAGAAGAAAAAAATAAAATACTAATGTCGAGATTTAAAGGGAATAAGCTTTAAATATTGTAAAGTAAGACTTAGGGTTCATCATTGTCTCTTGTCCCTTTTGCAGGGTGTCCCATTTTATCACAGGGTACATATGACTTAGTAAATTTTCTCCAAGGGGTAGTCTTATAATGATCACCAGCAAAATAATGTATGATCATGTCAAAGTTTTCAGTATCCTGAAAGCCCTGGATGGTTTGAATGAGGTTGAGGTCCTCATCCAGAAATACAAGTGAAGGATAACTCAACTTACCTTGTAATAAAAATGCCGCCAGCTCATGATAACCACCCCTAAATGTCTTAACAAAATTGTAGGTATTACTCTTAAATTCGATGGGAGCTTTATCCTCTGCATCAAACCGAATGGCATAATAGTTTTGATTGATGTATTTGGCCACGTGGTCCTGACCAAAGGTACTGGCTTCCATTTTTTTACACCACCCACACCATTCTGTATAAACATCTATAAAAAGCTTCCTTGGTGCTTTTTCATGTTTGCTAAGTGCCTCCTCCCAACTCATCCACCGGATTTTATTTTGGGCAGACAAAGACACTTGTGCGCCGGTTACCAACAACAGTCCAATGATCAATCTTAATGACATGTTCAACTTCACGGAAATTCAGTGTTACAAAAATAATATACATTAAGCGATATTTGCAAGGTATGGGTTACTTTTACCCCTACCTTTAAAAAAACTTTAACTTTTGGCCGTAAGAAAAGCATAATTAATTGTAAATGAAACGCTAATATTCCAAAATCGACGTTAATTTGTATGAATTTAGGCTTGATTTCTCACTTCTAACAAATTAAATTAACATGAAGGTTTACCCCTTGTTTTTATTGATGATACTCACCCTTTCAGCGTTGATGAGCAGCTGTCAGAAGCCTGCAAGCGTTCTCAACCAGTCTTGTTACAAAGACAGAAAAGTTCAGGAAACCGTTAATGGAAAAATAGCCATCATTTCACTTTGGAACGATATTTACCTGCTTACATCAGTGGACGGGACGGAAAGATGGCAACCATGCGATTTACCTTCAGACCTGAAAATCGAAAAATTAAAAGTTGTATTTTCTGGTGATGTGATGTCCATATTTCCAGGAGAAAGAAGGGTAGCTACCCCATTGCATCTGATATCCATTAGCAAGCAGTAAAGAATATTAAGCAACCGGGTTTTTTACTTTCAGGCCAAGTTTTTCTGCTTCTTCAAACATCATTTTTTCTGCCTGACACCGGTCATTGGCAATTACGCCATCTAAAATGGCTTCTCTGATCGCAGTTTTGATGATGCCCACTTCCCTACAAGGTCCAATGCCGAAGGTCATCATTATGTCTTCACCTGTAATAGGGGGTTGCCAATTTCTCAACTTATCCTTTTCTTCGATTTCCTTGATCTTTTCAACCAATCGACTGTAGTTGTCGCGGTACCTAAGCTTCTTATCTTCATTTTTCGAAGTAATGTCAGCTTTGCATAAAATCATCAAGTCGTCGATATCTTCACCTGCCTCAAAAATCAGCCTTCTTACAGCTGAATCTGTTATTTCTTCTTTTGTAAGTCCAATGGGACGCAGGTGCAGTTTCACCAGCTTTTGAACATACTTCATTTTGTGGTCAAGAGGTAATCTTAGCGCTTTAAAAATTCTGGGTACCATCACAGCTCCCAGTACTTCATGACCATGAAATGTCCAGCCTAGCTGATCGTCAAATTTCTTAGTGGGGGGCTTGGCAATGTCGTGCAACAAGGCAGCCCACCTCAGCCATATATTATCTGAGTCACGTGCTACATTGTCAAGTACTTCCAATGTGTGGTAAAAATTATCTTTGTGACCTATGCCATTTTTCACTTCAACTCCATGTAATGCTGCCATCTCGGGAAAAATAAGAGAAAGTAAACCCGTATCGTACAATTTTTTAAACCCCGTTGAAGGTTGGGGTGATGACATTATTTTTCCCAATTCAGCGGAAATCCTTTCAGCCGAAATGATTTTAATCCGGTTTTTGTTTTTGCCAATGGCTGCAAAAGTTTCATCTTCGATCCTGAATCCCAATTGTGTGGAAAAACGGATGGCGCGCATCATTCTTAATGGATCATCTGAAAATGTTTTCCCCGGTTCCAAAGGAGTCTTGATCATTTTTTGTTCAAGGTGGTAAAGACCATTAAACGGATCCAGAATGGTGCCGAAATCCTCTTCATTGAGGCTGATGGCCAACGCATTGATAGTGAAGTCTCTCCGATTTTGATCATCTTCCAATGAACCTTCTTCGACAGCAGGTTTTCTGGAGTCCATTTGATATGACTCTTTCCTGGCACCCACAAATTCAATTTCAAGGTCTTTGTACTTCAACATTGCAGTGCCAAATCTTTTGTACACCACAATTCGGGGAATAGGCCTTAGTTTGTATGACACCTGTTCTGCCAGAGATATGCCATCACCTACACAAACGATGTCAATGTCTTTAGAACTGCGAGCCAACAAACGATCCCTGACAAAGCCACCAATAACATACGATTGATAACCCAATTGGGCTGCAGTCTGTCCGATCAGTGTAAAAATCTCTCTTTCGTATGGTTGAATGTTGATGATCAAAGCTTAAAATTCAGGGGGCAAATATCGCTTTTTTTTTGAAGTCCTTATGGCTTGCTTCTTTCAATTATCGTTTTCAATTGTCAATCATTCAGCAGAATTTTGCTGTTTTTCAAGCTGCCGTTGGTATTCCCAGAGCCTGAATTCGCTCAACAAAGAAATACAAAATTCTATGCCGGCATACAAAATCACGGGAACAAAACTACCGATGGCCAGTCCTTTTTCACCAAATATAATTCCTCCTGTTAAGAGGAAAACACTCGAAAGTAAGGTGTACAAATATCGCCTCCTGTTCGCAGCCTTTTTATCTAATCGGAGACGGTTGGTCTGTATTTCTGAAGTCAATTCATTTTGCTCCAAAGTTGAAAAGCTTTTGAAATAATTGAGTTTTTGCTGCGCCTTGTAATATACGTAGATGGCTTTACCAATTGAAAATGCAGAAAAGAGACTTAAACCAATAGCCAGATAAAACCATCCTATCTTTTGGGTGAAACCAAATAAAAAGCCGGCTGCCGTACCCAAAAATACACTGAGTCCCAGGTAAAAATAGGCAGTTAACTGGTCCCCTTTGTAAATGATGATGGTTTTGTCGATCATGCATTTAAAGTGATAAGTTGTCAATGATCTGCTCAGAAACCAGATTGGGCATGGTGACTTTCAAATTGGGTTCATGATCCATTGCCCTCTGGATGGCTTCCATGGCTTCAGTATTCCTCGCCCAGCTTCTTCGGGCTATGCCGTTGTTAACATCCCAATGCAGCATAGATTTGATATTGGCCTCACTCTGAGGGCTGCCATCAATCACCATGCCGAAGCCTCCATTGATTACTTCTCCCCAACCTACACCTCCGCCATTGTGCAGGGATACCCAGGTCGCGCCTCTAAACGCATCACCTACAAAATTATGAACCGCCATGTCTGCGGTATATTTTGAGCCATCGTAGATATTAGAAGTTTCTCTGTATGGCGAATCAGTGCCGGAAACATCGTGGTGGTCTCTACCCAATACAACAGGACCCTGGATTTTTCCTTCAAGTATGGCTTTGTTGAAAGCCAAAGCAATTTTTATCCTTCCTTCTGCATCGGCATACAATATTCTCGACTTTGAGCCAACAATGGGTATATTTTCATCGGCTTGTTCAATCCAGATAATGTTGTCATTGAGCTGCCCACATATGCTTTCTGGAGCTGTAACCAGTAAACTTCTCATTACATCAAGTGCAATGGCATCAGTTAAATCAAGATCACTTTTTAAGCCTGATGTACATACCCATCTGAATGGACCAAAACCATAATCAAAACACATAGGCCCCATGATGTCTTGAACATAACTGGGATATTTGTATTTGCCTTCTGCTTTATCAACCCAAACATCAGCGCCTGCCTCTCCTGCTTCTTTGAGAAAAGCATTGCCATAGTCCCAAAAATACATGCCTTTTTGCACCATGGCATTGATGGCTGCAACGTGTCTTATCAGACTCTTTTTGATCATTTCCATCAGAGAAGCCTTATCTTCGATGAGCAGTTTTTTAGCTTCAGCAAAAGATATGCCTTGCGGACAATAGCCCAGGTCGTCAATGTTGTGCAATGAAGTTTGATCCGAGCCCAGCTCAACAAAAATGTCATTGCTGACCAGACTTTCCCACAGGTCAACAATGTTTCCATGGTAAATGAGCGCAATGGCTTCTTTATTTTGTTGACATTGTGAGATGCGTTCGATCAATTTAAATCCATCATCATAAACATTTTCATTTTTGATGTAGCCATCCGCAACTCGTTGACTGATGGCATCAGGATCCACTTCTGCAATTACACAAACGGCTCCGGTAATTACACCGGCTAAGGCCTGAGCCCCCGACATACCCCCCAATCCGGAGGTCACAAAGATTTTACCCCGTAAGTCGGTAATGCCCGGCATTAATTTTCGGCCAGCATTGAGCAATGTAATGGTTGTGCCGTGTACAATGCCCTGGGGACCAATGTACATGTAAGATCCGGCAGTCATTTGACCATAAGAAGTTACGCCCAGGGTGTTGTATTTATTCCAGTCTTCCTTTGAGGAATGATTGGGAATCATCATGCCATTGGTAACCACTACCCGTGGCGCTTTTGAGTGGGAAGGGAAAAGACCCATTGGATGACCTGAGTACATCACCAAGGTTTGTTCATTTGTCATTTCCGACAAATATTTCATGGTCAGAAGGTATTGAGCCCAGTTTTGAAACACGGCTCCATTACCACCATAGGTTATCAATTCTTCAGGGTATTTGGCCACCTTGGGGTCCAGGTTGTTTTGTATCATAAGCATAATGGCAGCTGCCTCTTTGCACTTGGCCGGGTATGCTTCTATGGGTCTTGCATACATATCGTAGTCTGGCCTGAAACGATACATGTATATGCGACCATAGGTTTTTAACTCATTTAAAAATTCGGGGGCAAGGGTGGCATGCCATGTTTCAGGAAAGTAGCGCAGGGCATTGACGATGGCAAGCTTCCATTCAGAGGGGCTTAGCTTGGAAATGTTGCGTTTGGGAGCATGCGGAAATTTGGGATTCAAGGGCATAGCAGCCGGCAATTCAGCTGGTAGGCCTTGTGCGATGGATGCTGCAAAGGGTAGGGAAGTAGTAGTCATATAGGATTAATCATTTAGGGTCAATTCAATGGGACAATGGTCTGAACCCATGAGTTGGTCATGGATTTGTGATGCAGCCAATGATTTCTCGAGTTTTGAATCTACGAGAAAGTAGTCGATCCTCCAACCGACATTTTTGGCTCTGGCTCCAAATCTTACACTCCAGAAAGTATATTGCACTTTTTCAGGATAAAGGTGACGGTAGGCATCTAGTAAGCCTACATTCAACAGCCCGTCCATGCCGTCAATTTCTGTTTGCGTATAGCCGGAGGTCTTGTTGTAATTTTCCTTGGGTCTTGCAAGGTCAATGGCTTTGTGCGCAACATTGAAATCACCCGTAACAATGATCGGTTTTTTCTTCTTTAATTTACTTAAATAGCCGGCAAATGCCTTGTCCCAATCAGATCTGTACGACAATCTTTTAAGGCCCTCTCCACTGTTAGGGACATAAACATTGACCAGGAAAAAATTTTGGTATTCTGCGGTTATCACTCTGCCTTCAGTGTCGTGTTCAGCAATGCCAATATCTCTGCTAACGGATAAAGGCTCTGTTTTGGATAAAATAGCCACACCAGAATAGCCTTTTTTCTCGGCTGAATTGCTGTATATATGCCAACCCGTCATTGGGGAAAGAGCCTGTGCTACCTGATCATCCTGGGCTTTGGTCTCCTGCAGACACACCACGTCTGGAGAAAGAGATTCTATGTGGCTGTGAAATTCTTTTCCAATGTTGGCCCTCAGACCATTTACATTCCATGATATAATTTTCATTGAAAATGATTTGTGTTTTGATTTGAGCAAAGATAACTAAGCAACACGCAATTTATGCGATAGTTCTTTAGGGGAAATAAAAAAGCCCGGAGACAAAGTCAACGGGCATTACTCAATTTAATAACCAAAACTCATTCTTAGTATACCAAATAACGTGCCAAATATTATGAAAACATAAAATGTATAAGTCAATCTGGTAAACTTTTTATCTTAAATCTCCGAAAAGATGTGATTTCCAAAAATTTTGCTCATAACTTCATATGAGCAAAATGAATTTTACAATTAATAACCAAAACTTACACAATACAAAGATAATACACATTAAAGATTTTTGCAATATGTAATGTACTTTTTTTTACTGTTTTGGTTATATTTATTTATTGTAATATATAAAATATTGTAAATTAAATAGATGGGCTTTGTGCCTATTACATTTTTTTAATCCAGCTCAACCTGATTTTCTTCACTTCCATGGGCAGAATTTCTAACAAGGGGAAGTTCTATGAAAAAATCTGTTCCTTCTTTGGAGTTGGGAGAAACAAAATATAGACGCCCATTCATGCTTTCTATCATATTGGCCGAAATAGCCAATCCCAGGCCAGTGCCAGAGCTTTTGGTGGTAAAATTAGGGGTAAATACCTTTTCTTTCATTGTCTCAGGGATGCCAACACCATTATCGCTTACTTTGATGATAGCATAAAGTTCGTTTTGACTTAATTCGATGTCTATTTTCCCCCTTTTCCCTTCTGGAATAGATTGAGTTGCGTTTTTTACAATGTTGTTTAAAATTCTCACCAGCTGGTTTTTATCAGCAAAAACATGAATATCATTCATAGGCTCTGCCATCTGGATATCCATGTCCTCTCTTTTGCGGAACAGGTCATGGATGTGCTCTACCACTTCATTGAGCACGATGGTATCATTTGAGGCCTTGGGCAAGGTACCAAACGACGAAAATTCGTCTGCAATTTGAGTAAGATTTTCAATCTGTTCCAAAATCGTAGCCGACGTACGCTGTATAAGGATCTTGGTTTTTTCAGCATCGGTTGATGCCGCATTTTGCATGTGTTGGATGCTCAATTTCATAGGCGTTAGTGGATTTTTAATCTCATGCGCCACCTGTTTGGCCATCTCCCTCCATGCCAGATCTCTTTGCGTCTTACTCAATAGATCCGCACTGTGGTTGAGTTCCACTTGCATTTTGTTGAAATTTGAAATCAAAGCACCAACTTCATCCGGGTTTTTCCACTCCAGTTTTTCATTGTCGCGGCCAAGTTTAAAATCTTTTAGCCTCGAGGACAGATTTTTGAGTGATTTGGTCATAGGATTGGTCACTATCATAGATAGTGCCAATGCGGTTAAAAACAGAAAAACACATAGGGTCAGCAGGGTACTTAAAAAATCATACAAGCCGGCATACCCCCGGGAGCGCTGTAAGTCTTCGGTGAGGAAAAAACCAGAAACACTTTGATTGGCATCATAAATGGGAATCAGCACCTTGTTTTTCTGATAAATGGTACTGAGCACCCTCAAATTTGCACTATTGAGATTGTTTTCTTTTAATATTTGGGTCAATTGAAGTCGTTCAGGTGCATTCTCATAACTCAATGAACTTAGAATTCTGATGCCAGAAGCAGAATAAAAAGCTATGGGCAGGTCGTGTACACTTTCCAGAGCTCTGAATGCCTTTTCCAATCTGCCGTCTTCCCGTGCATTTTCGGTTTCGGGAAAATTGGTTTGAATGTCTTTTATCAGCACATCCAAAAGCATCTCAAAGCTTTGTGTATTTTTTATATTGTATAATCGTTGATAATAAAGGGCTGTAGTGCCTCCAATGAGTACAAATGAAAACAACACCAGTCCTGTTATGGTGGTTTGGAATCTGCTCCTGAGTGATTTTCTCATATTGAAACTCAGGTGATAACGATCATCAATAAAATGGAAAAAGGAATTGAGTAAAACCAAAACCAGGACCATGATGCCCGTTAAGGAAATAAACAGCGTAAGCAATGGCAAAAATCGGGCAATAAAACCTTTGTAAGCCAGACTCACTAAAACATAATTGCCAGTATTTTTTTGAGCAATAATCTGATGGCTTTGATTTTTTATCAGATCAGCCAGCAAAGGAGGGTAGACCGCACCTTCTCTGCTTCCCATTACTTTAATCAAATGATCGTCTTTATAAACAGCGATGGTTGATTTATAGGGGAATCTTAAGTTGGGCTTTGACTTGCTTGAAAACTGAATGGCCATGTAAACGGGATTGACCGGTTCAGATGCATTGTCAATGTGATAGTAAAGTACTGCTGATTTTTCTATGGGTGAATAATAGATGTGCTCAGAAAGCAGCATACTTTCTGCTATTAGGCTTTCGATTCTGTTTTTGTTGGCAATTTGGTTGAGCGCCAGACTGGTTCCTTTCTTATCGTAGCAATAAATATTGTCGATGTACACGCCGGCATCTTTTGGTATTTGGTTGCCAATGTAAGATTTGAGGTCTTTAACATCAAGATTGCCAATCCAGGGTAAATTCGACAATGACGGAAATAGTTCTGAATTTACAATAGTGTCATTAATGGCTTGCAACAAAGCAAGGTCTTCTTTGGCTGCTTCTTTGTAGGCTTTATCCAGATTTTTGTGGCTTATCTGGTCGTTTCTTTCAAGTGCCAGAGAATAAATCAAAGAGCTGTAAAAAAGTCCAAACACGAGGACAGCACTCAGCAGAAAGGAAACATTGATTTCAAAATATTCAAAGTACAGATCCAGTAATAAAAAAAGCACCATCAGGAAAAGCACTATGCCAATGGTATTAGTTTTAAAGCCGGAAAAAATAAACATCACCGTTACTCCTAAAATAGCTAGGGTGATGTAAAGGCTTTTTTCCCAACCCTTGCTACCTGTCACCGTTTTGGAGTACAACCGCTTGGCCAGATACACCAAAATAAAGAGATAACAGATCGACAATCCATAAAAGAAAAATTCTGAAACCCCAAAATTCATCGCTTCCTCTATGTTCACAGTCAGTTTTCCCCTTAGGATAAACAACTCTGCCCATGCAGCCAAAAAATACACAATGAAGGCAAGTACAAAGGACCCAGTAAGGTATCTGACACCAGGGTTCATTTTCCATATTTTTGTTTTAAACCAGTCAGTTTGGCTCAAAACAGAAACATAAAGTAGCAAAATCAAAGCCCATGCAAAATGCCATAAATCTAGTTGTAGATGGTTCTGCACATATTTGGTTCCAAAAAAAGAGGAATTGTGAAAGAGTTTATTACCTGTTATATAGCCTGGAAAAACAAAAAATAAGGTAGAAGCCAGTAAAATCCACAACCGATCATGCCTTCTCATAATTGCGGTCCAGTAAAGTGAATTTCTGATCCAGTGTATCAATGCTATGCACAACAAAAACAAGCCCATGAACCAACCACTGAAGAGTAAGCCTTCTTTGAATATGCTTCTTTTTCCATCTATGTGATCAAAGGGGAAATAAAATTTGTAGTCAAAACCGCCTGCTGAAAATTGTTTAAATAATTTTCCCTGCTGGCCTGTAGCCGGCAATTCTTTGTTCCAGTAAAGCAGGCTGTCATTTTTTAATACTTCTATGGAAAAACCCGAGTTTTCCAATGCAGCCGGTGTTTTTGATTGTGTTGAGAACACGGTATTGACCACCAGCATGGAATCCTCGTGGAAATTTTCTTCCAGATCTTTTATAAATTCTCTTCTTACATCAAACAAAGTGGAGCTTTCGCGAAAATGATAGCCCAGCACACTCCCAAAAAGAATGAACCCAATTAGAAAAAGATTGATGGTCTTTTGCCCCAAAATATTTGCAAATTTGGATGCAAATTAGTGAAAAACGTAATACTATACATATCATTATTCATTTATATGTTTTTTTCTGGACTTTCCCCCTCCGATTTACTATTTTCGCATTGCCAATTGGCCCGATGGATACTATTTTTGTATTTTTTCGTTTAAATTGAAAAACGATTTGATTTGAGAGTCTTCCTTTTTCTGGTTTGTCTGATCCCTATGATCCTTTGGGGCCAAAAGGATGAGCTGGTTGTAACTAGGTATGAGGCATTTGAGCAAAACAGCACCATCAATCATCTTGATGTTGACAAATTCAATAAAATTTATGTTTCCACCACCAATGGACTGGGCATAATTGGAAACCTCGATGACAAGCCGCTGTTTATATTGCGAGGGCATTCCGTTATCGATGTTTGTTTTCATGAAAAGCATGGTACCTGGGCCGCCACCTCATCGGCATTGTACGAGCTGGCAGGTGAAAAAGAGTTTACCTTGCCCGACAAAGATGCCGTAATTCATGGCCTCGATTTTTTTCAACAAAGACTTTATATTGCCACGGACAAGGGCTTATTTATCCGAAATATGGGTACTGGCAAATTTGAAAATCTCAATACCCGTAATTCTGATCTACCCTCCGATTACATTTATTTTGTTTATGCAGATTCTAAATCAAGATGCTGGCTGGGCACGAAAGTAGGCGAAGTCAGAATCGTTGAGGATGACTGGCAGGTGGATCACAGGGAAAAGCAGGTAACCCATTATTATGAAAACAATGAAGGCCTTTGGTTTGTCTCTACCGACTCAAAAGATCAGAAACAGGAAATGTGGTTGATTGATCATTACAATCGATATTACGATGCTGGTTTCGGCCCAGACCTTTACCAGGGTACTTTCAATGATTTTTGTATTGATTCAAAGGGGAGACTGTATTTTGCATCTGAAGCATTCATCAGATATGACCCATACGAAGAGCGAACCGAAAATTATACTGAAAATGCCGGTGTAATTTCAAGTAAATGCAGTTCCACCGTTTGTGATAAAAATGACAACATTTGGATTGGCACGGCAGGCGAAGGTCTGTTTACACTCAAATTCAGTGACAATGCAGGCAAGGCGCTTTCTGTAGCATGCATTACGGAAAAGAAACCCAGCTGTCACGGAAAATCTGATGGGGTTGTCAAAGTAATCGCTACCGGAGGGGTCGGGCCCTTTGATTACGTATGGAGCAACAGACTGCTGAGTGGCAGCAATCCCAAAAATATTGGAGCAGGCAACTATGCAGTCACTGTCTCTGACCGGGCCCAGAACAGGCAGGTGTGCAGCATTGAAGTGCAGCATCCAAGTGAAATTCAGATCGATGTTGTTGACTTGCAAAAGATCAAATCAGCCAATGGAAAGGAAGGTAGAATTGAAGTGAAAGCAGGAGGAGGAACCGGAGATCTAAGTTATATTTGGAGCAATGGATCAAAGAAAAATTACATCGAAAAATTAGGAGCGGGCGATTATGGAGTTACAGTGAGCGACAAGAATAAATGTACAACTACTGCCTATTACAAGGTTACCAGAGATAAGATCTTACCTGATCTGGATATGAAGACCATCACTGTTGGCAAGACACTCAGAATCAATGAACTTTATTTCAAAGCAGACAGTACCGAGATTTCTCCGGAAAGTTTTGAAGTACTCAATGAGTTGTACGATTTTTTAGCTGCCAATCCTTCCGTAGTGGTGGAGATTGGCGGGCACACCAATACCATTCCTCCTCATGAATACTGTGACAAGCTCAGCACGGAAAGAGCAAGAACGGTAGCTGAGTATTTTTACAATAAAGGCATTCCGGTAACCCGTCTGAGTTTTCGGGGTTATGGTAAACGACAGCCTATTTCTGACAGCACGTCGCTGGAAGGGAGACAAAAAAACCAGCGGGTAGAAGTCAAGGTAATATCGATGTAAAAAAAAAGCCCTTCAAAAGGGCTTTTTTATTAGTTGAAAATCTCTGTTCCTGAAAAATGGAAACTGGATTCAATGGCTGCGTTTTCATCGCTATCTGAGCCGTGAATGGCATTTTCACCAATATTTTTGGCAAATCTGGCTCTGATGGTACCCTCAGCAGCTTCTGCCGGATTGGTAGAGCCAATCAAAGTTCTGAAGTCGGCCACAGCATTGTCTTTTTCAAGAATGGCTGCTACAATAGGTCCAGATGACATAAACTCTACCAATTCACCATAAAATGGTCTTGCACTGTGAACGGCATAAAATTCTCCTGCCTTTTCAGCAGAAAGTTTGGTGTATTTCATGGCCACGATTTTAAAGCCTGCTTCGCAAATTTGGTTCAAAATGGCGCCAATGTGTCCTGCTTTAACAGCATCCGGCTTAATCATAGTAAAAGTTCTGTTTCCTGACATGTTCTTGAAATTTAGGATTTGAAATTATAAGGACGCAAAATTAACAATCTCCGGGTCTTACCTCAATTCTGGATATTAAATTTTTTGCTATGTCACAAAATTTTTGGAAATTCGCCCCCCAGTTAATGGAGGATCAACGAAATATAAAATTAAAATTATCCAATCCACAGGATATTGTTATTCTTTCTCACCGAAATCCTGATGGAGATGCAGTGGGATCTACAGTGGCGTTGGCCCGCTTTCTTAAAAAGGGAAATCATGCGGTTAAAATAATTTATCCTAGTGAATATCCCACTGTATTTCAATACCTTATTGATGATCAAAACCCTCCGCTTATCTATGATCTGGCCCCCCAGCAAAGCATAGAGGCCATAAAAAATGCAAGTGTGATTTTCCT
>ERZ724514.619-NODE-619-length-15960-cov-4.084062_pt1 | contig 15960 bp, 15 predicted proteins | sample MGYA00376047_ERZ724514 | MGnify/ENA primary metagenome ERZ724514 (study PRJEB28724, sample SAMN07190883) | activated sludge metagenome | isolation source: activated sludge of sewage treatment plant in Hong Hong | place: Hong Kong | collected 2016-03-17 ...
GTAACGCCGCTGGTGTTGCACCCGCGTGCGCGTTTTGCGCCGACTTTCTATGCATGGTTTGAATGGGCCGTTCCTGCGGCTTTGAAGCGGATGGAGGCCGACGTGTTTTTCTCTCCCGATTCAATGTGCAGCCTTGCTACGGACATCCCGACAGTCATGACCTGCCACGACCTTGTTCCCCTGCATTATCCGATGCAGGTGCCCTGGTGGCACCGCTTTTACCTCTTGTATTTTTTGCCGAGGTTTTTGCGCCGTGCCGAGCGGGTACTGACGGTCTCGAATTATATAAAGGAAGACCTGGTCAGGACCTGCGGCCTGTCGCCGGAAAAAATATCTGTCGTGTACAATGGGTGCCGCGAAGGTTTTAAGCCACTCGATGATGCGGAAAAACAGCAGGTCAGGGAGGAATTTGCAGACGGAGAAGCCTATTTTTTTTACGCGGGCGCCATTCACCCGCGAAAAAATATTCCCGGACTTATCCGCGCGTTCGACCGCTTCAGGCAAAAAACAGGCGCCCCGGTAAAACTGTTGCTCGGCGGGCGATTTGCCTGGAAAACCGGGGAGGTGCTGGAGGCCTGGGAATCGTCGGCATACAAAGACGACATTCGAATACTTTGATATGTCAGCGACGAGTTGTTGCACAGACTTACCGCATCGGCCCTGGCGTTCACTTACGTTTCATTCAGCGAAGGCTTTGGCCTGCCCCTTTTGGAGGCTATGCATACTGATACGCCGGTTATGGCCGCCAATGCCACCGCCCTTCCTGAAGTTGCCGGAAATGCCGCTCTCCTGGTTGACCCCATGTCTGAAGTCGCTATGGCGGCGGGTTTGGAACAAATCTACGCTGACAAGCCGTTCAGGCAACAACTGGTTGAACGGGGACGGATTCGCCGGGAGGCATTTAGCTGGGATGAAGCGGCAGAACAAATCTATCAGCATTTAAAAGACACGGCCGCACGGTGAGAACTCTCCAACTGTTCGATCTGTATTTGCCATCAACCCTGAGTTGGGTGTCGCAATTACTGGGCGCCATGCCGGACCTCGAGGTAGAAGTCGGGGCCCCGTGGATCGTCAGGGGGCAGTTTTACCATCCTGCGTTTCGATATCATGTTTTTCCGCCGCAGCAGCTGTTGTTTCCGGAACCTGGGACCGAATTTGAACATCCCCGGTGGCAGCGTTTGTTCACTGCCTCCCAGCGGTTTGTGCCGTCCTATCCTTTCTGGCTGAAACAAAGACTGATGACAGATCCACCCGACCTGCTGCACGCGCACTTTGGCCCAACCGGGTGCCTGTACCTGCCGCTGGCAAACGCCCTGAATCGCCCGCTGGTCGTCACTTTTTACGGATTTGATTATTCAAAACTGCTCAACCTGCGTCCTGTTTTCCGGGAAAAATACAAGGTGTTGTTTGCCGGCGCGGCGCGGGTTCTGGCAGCCAGTGAAACAGGTTGCGAAAAACTCCACAGCATGGGCTGTCCGGCGGAAAAACTGGCTGTCGTAAAGCCCAGTCCCAACCTGGATACTTTCCCTTTCCGGAACCGATCAAAGTCGTCCGGACAATTGCGACTGGTTCAGGTGGCAACCTTTACACCCAAAAAGGGTCACTTAGTCGCACTGGAGGCCTTCCGGCTTGCGCTGGGCGATTGCCCGAACCTGCACCTGACCCTGGCCGGCGAGTTGCAGGACAAAGCGCTTGTGGCACAATTGCACCATTATATCGTCGCCCACGGACTGGAATCCAGGGTGAAATGGCTGGAGTTTGTCCGCCATAGCGACATGGCGACCTTTCTCGATGGATTCGACGCGTTCCTGCATCCAAGTTGCCATGCTCCCGACGGCGACCACGAGGCGACGCCGGTTGTGTTGCTCGAAGCACAGGCCTGTGGCCTGCCCGTGCTGGCGAGCACGCATTTCGATCTGCCTGCCGAAGTCCTGCACGGTCAAACCGGATTGCTGGCGCCTGAAGGCGATGCCATGGCTTTGGCCGAACACATCCGACGTTTTTACAGGATGGAAAATGCAGAATATCAGCAGTATTCCACTGCTGCCCGGCGTCACGTGGAGCAACATTTTGATGTGAAAAACAGCGCCCGGGCCCTTCTCAAAATCTACCAAAAAACGACCAACCACTTAACACTTAACACTTAACACTCCCCACTTGCGTCTCCTTATCGTAACAGCCTGGTACCATCCTTTCATCCATCCGCGTGCACACAGGTGGACGGCACTGGCCGAGCATTGGGCAGCAGAAGGTCATGAGGTACATGTGTTGTGTTCCGGGCGAGTGGGTGAACCGGCAGAAAGTGTGCTCAACGGCGTACAACTGCACCGGGTCGGCTTTGATTCCCTTAAGGAACTGGTTTACCGCCTGACCGGTGATAAGAACGGTAGGGGCAGGGTAGGCACAGGGGTACAAGCGCCCGGCATATTGATGCGTCTGGGTGTCTGGCTGTACCGGTTTTTATGGAAATCACTTTACTTTCCGGACGATGCCTGTATCTGGTATTGGCCTGCAAAAAGAAAAGCCCTGGCTTTGCTGGATACACTGGAGCCCGACGCGTTGGTCACTGTTTCACTGCCTTTTACCGGCCACCTGATAGGTCTGGCTGCCCGGGAAAATAAGTGCGGCCTGCATTGGCTGGCAGATATGGGCGATCCGTTTGCCGTGCAGTTGCAACCGCTGAACAATGCATTTCTATACGGCCGTTTGAACCGCTTGCTCGAACGGAAGGTGCTGGAGCAGGCTGATGCGGTGGTAGTGACCACTGTTCAGACAAAAGAAAAATTTCGGTCGCATTATGGCGACGAAGCAGTTGCAGCGATGCATGTCGTGCCGCCATTGCTGCACCCCTTGCCCGGCGTATCGGAGCGCAAGCCCTACATCGCCGGTCACTCTGGCAGCATCAGAATGGCATACTTCGGCGCACTGTATGCGCCGACCCGAACCCCTGACGCTTTCCTCGACCTGATCGACAGATCGGTTGCGGTTAAACCTGAATTGCAGGAGCGTCTGGAGGTGCATTTTTACGGGGAAATATTTCCGGAGTTTTACGGGATGTTGAAACAACGGTCATGTATCCACTTGCACGGGCTCCGGCCACGGGAAGAGGTTCGGGCTGTAATGCAGGATATGGATATCCTGTTGAACGTCGGTAATCAGTCTGATATCCAGTTGCCCAGCAAAGCCGTGGAATATCTCGCTTCCGGCAAACCTGTCGTTCACCTGTCCTATTCGGGTACTGATCCTTTTCCCGAATTTTTTGGTGATAACAAATTGATCCTGAGCCTTAAAGTTGAAAATGGAAGGGTAGGGGAGTCGTCGTTGTATGATTGGCTCCATTGGCTGGAAGTCGGAAAACCTGCCCCGGATGAGCATGATTTGAATAAACGCCTGTCTGCTTATGGTGTAGCTGCACTGGCAGATACCTATCGCTCTTTATTGGAGCCCTGAAGTACGCCGTCAAAGAGCCGCAGGTATTGCGGCAAAATGACCGCATTGCCAAACTCCTGTTCCGCCTTGTGCCGGCTATGGCTGCCCATGGCGCGCTGCTGCTCCGGCGATAGCGCGAGATAGCGCAGCATGGCGCCTGCCAACGCGTCAGCATTTTCAGAGGGTACGATAAAGCCGTTTCTGCCTTCCTCTACCGTCTCACGGCACCCGGCGCTTTGCGTAGTGATAACAGCCTTGCCCATGGCCATGCCTTCCAGGAGAACGCGGGGCATGCCTTCCCGGTAGGAGGGCAATACAATAATATCCGCATCGGCGATGAACGGCCGTACGTCGTCTGTTTGTCCCATGTATTCGATGGCTTTTTCGTCGATCCACTGCTTCAACTCTTCTTCTCCGATCGATGCAGGATTGCCTGCATCGGTACTGCCGAGCAATCTGAATTGCGTTTGAGGAGCAATGCGCTTCACCTGTTGCGCGGCCCGGACGAATTCCCGTACGCCCTTGTCGCTCAGCAGACGCCCGATAAAAATAAACACGGGTCCTGTGGCATCAGGCTTGTTGTCGGGAGAGAAATAAGCAGTATCGATACCTGTGCCCCTGATTATCAAGGTCTTGTCGGGTTTAACCACGCGGCGATCCAGGAATATCTGCCGGTCGTCGCTGTTCAGAAAAACCACCCGGGCTGCATCTTTGAGCGCGAATCGGTATAAGAAAAAGATAAACTGCCGCAATACAGGTGATGCCATGGCGGCGTAACCCAAACCTTCTATGGTAGCAATGGCCGGTACGCCTGACTGCCGGGCCGCAACGGCTCCGTAGATGTTGGGTTTTATCGTGTAGAAAACAGCAAGGTGTGGCTGTTCCCGGCGTAAAATTTGTCTGAGTTCTGTGAAAGTGTGGAAGTTCCCGGTTATCGACAAACTTTTCCGGGAAAGATGGCGCAATGGAATAAAGCGTACCCCGCGGATTTCTTGCAGGCGATTTTCATAACCGTCTTCCGGCGCCACGCAAATCAATTCATGGCCTTGAGCGGAAAGTGCTTCGATCAGCGAGCGGCGAAAATTCCAAAGATTCCAGGCCGTATTGGCTATGAGTGCAATTTTTTTGAGCGGCATTCGGGTGTAAAAATAAATACCCTGAAGTACTTCAGGCGAATCGTCTCGTGGATTTGTCGGTAAATAAAAAGACCTATAAGTTTTTAAAAACTTATAGGTCTGAAAAGAAAAAATAGCACTTGCCGGACTTACGCCGCAGCCTGCACACGACCCATTCCGGGTTCGATGCGCTGTTGCGGACCCGCAACAAGTGATTTTATTTGGTCAACGGTGTATTTCTGGTTTACCAGATCATACACCTCCAGCGCTTGATCGCGTGTAATGGACGGAAATTCATCCAAAAACTCGCTCACACTCACACCTATGCGCAAGAAATCATAAAATGTTTCGATGCGAACACGGGTGCCGCTGAAGACGGGGGCTCCATCCTGAATTTCGGGGTGTACGGTGATTGAATTAAAATTTCTCATCCGGGCTGCTGTTTGTGTGTAAGGAAAATCATCAGACCGGGACTATACAAATCAATGGAATAAAAGGAAATTGGATTAGAAAACGATTACAGGTGCTAATGTAGGCAATCTTTTTTATCCCAAAAATTTTACAGGAAAAATTTTCATAAATTGTATCTACAGGTAACCATCGCCGAAACGTTCCTTTACCAGTGCAGTTACCATTTTGATTTCCTGTTCTTTGGATTTGGGATAGACAAGCAGTACATCGCCTTCATCTACGACAATGTAATCCTGCAAGTCTTTCAAAACGACCAGTTTGCCTTGAGGCGTTCGCACCAGGCAATTTTTAACGTCGAGGGCCATGATGGCATCGCCCTGCAGTACATTTCCCTGCTCGTCCTTGGGGCATTCGGCGTGCAGGCTCGCCCATGTACCCAGGTCCGACCACCCGAATTCGGCCGGAACGGTATAGACATTGCGCGCCTTTTCCATGATGGCAAAGTCGACCGAAATATTGGGCGTACCGGGGTAGTGCGCATCGATAAAATTCTGCTCATCGACGGTATTATACTTTCCTATGCCCGCTTTCAGGATGTCAAATATATCGGGTGAGAACGATTCAAAAGCGGCAAGTATAGACCGGACGCTCCAGATGAAAATACCGGCATTCCATACGTATTCGCCCGAATGAACAAACTGTTCGGCCGTTTTCAGGTCGGGTTTTTCCGCAAAGCGTCTGACCTTGTAAATGCCGTTTTCAACCTCGGTTTCTTTTTGGATATAACCGTATCCGGTATCGGGGCGGGAAGGTTGAATGCCCAGCGTCACAAGAGCATCATTGGCCGAAGCGAAGTCGAGTGCTATCTGTATTTTATCCAGAAATGCCTGTTCCTTCAAAACGATATGATCGGACGGGGCAATGACGAAGTTGGCATCGGGATCGAGTGCGGCAAGTTTGAAAGCCGTATACGCTACGCAAGGGCCCGTATTGTTGCGGCTTGGCTCGCAGAGTATCTGGTTGTCCGTTATTTCGGGTATCTGCGTTTTGATCAGGTCTTTATAGGCTGCGTTGGTTACGATAAAGATATTCGACGCAGGACAAAGGGGAAGAAACCGCTCAAAAGTGAGGCGCAGCAGACTCTTACCTACGCCGAGCATATCCAGGAATTGTTTCGGTCGCGCTTCGCGGCTGCCCGGCCAAAAACGACTGCCGACACCGCCGGCCATGATGGCAACGTATGTGTGGTTATTTTGCTTCATGAAAAATCAGATAGATGGTACAATGGTGAAGAGGTACGCGGGGCCTCTATAACATCACAAATGCGGGGCCAATCGGGATGAATGGTCGCTGTTCGGACCAAAGGAAATTTTAATGAAGGATGTCCTTAACTCCTGCGTATACGCTTGCAATGCCTTGCTCCAGCCCAATACCGGCTTTCCAGCCCAGCGAATGCAACTTGTTGACATCCATTAACTTGCGTGGTGCGCCATCGGGTTTGGTCAAATCGTGCCTGATCTCGCCGGTATATCCTACGATCTGCTGTACCAGTTGCGCCAGTTCCAGTATCGAGATATCTTCTCCCACTCCAACATTGATAAATCCCGGTTCGTCGAAGTGCTGCATCAGGAAAAAACAGGCGTCTGCGAGGTCGTCGACGTGCAGGAATTCCCGGCGTTGCGAGCCGGTTCCCCAAATGGTGACAAAGGGCTCTGCCTGCATTTTGGCCATGTGGAACTTGCGGATAAGTCCCGGCAGCACGTGGCTGTTTTGAGGGTGAAAATTGTCGTTGGGGCCGTACAGATTCGTCGGTATGGCCGTTATGAACGGGCAGCCGTACTGCTGGCGGTAGGTATCGCAGAGTTTTATGCCGGCTATTTTGGCGATGGCATAGGGTTCGTGTGTAGGCTCGAGGGTGCCGGTCATCAGGTACTCCTCCTTCATGGGCTGGGGCGCCATTTTGGGGTAAATGGTTGAAGAGCCCAGCAACAGGAGTTTTTTTACGCCATACTGCCTTGCTGCCTCAATGACATTGGCCTCGATCATGAGGTTATCATATAGAAACTCGGCCCGGTAGGTATTGTTGGCGAGGATGCCGCCCACCTTGGCGGCAGCCAGGAAAACGTAATCCGGTCTTTCCTTTCGAAAAAACTCGTTGGTTTCCTGTTGGTTGCGCAGGTCAAGTTGCCGGGAGTCCGCCAAAGCAAAGCGGTGGAATCCCTCCTTTTCCATTTTTCGTACGAGCGCAGAGCCAACCATCCCCCTGTGGCCGGCTACGTAGACTTTGTCTTGTTTTTGCATGGTATGTTCTCCGCAGGTAGCAGCGGCGCAAAGGTAAACCTCTCTGCGTATCTACAACCTAAAAGAACAGGCCTTAACGGCGGGAGAGAATCTTACTCGTATTGGTTGCGTATGGTAAACCCGCCATTTTTCAGATACTCTTCCCGTTTGAACAGCTTCAGGTCGGACTGCACCATGTCGTGCACCAGTTCGGCCAGGGAATGTTTGGGCGACCAACCCAGCTTTTCCGCAGCTTTGGAGGCATCTCCGATGAGCAGTTCCACTTCCGCAGGGCGGAAGTACCGCGGATCTATGGCAATGAGCTCCTGGCCGGGTGTCACGTGCGCAGTTTGTGAGCTCGCAACAATGGCCTTTTCATTCACGCCCTCTCCCTGAAAGTCCAGTTCAATACCTACTTCCTGGAAAGCCATGCGACAGAATTCGCGCACTTCCGTTGTTTTACCGGTGGCAATGACGAAATCTTCGGGTTCCGGATGCTGCAACATACGCCACATTGCGTCGACATAGTCGCGGGCATGACCCCAGTCGCGCTTGGCATCGAGGTTGCCGAGCCATATCTTGTCCTGAAGACCCAGTGCTATTTTAGCCGCTGCTCGCGTGATCTTGCGCGTTACGAAGGTTTCGCCGCGAATGGGGCTTTCGTGGTTGAACAGGATGCCGTTGCAGGCAAACATGCCGTACGATTCGCGGTAGTTGACTGTGATCCAGTAACCGTACATTTTGGCAACACCATAGGGCGAGCGGGGATAGAACGGGGTTGTTTCACGCTGGGGTACTTCCTGCACCAGTCCGTACAGTTCCGAAGTGGAAGCCTGGTAAAACCTGGTTTTTTCTACCAGTCCGAGCAGGCGGATGGCTTCCAGCAGGCGGAGTGTACCGACTGCATCGGCGTTGGCGGTGTATTCCGGGGTATCGAAACTTACCTGTACGTGACTTTGGGCGCCGAGGTTGTAAATTTCATCGGGTTGTACCTGCTGAACGATCCGGATGAGGTTCGTAGAGTCGGTCAGGTCGCCGTAGTGCAACACGAAATGGCGGTTGTCGACGTGCGGATCCTGGTACAGGTGATCAATGCGGTCGGTATTGAAAAGGGAACTGCGGCGTTTGATGCCGTGTACTTCATATCCTTTTTTTAACAGTAGTTCGGCCAGATAGGCGCCGTCTTGTCCGGTGATACCGGTAATAAGTGCTTTTTTCATCGAGTTAATTTATCTGCGGTCAATCCGTAGTCTTGTGTTTGTTCGGTCGGATTGACAAAAACCTTGCCTCTTAACGGAAATGGGTTAATTTTTTTGCTAAAATACCGGCAATTCGTCGCCCAGATTGCCCATCCCAAAGGGGAGGCCTGATTCCGGTTTTCCAATTTCCGCCCAAGGCTTTCCGGACTTTTTCCATGGCGAGGTCCGGGTCAAAAGAGGGAAAGAGTTCGTTGGTGCCGGAAAGGACGGTGACCGGCCTTTCAGTGGTAGTCCGGAGGGTCAGGCAAGGCACTCCCAGATAGGTCGTTTCTTCCTGAATACCACCGGAGTCGGTCATCACGAGCGCTGCATTTTTCAGCAGGCTGAGGAATTCCAGATAGCCTTGCGGACCGATCATATGTACATTTTCGAGGTTCATATTTTTCCGGGTAAAACCGAAGGCTTCCATTTGTTTGACGGTGCGCGGATGGGCCGGAAAAATAACGGGTACCTCCCGGCTGATGTATTCCAGCATCCGTAGTATGGCGCCCAATTCCGGCATGCTGTCCACATTCGACGGGCGGTGCAGGGTTGCCAGGACGTAGTTTTTGGCCCTCAGTCCCATATCGGTGCAGGTGTGCAGAGCATCTGCTTTTGCCTCAAAACGGACCAGCGTATCAATCATACAATTACCGGTGTCAAAAATCTTCCCGGACTCTACGCCTTCCTGCTCCAGGTTGTCGGCGCCGGCCTGTTCGGTCACGAATAAATAATCCGAAAGGGCATCCGTAGCGATCCGGTTGTTTTCTTCCGGCATGGACCGGTCAAAACTGCGCAGCCCTGCTTCCACGTGTGCCAGCGGGATTCGCGTCCGTGCAGCGGCAAGCGCCCCTGCCAGCGTGGACGTGGTATCTCCTACTGTTATTATTAAATCCGGTTCCTCAGCCAAAAAAATCTCTTCAATTTTTTTAAGCATAAAAACCAGTTGAAAATGCTGCCGGGCCAGCCCGGTACCGAGTTGAAACCCTGGCTGTGGTATATCGAGTTGTTCAAAGAAAATGCTGTCGAGTGCCGGTGTGTAGTGCTGGCCGGTATGTACAATATTAAAATTGCATTGAGGAAATGACCTGAAAGCATGCTCCAGGGCAGCGATCTTGACAAAATTGGGGCGGGCGCCGGCGATGGCAAATATTTTCAACGGATAAAATATTGACCGATTTTGGATATCGGCTTCATAAAAAGGGTATAAAACCGGGGTTTTAATCCGTTCAGTTTCCAGGCCAGGCGGTCTTCATGATTGGCGCGCAGGCGATTCCGAATGCTGGCATTGCTCGCTCCTCCGGTCCGCATCCGAACAGTCACTTCCCGGAGGTAACATGTCGAAATGTTGTGTTTCAGGATAAAGCGCAGCATCAACTCGTAATCGGCTGAAAAACGCAAATTGGGGTTAAAGCATCCAAACCGTTCGTACAAATGACGGCGAACGAAAAAGGTAGGGTGGGGCGGCATCCAGCCATTTTGGAAACTGTCCGGTCGAAGTAGTCCGGCTTTCCACGTCCGTACCACCCGGCTGGTGTCGCGGGCATCGACATATTCCATGTCGGCGTATAAAGCATCGGCGCCGGTTTGACCGAGCAGGGCCGCAACACGGCTGAGCACCTGCGGGTGGGTGTAGTAGTCGTCTGAGTTCAAAATGCCTACTATATCGCCGGTGGTCTGCTGCAATCCCTTGTTCATCGCATCGTACAGACCCCGGTCCGGTTCGCTGATTACGGCAGACACATGGGCGTATTCCCGTACGATGTCCAGGGTATTATCGGTCGATAAGCCGTCGATGATGATATGTTCGACCGCCGGGTAGTCCTGCATTCTGATACACTCCAGCGTGTCCCGGATGGTGCCGGCGCTGTTGAAAGCGGGGGTGACGATGGAAATTTTCAAAACTTATTGAATTTCCCTGGTTCTGATCCTGATGGCGGGATTACCCTGATAAATACCATAAGCTTCCAGGTGTTTGGTCGCTACGGAGCCGGTGGTCAACACGGCGTGCGCGCCCACGTCTATACCCTGGTTGACCACCGCCATTGCGCCGATCCAGGCCCCTTCACCGATGCGAATCGGCCGGACAATCAGATCGAAAGTTGATTTTTTATAATCGTGGTTGCCGGTGAGCAGGTACGCGCCCTGCGAAATACAGGCATTGGAGTGAATATGGACTTGATCCAGGTTGTCGATCCACGCCTTTTCTCCGATCCATACATTGTCTTCCAGCACCAGTTTCCAGGGAAATTTTATGAGCACCTGCGGTTTGATCAGCACGTTGCGTCCGACGGTGGCGCCGAACAGCCGGAGCCAGCGGATCTTTGCACCGTTCCAGAGGCTGAGCGGATGCCGGAAAAAAATGGCGCTGACCAGAAGCCAGCACATCTCTTTCCAGCGCGGGGCGCCACGGTCGAAACCGGAATTGTTAAACGACGCGAGATCAACCTTGTGTTGGTTCATCTTCCTGAAAGTTAATACCGAAATCCTCTTTAAGCACCGAGACAACCGGTTTATTGTGTTTTTTAGCAAGGTAGTTGATCTGGTAGATTTTCGCATCAACCAGAAACTGGAACCAAAAGCCCTGCAATAAATGCCAGATCAGACCGGGTTTGCCTTCCAGAAAGCCCAGACGCAAAAAATAGCGGTAGAAAAAATACAGGAAGGGGCGGATAAAAAGGGGCAGGCGGAGGTAGGCGGCCTTATGCTGTTTTAACGCGGCATCCTGCCTGCCTTTATTAAACTGATGCCGCAAATTCAGACGCTCGACGGCTTCCCGTGTGGCGTATGCATTGTGCTTTGCGGTCCACCAACTCAGGTTGTTCAGGTTGTGGTCGACCATATCATAACGCAGGGTATGACTGGTGCCATGCTTCAAACAGATATGCTCATCCATCCATTTTTGTTCGACATAGGCAGCGCCGTTCCGCCAGATCCGCAGCAGCACCATCGGGTAGTAGCCCCGCCTGATCCATTTGTCCATGAAAAAGACCCTTCGTTTTATGCCGAGACCGGTAACCCGTGGATCAAGATCGGGTAATACCTCCGTCAGTTCCTGTGCCAGTTCGGGAAGGATGTATTCATCTGCATCCATCCGCATAACCCATTCGGTATGGATCGGAATATGGTCGAGGGCCCATTGGAATTGCTGTGCCTGATTAACAAACGGGTGTTGTACGATTTCTGCACCAAGCCCGCGGGCAATTTCCAGCGTCCTGTCGGTTGAGAAAGAATCTACGATAATTACCCGTTTCGCGACCGGTGCGACGCTGCCTATGCACCGGGCAAGGTGTAATTCCTCATTGAACGTAAGGATAATAACTGTGAGGGAGTTCGGGTTGATTTCCGGCATTTAATTGAGCAGCATCAGGGTATATCAGGCAGACTTAACGGATTTGTATTGTATTCATGGATAACCGGTAGATTGCGATCCAGCGGTGAATGTTTTTGAAAACATCAAACTGCTCTTTTGCCATTTGTTGCGCATGTTTCCTGTAGTCGGTATATGCATCATCCGGGAGCAGGAGGCTGTTGTCTATAGCTTGTGCTAATGATTCAGGTGCATTATCGACCCAAAATCCGGCCTGATGTGTTTCAAGGCTGGCCCAGGGGGTACCCTTCGATGCAATAACAGGCGTGCCCTGTGCCAGCGACTCGATCACAACATTCCCGAAATTCTCGGTATAGGAGGGCAATATTGAAAAATAGGCATTGGCATACAACGCCTGTTTGGCATCGCCCTCCACGTGCCCGATGAACCGTATCCTGTTTTCCAGGCCCAGGTTGTCAACGAGTTTTTTCAATTCCATAGCATGTGTATTGCTGTCCTCACCTGCCAGCCACAACTCAAAAGCAGAACGGAGGAATGTTTTAGATATGGAAACGGCCCTTATCAAACAGTCCAGCGCTTTTACCGGATGGATTCGTCCGACACATAGCAAATATGGCTTTTGTGCATGGCGAGGTACGGGTGTGGGCAACTCCATGTAATTGGAGATTTCCACCAGACGTACATTCGGTCCGAAATGCCGTTTGATGTGTGCGCTTTCAACCGCACTGGTTGCGTGAAAGGTTGTGCCGGGGCCTGCAAGCAGTTTTTTAATGACCCACAGCAGGGGTATTTTCTTCCATCTGCTGAATCGAAGAGCCGCTTCATCAAGATTGCCCCGGCACGACCACAGTACTGCCTTTTTCTTCCAGACGGCTATTGCTGCAAGGATAAATGAAGGCGGGTAGAACAACGCGTTCAGGTGTATGCAATCGTGGTGTCTGATTTGCCTTGCGGCAGCGAGTATCATTTTTAGTGGGAGCTGGTGGAATCGCGCCCTGAAATAGATCACCCTGCCATAAGACGTTGAGAGCCAGCGGTCGGCCTCGATCTCCTGTTCCGCTCCGTGGTTGGTCGCCATGCAGGTCACTTCGATCCCTTGTGCTACCAGAGCCCTGGCCATCCAGTACACCGTATTACTGGGGCCGCCTGCCTGCGACGGGTACAGGGTGCCGATGGGGAAGAGGATTTTCACGGGAAATTGCGCTCTATCCAGTCTTCCAGTATTGCTAACTGAAATAAAGGCATCCAATAGTGGTTATTCGGGCGATCAAAAAAATTACTTGCCACTTCATTGACCCGTTTCCCATTAAATTCCGGTCGTTCCGCCAGGCGCTGTATGTTCATGCTACACCAATCTTTCAATTCATGTCGGAGCCAGGTTTTCCAGGGAAGGGTAAATCCTTTTTTGGGTCGGTGAACAATTTCGTCAGGCAATAATGGCGAGAGTGACTCAACCAGTAAACTTTTAGGATACTTCGGAAACTTGATTTTATCGGGAATCCTGAGTACATATTCAACCAAGTGAAAGTCAAAAAAGGGCTCTCTGACCTCAAGAGCGTTAGCCATGCTCATTTGGTCGGTGTCTTTCAGCAACACATTAGATGTATAACCAAGCAGCTCAGCTGCAGAATATTGACTTAAGGTGGGCAATAGATGAAGCTGTTCCTTTTTCTGTTCCAGGACTGCTTGCAAGGGATCACTATATCCGGCAAAATCTGTCATCAGGTTCTTTGCTTGCTGAGCGGTAATCACTTGTCGTATGGATGGATAAAGGTTTTCAATTCCTGGAGAGGGAGATGATAGGATGTTTGCCAACCGGATGCCGCGTGTATTCGTACCAATTATGCGAATCAGTTTTTTACTCAAGCACCGGAAGGAAGCGGGGGCTTTCCACCAAATCATTTGATTTAAATGCGACCAATGCCTAAAGGATGAATAACCGCAGAACAACTCATCTCCACCCACGCCGGAAAGTGCCACGGTTATACCAGCACCTTTAGTTGCTTTTGAAACAAGGAATGAATTGATGCCGTCTCCGCTTGGATTATCAATAGCATTTAATGCTTCCGGAAGAGATGTTAAAAAGTCTGTACCGGAAAGTTGAATCGGGGTATGGTTTGTCCGGAATCTTTCAGCAATAAGGCTGGAGTACTCGGACTCATCGAATTCCGGTTCCCGGAAGGTGATCGAAAAAGTATTGATGGGCTGGTCCGAGCATTCAGCCATGAGACCGACAATGGCGCTCGAATCAATACCTCCTGAAAGAAATGCCCCCAAAGGAACATCACTGACCATACGTCGTTCTACAGATGCTGTCAATAATTGCCGTATTTCCTTCCTGATTATACCTGGTTCAGTACCATTCAAAGTTTCACCAGGGCTTTCTATCTGCCAATAGAACTGTTTCTCCAGTTTCCCCTTTCTAAATATTCCATATTCTCCAGCCTGCAGTTGAAAGACACGTTCGACAATAGTCAGCGGGGCGCATGCCGATTGGTACATCAGGAAACTGCTAATTCCGTTCATATCAAGTTTTGCAGGTACAATTCCGGATGCGAGCAACGCCCTTATTTCAGATGCGAAAATCAACAGCCCGTCTTTGTAATAGTAGTACAAAGGCTTAACGCCCAAACGGTCGCGGGCGATAAACAAGGTTTTTTCTTTTCGATCCCATATTGCAATGGCAAACATGCCATTAAAATAACGGAGGCAATCGGCACCCCATTTGGTAAATGCTGCAAGAACGACCTCGGAATCCGAATCACTTCGGAAGGGATAGTGCCCAAGTTTTGCTTTTAGTTCCCGATAATTGTATAGTTCGCCGTTATATACCATCACATATCGGCCAGAGGCATCGTGCATTGGCTGGTTGGCTGCTTCACTGAGGTCTATAATGGATAAACGGCGGTGGCCAAGCCCAATATGATCTTCGGCAAAAACACCTCCGGCATTTGGTCCGCGATGAACGAGCCTTTGTGTCATCCTGGTGATGTATGGCAGGAGCCCTACCTTATCATACATACCTGCTACACCGCTTATGCCACACATTACCGAATAGCTAGGGATTGATATAATTGCTGGTATTCTTTAGCCACTTGTTCCAGTGTGAATCGCTTTATGTTTTCCAGTCCATTACTCACTAATCTCGTTCTAAAGCCATCGTCATGTATAACCTTTAATATGCCTTCCCGGATTGCTTTTATGTCATACGGATTAACAAAACATGCACCCTTATCGCCTGCTACACCATTCAGCGGCGCTATATTACTCGTAACTACCGGTCTGCCAGTAGATTGTGCTTCCACAACAGGCAAACCAAAACCTTCGTATGTAGAGGCAAAAACCAACATATCGGCCTGTATGTAGCGTTCTGCCATTTCACTAAGCAAGAGGTTCGCCCGGCTTTCAAAATCAATCCCGTAGCGACGAAGTAGATTAAAATGCCTTTCTTCCAGTTCTCCAATAATTTCCAGGATACAGGGGATACCTTCCAACGCAGGTATAACCCGCTCCAAATTCTTATTTGGGAAAACACCAATATGAAGTATGCGAGGGCAGGTTTTATTGAATTCCTTTGGATGGTACCTATATATTTTGTTAACAAAATTTGGGATAACTACAATTTTATCAGCGCTACAGCCGGTAAAGGCTGCGATTTCAAACTTGGTTTTTTCAGAGATGGTAGTAACTTTATCTGCCTTCCAAATGGGTAATTTATACCAAAACCAGAGGTATAAGTAGAATTTAGGATTCCATTTTGAGGTGCGGTCTAGTATCACACAGTCGTGTATAGTTAATACAATATGTCCCACATTTATTCCCAAAGCCACGTAATGCACATCGCCGGTGATGTGATTGATTCCTGTTCCGGAAGCGCGCATGGCAGTAATAATATTCCCAAGTATGCTCTTAAAACTGGCGCCGGTCTGGGTGAGATGGCATAAACTTACGTGATTGGATCTGCCTACGATATCGGATAGTGCTTCAAAGGTCTGGTTAATACTAAATGCGCCAGGCCTCATTTTTCTGAGAAAGAATATAATGCTACTCATTCATGGAGTTGGTTGGCAGGCTTAACCGGTTATTTTTAGGTTTGGGCTTTAGAATAGCTTGAATTATTTTAACTAACCCTACGATAACTATCGCAGCAAAGACG
>ERZ724514.633-NODE-633-length-15820-cov-3.488741_pt1 | contig 15820 bp, 7 predicted proteins | sample MGYA00376047_ERZ724514 | MGnify/ENA primary metagenome ERZ724514 (study PRJEB28724, sample SAMN07190883) | activated sludge metagenome | isolation source: activated sludge of sewage treatment plant in Hong Hong | place: Hong Kong | collected 2016-03-17 ...
GTATATAAAAAACAGAAGTATGACAAATATCTTCTTCGGTTCAATGGAGACATCGGTACAAAACGATTCAGGGTGGGTAATAATATTTCCTTCTCGTATACCGACCGCGATGTTATCAATAGCTCAGGCGACGGTGCGGGTCCTGGCAATGAACTGAGTGGTATCCGTTACACCCTCATTGCCGCACCGGTGTTTCCTATCTATGACCAAAACGGGAACTATATCAATACCTCTGCTTCACTCGGGGATCCAACGTTGTACGGAGATGGCAATGCCAACCCCCTGGCTTTTATCGATGCTACCGACTGGACCGTGCAGCGGTATCGCCTTTTCGGAAATGTTTTTGCAGAATATAAAATCCTGGACAACCTGATGTTTAAAACCACCCTGGGTACAGATATTCTGTTTCAGGATGAGACCATTTTTAAAAAGCGCCTTTCCGCTGCCATCTATGACCCTACGTCGCTCACCAGGGGAAATGTCACCGACCGCACCTTGATGTGGAACAACACCCTGGACTACTCAACGACTATTGGGGCATCGAAAGATCATCATGTCAGCCTGCTGTTGGGAATGGAAGCGATTGACAACCATACAGATTATCTCGGTGCATCGGCCAGGAATTTTTTCCTGACCGATCCCGCATTTCAGTATATTGATGTAAGTGTCACGCAGGAACTTGGAGATATAGATGCTTCAGGCATTGCCACCGAGTGGGGGCTCCTCTCCTATTTTGCCCAGGCTGGTTATAATTACAAGAGCAAATACGTGATCAATGGATCTGTGCGTCGTGATGGATCATCCCGATTTGGTAAGGCCAACCGATATGCTGTATTTCCAGCGGTTTCCGTGGCCTGGAACATTTCCAGTGAACCGTTTTTTGATCGCGTGGATCTGATCTCCAGCCTCAAACTCAGAGCGAGCTGGGGTCAGCAGGGTAACCAGGAAATCGGAAATTATCCATACAGCTCCCTCGTAGAAACCGGCATCCTGGAATATCCATTTGGAGGCGCTATAGCTACCGGCACTGAAATCGTCGAGACCGGAAATGAAAATATCAAGTGGGAGACGACCACCCAAACCGATTTTGGTCTCGACATGAGTTTGTGGGAAGACCGATTAACGATCATCGCAGACTATTATATCAAACATACCGATGATATCCTGGTGCGGGTGCCTTTGCCTCAATCCGCCGGTGCATTTAATCCTCCATACGTCAATGCCGGTAAGGTTGAAAACAAAGGATTGGAGCTGGCCGTCAGTTACCGGCAGACAACCCATGACTGGCATTATGAAATTGGGGCCAACATCGCCACTATCGACAACAAGGTCATCTCCCTGGCCGGTACAGAGCCTTTGTTAGGAGGATTTGGATTATCAGATGGTCCGATTACACGTACAGAGCCTGGGTATCCTTTGGGTTCCTTTTATCTCTATGAAATGACCGGCATCTTCCAGAGCCAGGAAGAGATTGATGCCAGTGCTTTTCAATCCAATGACACCCGACCTGGTGATGTGAAGTTTGCCGATCTCAATGGTGATCATGTTATCAATGATGAAGATCGCGCTCATATAGGCAATCCATTTCCCGACTTCACCCTGGGACTTAACCTGGGTGTACGCTACAAAAACTTTGATCTCTCTATGCTGGTGCAAGGCGTGTTTGGCAATGATGTGTATTTCCTGTATGGGAATTTTGCCTATGAAACACAGTTACGTGGATTCAACAGCTATGCAGAAATCCTGGATCGTTGGACCCCGACCCATACCAATACCGATATCCCGAAAGTCAGTGTGGACGACCGCAATAACAACCGCAGAATCTCTACCAGGTTTCTGGAAGATGGCAGTTATGTGCGTGTTCGGAATGTTACACTCGGCTACACCTTTAATCATCTACTGAAATCCGATCAGATCAAAGAACTGCGCGTATATGTTTCAGCACAAAACCTCTTCACCTTTACCCGTTATCCTGGTCTTGATCCTGAGATACAAGCCAACGCTAATGATACGCAGGGATATAATGTGTCTTCAGACCTTGCCGTAGGTATTGACTGGGGCACTGTGCCCTCACCCCGGACCATACTTGCCGGGATAAGCCTCAAATTTTAAAGACATGAGTAACAACCTATATACTCCGATTCTGGCCTTCCTGTTGACATTCTGGCTTGCATCATGCTCTGATGTGCTGGATAAAGAGCCACTGGGTGTGCTTGACGCCAATAATTATTTTAAAACGGCTGAAGATGCCGTACAGGGCGTCAATGCCACGTACAAGCCGTTGCTCATGAATAATGCGAACAACAACTTTTACTGGGTATTTGGTACCCTGGCCTCCGAAGAAGCATTGGCCGGAGGAGATGGTTCGCGTCCCGGGATCATTGAGGTCGATATCATGAAACATACGGCAGCGACACAAGAGATCAATGATTTCTGGAAACTCAATTATGCGGGGATCGTACAGGCCAATACCGTCATTACGAAAACACCGCAAGTCAATGCTGATGCCGATTTTAAAAACAGAATTATCGGCGAGGCTCTTTTTCTAAGATCCTATTATCATTTTATCCTGGTCCAGGTCTTTGGGGATGTGCCGCTGATCGTTGAGATACAGGCTCCAGACGAAGTCAGAGTAGCCCGCACACCTAAAGCCGAAGTCCTGGCAAGAGTGGCCGCCGACTGTGAACTGGCCGCTTCGTTTTTACCGGTAAGCTATACTGGCGCTGATGTTGGAAGAGCGACCAAAGGAGCTGCATTGGCACTCGCTGCAAAAGCCTATCTCTATCTGCAGGATTATAATTCCGTGCTGAGCCGGATCGCGGATGTCAAGGCCCTCGGTATATATGCGCTCCAACAGGATTACAGAAATAATTTTTACGATTCGACTCAAAACAATAGCGAATCCGTGTGGGAGATTCAGCATGAAAATCTTGAACTAGGTGTAGGTAACTTTCTTAATCAGTGGTGGCTATCTAAAAAAGTTCAGGATGGGTATGGCTTCTGCGAAGTCAGTATGGATTTTGTCAATGCCTTTGAACCCAACGATCCGAGATTGAAATTTACCGTTGCCCGTCACAACGAACCCTACTTTGGGGTTACGTACAAAGCTTCTTTTTCATCTACCGGAGCCAGCCCACGAAAATATCTTCAGAACAGCAGCGAAGTCACGCAGAAATCTGATGGCAGTATCAACTACACCGCCATCCGGTTTGCCGATGTATTGTTGTGGGAGGCAGAAGCCCTTGCCGAATTGGGAAGGACTGCCGAAGCTTTAGTGCCCCTGGAAACAGTCCGGGCTCGGGCACGGGCCCAGGCTGCTGATCCTGCGAATACTTTACCAGCTATCACTACGACAGATAAAACCGAGCTGATCAACATCATTCGTCATGAACGTCTCGTAGAACTGGGATTTGAAATGCATCGATTCTTTGACCTCGTTCGGTGGGGTATTGCATCAGATGTGATTAACGGATTTGTAGCAGGAAAAAATGAAGTCTTCCCTATTCCGCAAACCGAACTGGATCTCAATCCTAACCTTTCACAAAATCCCGGCTATTAAAATTCACCAGATGCATAATAAATGTCTTTCTATATGGCTTGTCTTTTTCCTGTTGTCCATCACCTGGGCAGTGCAGGCGCAGACTGGCCAGATTACCATCAGCCGGGTGGAGTTGATGCCAAATGAGCCATCGCCTTACTACATGCGTGACTGGAAAGCTGTGGCCACAGTATATGACTCCTTTGTATATGATGAGCAAAAAACGGGAGACTATCTTCCTCTGGTCTTCATCACTCCGTCAGGCTACAACTACCCACAACGCCCCACTTTTGGGTTGGATACCTATGTGGGTACGTTCAGCAACAATAATGGGGAAGGGATCAATGTATTGCCTTCACTGGTGAGTGCTTCACTGGCCGGTATAGACAAGACCAATCAGTTTGGACGAAACTGGATTCTGATGAGTCAGGATTACTTCAACAAATCCAATGGTGAAAACCTGTACCTCAACAATATCGGAGGGCACAGCGGGTCAGACTGGTGGTATGATATGATGCCCAATGTCTATTTCTACCAACTCTATGATCTCTACGGACCTATTGGTGATGCGTCATCTCAGTTTGCTCAGGTGGCCGACCGGATGGCGGGTGCAGTAAGTGTTATGGGAGGAAGTGCTACACCCTGGACCCGGGCGTACATGGATTACCGAGCCTATGATTTTCTCCATGGGCAGCCTAATCCTGATGGTGTGCATGAACCTGAAGCTGCAGGAGCCTATGCCTGGCTGTTATACCACGCCTACAAAGAATCAGGAAATGAAGCCTATCTCCGTGCCGCAGAATGGAGCATGGAATACCTGGTCAACCTCAACAGCAATCCATCTTATGAATTGCAACTTCCCTATGGCGCTTATATCGCGGCCAAAATGAATGCAGAGATCGGGACGGAATATAACGTAGAGAAATTGTTGTTCTGGGTCTTCAATCGTGGGCCGTTGCGTGGTTGGGGAACCATCGTAGATACCTGGAATTCGGTAGATGTATCCGGGCTTGTGGGAGAAGCTAATGAAACGGGCAATGATTATGCTTTTCAATTGAATGGTGTGCAGCAAGCCGGAGCGCTGGTGCCCTTGGTGAGGTATGACAAGCGGTTTGCAAGAACCATTGGCAAATGGATGCTCAATGTGGCCAATGCGACCCGACTCATGTATCCTGGTTATCTGCCAGGTAATCTTCAGGATGCTGATGACTGGTCTGATGCCAATGATCCCAAAGGCGTTATCGGATATGAAGCGCTGCGTGAAGTGTGGCAGGGCTCGAGTCCCTTCGCAACTGGTGATGCCAAGAAAGGCGGATGGGCAGCGACCAATCTTTCCCTTTACAGTACTTCATCCATTGGATACCTGGGATCGATTTTAGCCAAAACGAATGAAGAAAAAATTCTACGTCTCGACCTTCTCAAAACTGATTTCTTCAAGGACACTGCGTATCCTTCTTATCTCTATTTCAATCCCTTCAGTGTCGACAAATCTGTCATCGTGGATGCAGGTGGATCGCCAACCGATATCTATGATGCGTTGACGGAAACATTCGTTGCACAAAATGTCAGTGGACCTACCTCCATCAACATTCCGGCAAACCAGGCTATGTCTATTGTACTTGCTCCCGCCGGTGGCACCATTAGTTATGAAAACAACAAAATGATGATCAATGGAGTCATAGTCGATTACAGGCAGCATTCGAATACTTACAATGCGCCGCCCCGGATTCAGGCCTTTGCCACACAAAGCAATACAGTAGAAAAAAACCAGACGATCACCTTGTACGGAAAAGGGATCGACCAGGAAACCAAAGACCTTGTATATACATTTATCTTGCCCGGTGGTGCGGTTTCAGGCTTGGCGAAAACAGCTGAATGGACTGCTCCGGATCAGGAGGGCACGTATGAAATGAAACTCATCATCGAAGATGAAGATCAGCAGACGGACACGGCGGTGATTCAAATAGACGTCGTCAATGAAATCAATATCGCCCCCGAAATTTTGCAACTGACCTCCTCCTCCCGCTATACTACACCGGGCGGAACCATCTCACTGAAAGCGGTGGTGACGGATCAGAACAATGATGCTATCGATTATACCTGGACGGCGACTCAAGGTGAAATCATCGGATCAGATGATCTGGCCGATTGGCTCGCTCCACCGGAAGAAGGTATTACCACGGTGCGTCTTGTGGTGTCCGATGGAAGAGGTGGTACCTCAACTACCAGCACCACGCTAATCGTTTTGGATCCGGATCTGCATATTGAAGGCAATATCATAGCATGGTATCCCTTCGAGGGGAATGCCATGGACATCAGCGGGAATGGCCTCCATGGACAGGTTTCAGGTGCAAAACTCACCGAGGATTCTTTGGGCCATTCCTCTTCCGCCTATTTTTTTGATGGCATCAATGATCATATCCGGGTGACTAATCAACTCGTTCTCAATTTTACCAAGGGCATCACCGTTAGCTGCTTTGCTGAGCCGCAGACTATTGGTGACAAAGAGCGGTTTATCCTGTCACATGGCAGTTGGCAAAATCGTTGGAAACTCTCTATTACTCCGGAACGGAAAGTTCGTTGGACCCTTAAGAGTGCAAGCGGGCAAGTCAAAGACCTGGACTCCGAAACCATTCTCGAAGAAAACACCAAAACCTATCACATCGCCGCCTCCTATGATGGCCGCTTCATGATGCTTTATATCAATGGACGTCCTGAAAGTTTTACATCCTTCAGCGGCGATATACACACCAGCCCTGTCGATATGGAAATCGCTCAGATTTTGCCTGACGATGTCACCTATAGCTATAGAGGCATACTCGATGAAGTCAAAATCTTCGATTACGCCCTCTGGCCGGATTCTGTAGCTGTTGAAAGCGGAAATGTCACGACCGGTATATTCGATCCGGTAATGGATTATGATTCGGATCTATTGATTTTTCCGAATCCGGCCCACCATTCGGTTTCCATATCATCCACAGGAGAACATCAGGTAACAGAAACATCCGGATTTGCGATTTTGATATCCGATACTCAGGGTCGTATTGTACTTCGCAAAATGACCGATAGCCTGCATGATGTCCTGCTGGATGTTTCAGGTCTGCATGACGGGTTATTCATACTGCACATTACCGGATCCCAAAGGACGTGGAACCGGACATTGATCATCGAGTAATAACACTTTCAATATCACTAACAATAAAATCTATCGTATAATGAAAAGAGTTTACTTATGGTTGCTTCCTGCATGGCTGCTGATCTATTCGGCATCGGCCTTGCATGCGCAGCAAATCGTAGCCTACTACGATTTCAATGGAAACGCCAAAGACGTTTCCGGCAATGGAAACCATGCTTCGATCCATGGTGCATCCTTAACACAGGACCGTTTCGGAAGGGCCAACCAGGCTTTTCAGCTGGACGGAACACAAGGCCAGTTGACGGCCAGCAATTCAGCACAGCTGCAATCCGTAACGACCACGGTCAGCTTTTGGGTAAGGGCAGATGAGATTCCCGCACAAGGCGAAGTGTATATCCTCTCGCACGGAGGATGGCAGGAGCGCTGGAAAATCTCGCTTCCATCGCATGGCAAACCCATCTGGACAACACATGCCGGTGGCTCATGCTGCTCAGATCTGGATTCCGGAACACCTCTTGTCGTTGGTGAATGGACACATCTTGTGATGGTACATGATGGTGCGAAAGAAAAGATTTATCTCAATGGCACCCTGGCTAATGAAAGAGATTATGCCGGTGATCTCGATGCTACAACGCAACCCCTCGGCATGGGGTACTCTCCGGTAGACAATGCTTACTTTTTCAAAGGGGCTCTGGATGAAGTGACAATCTATAACGGCGCTCTCAATGATGTGGATGTAGCCAATCTGTACGCTGCACAATCTGTACCTCCGGTAGTGGTCAATGACCTTGTAGCTTCCTACTCATTTACCGGAAATACCCGTGATGCCTCTTCCTATGCCAATCATGCCAATGGTAAAAACATCGTGTATACGACCGACCGGTTTGGCTTTGGAAAAAGCAGCGTGAGCTTCAATGGCACCGATGCCGGTGTAACAGCGCCCAACTCTTCTGATCTCAACTCTCCCACCACAACCGTTTCCTTCTGGGTCAATGCAAAATCTTTGCCTGCAAGTGGCGAAGCCTATCTGCTTTCTTTTGGCGGATGGCAGGAACGGTATAAAATATCATTGCCTAGTCACGGCAAAATGGTCTGGACAACACATGCTACTGCATGCTGCTCTGATCTTGATGCAGGAGGTGGCAATGAGTTGATCCCCGGTACCTGGACACATGCTGTATTTGTACATGACGGAGCCAAGGACAAAATATACATCAACGGTGCCCTTGTCGCCGAAAAAGACTCTCCCGGTAACCTGGCCAATACCACCCATCCTTTAGGTATCGGTTATGACCCGATCGATGTGGCCAACTATTTCAATGGCTCACTGGATGAAGTTCAGATTTACAATTATGCTATGACAGACACCGAAATCGCTGATCTGTATACTGCACAAAACACGGCTTCCATTGATCCTGATCCAGTAGTCCTCAACCTTCCGGTTAGCGGAGGACTGGAAGATATCAGTCAATTTGAAAATCATGGTCAGCCGGCCGATGCTACATTGACCTACGATCGTTTTGGATATCCTAAAAGCGCATTGGCAGTAAGTCCAAATGATGTCACCGGCGTTACGGTTGACAACGCTGCACCTTACAATTCAGACTGGGCTTCGGTCAGCTTCTGGGTTAAAATGAATGAACTGCCGGCTAACGGCGAAGTATACCTGCTTTCATTTGGTGGATGGCAGGAGCGATTCAAATTATCACTGCCTTCCCACGGCAAGGTAGTCTTCACGACCTATGCTACCTCTTGCTGCTCTGATATGGATGCGGGTGATGGCAATGCCCTTGTACCTGGTGTGTGGACACATGTCGTAGCCGTACATGGAACATCACAGGATAAAATTTATATCAATGGCGTACTAGCCAACGCCAAAGATGTTGGTGGTGCATTACATCATACGACACATCCATTGGGTATTGGTTGGGACCCTATTGATAAAGGCAGCTTTATCAATGGTGAAATGGATGACATCATGCTTTCCAATCATCCCTACACCGATCAGGAAGTGGCTGATCTCTATGCGGCTCAAAGTGCAGCTCCTGTTTTCCCTGGTGATATCGTGGCTGACTATAGTCTCAATGCTGATGCCAAAGATGATTCACCCTATCGCAATCATGGAAAAGTATCCGGAGCAGTGGCTGCTGAAGATCGTTTTGGCAGGGCTAACCACAGCCTGAATTTTAATGGTGCTGCCGGTGTAACTGCTGATAATTCTCCTCAATTGAATTCAGGAGTAACCAGTGTAAGCTTCTGGGTCAATCCAAATTCTTTACCTGCAAGTGGTGAAGCCTATTTGTTATCCTATGGTGGATGGCAGGAGCGTTGGAAAATATCACTGCCCAGCCATGGTAAAGCCGTATGGACGACTCATGCTACTGCATGCTGCTCAGATCTCGACGCCGGAGGTGGCAACGAACTCGTTCCCGGTACATGGACACACATGGTCATGGTGCATGACGGTGTAAAAGACTATATCTATGTCAACGGTAACCTGGCCAATTCTAAAGATTCGCCCGGTGATCTTGCTACAACCGTTCATCCACTTGGTATCGGATATGATCCGATCGATGTAGCCAATTATTTTGACGGATCCCTTGACGATGTACAGATCTATCAGACCGCATTATCAGCCCAGGAAGTAGCTGATCTGTATGCGGCACAATCTGCTGATCCGGGTGAAACGGATCTTACCGCACCTGATGCTCCTATTGGCCTTGAAGGTTCGGTGAGCTTTACCACTGTGACACTGACCTGGCTGCCCTCAACAGACGGAGAATCCGGAATTGCCGGATACAATGTCTACCAGGATGGCGCTTTAATCAGCACCACCCAAGCCACAACGACAGTTATTGCCGGATTGACCCCGCTGACTGCCTATACCTTTGGTGTGTCTGCAATTGATTTTGCGGGTAACGAATCCTTGCCATCCTTCCTGACCCTGGTCTCCGGGATGGACGAGACACCAGATGTGACTCCACCATCAACACCTACTAATCTTGCGGTTTCAGCAGGAGCCAATTCTGCAGTCTTCTCATGGGATGCATCTACCGATGATACTGCTGTGAAAGGTTATGTGACTTTTGTGGATGGTGCGTATGCGGATTCATTAGATGCCGCTACACTTTCTATTTTTATTGGTGGACTTGAGCCTTCGACACTTTACACCTTTGAAGTCTATGCCTATGACTTTGCCGGTAATGTGTCTGAAACAGCATTCATTGTTGCTTCTACCACCGAGCCTATCGAAACCGCAGAGCCAGGCCTTGTCGCTCATTACAAATTTGAAGGTGATGCGAACGATGCGACACCATACAACAATCATGGAGCTATCGGTGGCAATCCTACCTTCCAGCCGGTCACCAACCGACCCAATGCTTCCGGAATGTCGATTGTATTTGATGGTGTTGGAGATTCCATACTTGTCCCGAATGCTGTACAATTGATCTCTGACTATGCTACTGTAAGTTTCTGGATTCGGGTGGATGGTCAAAATCTTAATGATCCTGAAGCTTACATTCTCGACTTTGGTCACTGGAACGAGCGTTGGAAAATTTCACTTCCTCAGCACTTGAAAATTGTTTGGACAACGAATGGTAACAACCTGCAGTTTGACCATTTCATTTCCGATATGGATTCCAAGGATGGTAATGAGTTGATCCCCGGATTCTGGTGGTATGTGACGATGGTCCATGATGGCACCGATGACATTATCTACATTGATGGCACCGAAGTCAATCGCAAACCGGTGGCGACCAAACTCAACAGTACAGCATTGCCATTTGGCATGGGCAATAACCCGGTGGAAGGCGGACAGTTTTTCCAGGGTTCGCTCGACGAAGTCAAGCTTTACAACAAAGCCCTGACCAGTGATGAAATTCTGCAACTCTATACGACCGGAACAACGGGCATCAAAGATCTGCAAAATGAAGTCACCAAATACGTAGAGGTCATCTATCCTAACCCAACCTTTGACCAGTTGACCATTAAACATGGATTTGATGCCAGCCAGGATCTTCTGATCCGCATCTTCGATCAGGCCGGCCGCCAGGTTGGAGCTCAGCGCGCCAATGCAAAGGATCTCGACAGCGGACTGATCCATCTGAATGTGTCCTCGCTACATGCAGGCATGTACAGCCTGAATTTCGTTCGTGGTGGAAAGGTACTTGGCTCTGTACCTTTTGTGAAACATTAATTCTGAATTTAGTTAGTAAAAAGCCTGTGCACTAAGTGCACAGGCTTTTTTTATTTAATCGCATACCTGAACCCTATATACACCTCTCTTCCAAATATCGGACCCCAGATCATGCCGCTGTCAAAGTAAGGACCATGCGGATCCTCAGCATCGATGATCACCGGATCCTGTTTAAAATTCAGTATGTTTTCACAACCTGCATACACTTCAAACGCTTTGTTGAAGACCCTGGTGATCTGGCCCAGCATCATCCAATATGGTGGAGATTGTGAAGGCAGTTGAAACTCAGCAGGATTCGATCCTGTGTAAGGAATACGCTGTATACCGGTGTATTGACCGGTGAGGCTCGCACGCCAATGCCCTTTGTAGGTAGCAACACTCGACACATAGGATAAATTGATAAAAAACCGGTCGCGTGGCGTGAATGCCTGGCGCACCAATCCAATATCTTTCAACGTCATCTGTGCATCCTGCCACTTGTAGGCCACTTTCAAATCCAGTCGTTTGAGCACTTCATACTGGGCTTCTGCCTGAAAGGTGTTGGCGTAGGATTGTCCATCGAGGTTATACACCAGCAACTGTTGTGGACTGTGATCCAGATCCACCACTGCCCTGTTGAGAAACTGTGTTCTGTAAAAATCAACACTGACGACTCCGCTCCGGTAATCAAGGGTAAACTCTTGAGTGATACTGGCACCAAAATTCCAGGCATCTTCCATCTTCAAATCCCCGTATGGATAACTTCCTTCCGGAGCATTCGGATTGCCAATGGTCCATTCGCGTGCGCTGGCCAGCCAACCGAGGTTTTCTGCAACAGGATTTGACACGCGCCTGCCACGACCGGCTGAAGCACGGAAAACAGTGTTATCCCAGGGAGCATAGCGGAGATGCAGACGTGGCGTAAAGAGCCAACCATAGATGTTATGATAATCAAGACGCACTCCGCCAACTGCTGTCAGTTTAGTGTTAGGCGCATACGTATACTCTGCGAAAGCTCCCGGTACGAGTTCGGTAAACAAATCTCCGCCGCAATCGCAGCTTTCCAGAAAATCGTCATAGCGGAAACTTAACCCTGCAATGTATTTGTGTCGTGTGTCTCCGATAATCGATTGGTACAGCAGATTGGCATAGAGTGTTGTTTCCTTCCCTTCATAAGAGGTATGTCCGATGAGTGCATTTTGCTTTTGACTGACATATCCCCATTGTGAACCGAAAGAATTGTAACGCTTTTCCGGAAAGATGTATCCCAATTTTCCATAGACCTGGATGCGGTCCCCATCGAGGTTGGCGCGATACAGATCATGTTGGGTTTCACTATGGGAGACCTGGCCGGCTTCCTTGCGGTCACGGACCCACTGCACATTGAGTTGCCCTTCCACTCCGGATTTATTGTTGTGATAATCCCAGCGATTGTCGAGTGTCAGCAGACTACCGGATGGCATATCCATAAAGCCATCTCCATTGCGGTCATGCTCGGTGGGATACAGACTGTAGTGCCCCATGAATGCCGTGCTGAACATCGGACTCACCTGCTTACGTGTAAAAGCGTTGAGCTCAGAGCGCAGCGATTCACCGAAAAAACCATTGAAGAGCCAGACATCTTCATCCTTTGGTTTTTTCAACTCCACATTGATCTGACCGGTCATACTCTCATAGCCCTGTGTGACCGAACCGGAGCCTTTACTGACCTGGATGGATTCGATCCAGGCACCGGGGGTATAGAGCAATCCATAGGGAATCGCCAGACCTCGAACACCGGGCATTTGCTCCTGACTCAGCAGGGAGTATTTTCCGGAGAGACCCAGCATTTGTATTTCCTTGGCACCTGTGACGGCATCGGTGAAACTCACATCTACCGTTGCATTGGTCTCAAAGCTTTCTGACAGATTACAACAAGCGGCTTTGAAGAGTTCTTGACTCGAGATTTTCTCGACTTGCCTGGGGTCAAGAAAAGAAACCTCTGTCGTACGTTTTCGATGGGCCACGACCACTTCACCCAACAGGCTCGCTTCTTCTTTGAATAAAACAGAAACATACTGACCTGGATACACCGTGATGGTATCCGGTTCAAAACCGAGGAATTGAACGATCAGTTTGAATCCGTCTTCCGGCGCCATGACCAGGAAAAAATATCCTGAGGTATCGGTAGTGGTATTTCTCGAACTTTTTTCAAAATACACATTGGCATAGGCTATCGGTTCGAGGTTACCATCCAGCTTTTCTTCCATCACTACACCGCGTATGGAAATATCCTGGGCGATGACGGTCATTCCTGACAGGAGGAAGACCGTCATCAGCCATATACTGATTTTCATAAGCGGTTAATGCTTTTCTATGCCCGTCTCATACTGGCAGCAGGCAGGCAGCTTGGCATAGCCTTTAGGATCTGCTTCGGACAAATCGGACTTGTAGCCCGCTTTCGCAATAAGGTCTGCCACCTTTTGCTTGTCCATTTTTTCTGTACCGACCAATACGAGCATACCGGACTGCTTGTCCCACTCTGCTTTTTTAACGCCTTTGCCATCCATGGCTGCGGATTCGATACGTTGTTTGCAATCACCGCAAACCCCATAGACGTGGAAGGAGACCGTTTGTTCTTTGCCTTTACCGGTTGTCGTTTGGGCTTGTGCCGGCAAGGAAAAAGCGATGGTCAGCACAAATATAAATGTGGAGGAAAGAAGACTTTTATATAGCAATTTCATGACTTGATATTTTTTAATGATGAATGTTACCTATACAAAGGGAGATACGCTTTGCTTTAAGAGCAATCCCTTTATATCTAATTTACATTACATCAAGTCAGGCATAAAACAGCAGCGCCCTGTGGAGAATATAGATCGGTGGGCCTGTATCCTTCTCATTCATCTCCCTCTGCCTGGTTTGATGACAAGGCAAAGCAGGGGTAATCACTGTCGGGACAGGGTCAGAAACAAAAGAGATATCTGTCCATTTCAGCAGATGAGGGGTCAATGAAGTGATGTCTTGTGTCAACACCACTACCTGATCATCACAACAATCATCTTTGGAAGAATTGCAGTGACTGGCTTCTACTTTTTTGCAGCAGGCCGGCAGATCGGACACTTCCTGGTGGTCATCACAGCCAGGGTTGACCAGCAGGGTGACGGATTCCAGGAGGCCCTTGCAATAGTGAAAATGCACTGGCAAGCCGATCTGGGAGACCAGAATCAGCGAAACAAGGACATATGACAGCGCCGGGCGAAACATCAGAAGTGTAAAATTAGGGGGTTTTAGCCATTCCGGGATCAAATATGTCGTTTAACGGATTCGTTTAACGTTTCATTCACCGCCTGAGGTTGTTGCCCGGTGCGAGGTATGACAAGAATTCCTTTACCTTGGAAGCATGATAGTACTGGTGATGGTATCCTGGTTGTGGTCAGTCCACATCGCTCCGCTGGACGCTGGTAGGATGTTGGAAAATCAGCCTATAGGTGACAGTCTTACGGTGTATGTTTTCCTTTCCGATCAATGCACCATCAGCCAGTTTTACACCCCTGAGTTGACCAGGCTTTATGAAACCTACCGGCTGCAGAAAGTAGGTTTTGCCGGGTATTTCCCAAATGCCATTTCTACCCGTGCACGGATGGATTCCTTTGCGATCGAATATCGTCTGGCCTTCCCATTGCTGGAAGATTACGATAAAAAATGGACCCGCAAATTTGGCGTCAGCGTCACTCCTGAAGTGGCGGTGTGGGATCATCGTTCCGACCGGTTGATCTATCGTGGCCGCATTGATGACAGTTATGTTCGTGTCGGCAAGCGGAAGCTGCATCCCCAGAGTCATGACCTTATTGATGTGATTGAGGCCTGGGTCAGGCACGAGGAACCTGATGTGATGACGCAGACGCAGGCGATAGGGTGCTTGATAGGGCTGTGAAAGAGGAAGCAGGAGATAGGGTGCAGGAGATAGGATGCAGGAGATAGGATGCAGGAGATAGGATGCAGGAGATAGGGTGCAGGAGATAGGGTGCAGGAGATAGGGTGCAGGAGATAGGATGCAGGAGATAGGGTGCAGGAGACTACCATTCTGCTCTTTCTGCCGTTCTGCTGTTCCGCCTTTTTATTTTCTTTCCCTACAATTTCCATATTCCCCCTTACTTTTATTCTATGAAATCATTCCATACCGCTTTTCTGGTGTTCCTGACTGGCTTTGTTTCTGCCCAGGTGACCTTTACCAAGGATATCGCTCCGATCATCTACAACAACTGTACAAAGTGCCACAGGCCCAATGAAATCGGACCATTTCCGATGACCAATTATGAGGAGATTCAGCCGTGGGCACCAACGATCAAATATGTGACGTCCATCCGGTATATGCCGCCCTGGAAAGCGGATCCGGAATATTCCAGGTTCCAGGGTGAGCGCTTTCTCAGCCAGGAGCAGATTGACCTCATCGCTCAGTGGGTCGATGCAGGCACACCTTATGGCAATGCGGCAGAAGAACCGCCCCTTCCAGAGTTTCCTACCGGATCTCAGATCGGTACACCGGACCTGGTCCTATCAATGGCCGAGTCCTATGAGCATTGGGGTGGCAGTGAGGATGAATACCGCGTGTTTGTTTTGCCAACCCATCTGACAGAGGATAAGCAAATCTCCACTATTGAATTGAGGCCGGGCAACAGCAAAGTCCTGCACCATGCATTGTTTAGTTATGACAATACCGGCCAGGCTCGTGCCATGGATCAGGCCGATCCGAAATACGGGTATGATGGATTTGGTGGATTTGGTATCAATGAGTCCCTACAGAATATGTTTCCGGGATATGTTCCGGGTCAAAAGCCGATTCCTTATCCTCAAGGTCTTGGACAGATACTTCCGGCAGGATCTGATCTGCTGATGCAGGTGCACTATGGTCCATCCCCATTTCCGACACATGACAGCAGTACGGTCAATGTGTTTTTCAAAAAAGAACCGGTGGAGCGCCAGGTTC
>ERZ724514.635-NODE-635-length-15807-cov-7.436579_pt1 | contig 15807 bp, 16 predicted proteins | sample MGYA00376047_ERZ724514 | MGnify/ENA primary metagenome ERZ724514 (study PRJEB28724, sample SAMN07190883) | activated sludge metagenome | isolation source: activated sludge of sewage treatment plant in Hong Hong | place: Hong Kong | collected 2016-03-17 ...
GCAACGCGCACAGCAGCGCGGCGGTGGCCCGGCGCCCGCCGGCGGCAATGCGATGGCCTCCGCCTTCGCCAGACTGAAACGCTGATGCCCGGCCTTGCCAGGCTGACTTCGGCCGCCGCCCGGCACAGCTGGCGTCTCGGGCTGAAACTTGCCTGGCTGCTGGGACTTGTCTGTCTGGCGATTGTCCTCGGCTTCACGCTTTACGCGGTGAGCGTCCTGCCGCCGCTGGCGCCGTGGCACACCGAGCGCCTGCACGAGGAATTTTCGGCGCTCCGCCACGCCGACCTCGATTTCGCCGGCTACCTGCAGCGCGAGGAAAAGCTGTTTGCCGAGTTGCGCGCCACCGTTGCCACCTGGGACAGCAAGGACGAAGCCTGGCGGTCGAGCCGTTTCAATCCCGCGAGCATGGTCAGCCGCCTGGCCGACAGCGCGCCCTACAACCGCTCGTTCCGCCTGACCCTGCCCAGACCGAAAGGCCAGGCGCTGCTGATCCACGGCCTGACCGACTCACCCTATTCGATGAAGGCGCTGGCCGAATCGCTGCACCGGCGCGGTTTCGAGGTTACCGTGCTGCGCCTGCCCGGGCACGGCACCCTGCCGTCGATGATGACCGAGATGAGCACCCGCGACTGGACCGCCGCCGTGCGCATCGCCGCCCGCGATGTCGCCGCGCGTGCCGCCGCTGGCCAGCCCTTCTATATCGGCGGCTACTCGACCGGCGGCACCCTCTCGCTGCAATACACGCTCGATGCGTTGGAGGATTCCTCCCTCCGCCGTCCCGACCGCGTGCTGCTCGTCTCGCCAGCCATCGAACTGACCCCGGTGGCGGCGCTGGCCTCGATCATCGACTTCTTCAGCATCGTGCCGGTTCCCGTGCTGGAAAAGGTGCGCTGGCAGGAAATCACGGCGGAATACGACCCCTACAAGTTCAACTCCTTCCCGGTAAATGCCTCACGCCAGGTCAACCGGGCAACGAGGGCCTTGCACAAGGCCTTGGCCAGCGCCCGCGAATCCGGCCGCCTGGCGCAGATGCCGCCGGTTGTCACCTGGCAGTCGGTCGTCGATTCGACCGTCGGTTCGGCCGGCGTCGCCGACCGGCTCTATGCCAATCTCGACGGCGCCGGGCACCGGCTGGTGCTGTTCGACGTCAATCGCCACAAGGAACTGGCCAGCGTGCAGCGCCCGCAAGCCGGCGCCATGATCGAGCGCCTACTTCAGGGGAAACGCGGCTACGAGCTTGAGGTCATCAGCAATGCCACCCCTGAGGGCCTCGGGCTCAACGTGCGCAGTTTCGCTTCCGATGGCGCGGTGACAGAGCACGAGACGGGTCTTTCGTGGCCAGCCGGCATCGTCTCGCTCGGCCATGTCGCCCTGCCTTTTCCTCCTGGTGACCCGGTTTACGGCTTCATTCAGGGCAGTGGCCGCAACGGCATTCCGAGTATCGGCTCCTGGCTGCTGCGCGGCGAGAACGGTGCGGTAACCATCGCCCTCGGCTCGCTCACCCGCCTGCGCAGCAACCCCTTCTGGGCGTTCATCGACGGCGAAATCGACGCGCTGGTCGCTGCCGACCTGCTTGGACCGGGCCAAAGGCCTTGAAGCGGACTGTCATCGCTGCCCTTCAAGCCAGCCTTGGCGACGATAATCAAGATCTTCGGCTTCAGGTCTTGATTCGGGGGCTCATTGACTGTGCGCTCACGTCAAAACCGGTTCAATGTGTACCGGCACATACTTGTGGAACGGTGTCCGCGTCAGCGGGTCACAATGGGCACTGGCGGTCAGCCGGTTGATCTGCGGCCCGAATGGCCCGTTCCCGCCGTAGCGCTGACCGTAGCCATGCGGCAGGGTCGCGGTGCCGCGTCGCAGATTGTCATCGAATTCGACCATGACCTGAAGTTCCCCAGTTGTCGAGCGGCACTTCGCCAGCGCACCATCGGCCAGACCAAGATGTTTCGCGTCGGCGGGATGCAGGCGCAGGGCGCCGTCACGGTCCACCTTGCGCCAGGCCGGATCGCGGTAAATCTGGTTGGCGTTGTAGGCGCGACGCTCGCCAGCCATGAGTATGAAGGGGTAATCGGCCCCCGGTAGCGTTTCCGAGCCCAGTGCGCGCATTTCCGCCAGCATTTCGGGAATCGCCAGGTGGATGCGCCGGTCCGGATGACGGATCAGGGACCACATGTCATCGAAGGTGTGGATGCTCAACAACGTACCGGCACGTCGTTCGAGAATGGCGCGAAACAGCGCCGCGCCCAGTGTCAGGCGGTTGCCATGATGCCCGGCGCGGCGAACGGCGACGGCGTGACGTTTGGCGTAGACCGTGGTCAGCCCGAGCAGCGGAGCCGCCGCCGAAGCGCCGTCCGGCAGCGATTGCCCCAGGGTCCGATACATGATCGACGCGCCATAGGGCTGCCAGCGCGACTGGCGGCGCAGCGTGGCGGCCAGTGCGGCGAGGAACGCGGCATGCCCGGTGAAACTCGGCTCCAGTCGGGCGATCCGCTCGAGCAGCGGGAAGCGCGAAGGGATCTCGCCCATCTTTTCCAGCAGCCGTGTGTAGATTTCCGCTTCGGGCAGGCTCTCGCCGAGCGGGGCAAACAGGGGATGGCGGAGGTGGAAGGCGTTTTCCGGAAATTCCAGATTGAATCCGGTGGCCTCCCATTTCTCGAACTGCGACGCCGCCGGCAGAACATAATGGGCCAGACGAGCGGTTTCGGTCATCGCCACATCGACCACCACCAGCAGCTCGAGCTTGCCGAATGATCGCTCGTAGGCCTGGGTATCCGCCGCCGTCAGTAGCGGATTGGCGCTATCGACGAACATCGCCCGCACCCGGTCGGCGCCTTCGTGCCCGATCTCGTCGGGCAGGATGTTGGGCGGATAGAGACCGGAGATCGGGAACATCCCATGCCGTGCCGTTCGCGGGTACTTCGGATTACGCTCGTCGCTATGGCCGATCAGGGGCAGCAGGAAGGTATGGAGGTTGTTGCCGCCGCGCTTGCCGAAGTTTCCGGTGACCAGATAGAGCAACTTTTCGAGGTAGCCGTTGAGGGTGGTATGCAGCGTCTGCTGTATGCCCAGATCGATGCGCACGCAGGCGGTCCTGGCGGTCGCGAAGCCGCGCGCCACGCGCTCGACATCGGCCGCCGCCAGTTCCGTACGCTGCACGTAATCAGCGACCGGGACGGCCAGCAGCTCGCGTTCCAGCTCGTCAAACCCGGTGCAATGATGCGCGAGGAATTCGCGGTCATGCAGCCCTTCGCGGACGATGATCCCCAACATGGCCAGCATCAGGAAGGCATCGGTGCCGGGCTTGATCTGCAGATGAATATCGGCCTGTCTGGAGGTCTCGGAGCGACGCGGGTCGACCACTACCATGGTGCGCTCAGGATTCTTTTGCAGATCGCGCAGGATATCTCGGGCGTTGGGAATGCCATGCGCCTGATACGGATTGGTGCCGATGAACAGCACGTAATCGGCGTGTTCGACATCTTCGGTGGTATGGCAGGTCTGATGGCCGAAGAGGCGACCATTGACCCAGAAGTCGCCGGTCTTTTCCTGCGCCAGGGAAGAGTAGACGAAGCGGCTCTTCATCGCCTTGTGCAGTTGCTGGCTATACATGCCGCCGAGATGGTTGCCCTGGCCGCCACCACCATAGAAGGCAAAGGCCTGACCGCCATGCTGCTGACGGATTGCCGTCAGGCGCCGGGCAATATCGGTCAGCGCCTCGTCCCAGCTGATCTGCTTGAAGCTGCCGTCGGCCTGGCGTTTCAACGGGTGGCGTAACCGGTCTTCGTGGTGCTGATAGTGTTCGAGGCGGGCCGCCTTCTGGCAGATATATCCCTTCGATACCGGGTGTTCCTCATCGCCGCGAATGCGCGTGAACTTCCCGTTTTCAATCGTGACGCTGAGGCCGCAATTGCGCGAACAAAGGATGCATGCGGTTTTCTCGGCGGTCCTGCTGGGCTCTGAAGTCATCTTTCTGCTACGACCATTTACATAACGAAAGTTATCCTAACTATCGTCATGTAATAATACAAGCCGTTTTTTATTTTCGCGAGAATCACGCGATGCGCTACCCGCCGAAACACAAGGAAAGCACGCGCACCCGTCTGCTGGAAGCGGGAGGCGCCCTGGCCAAGAAGGATGGTTTTGCCAGCACGGGTGTTGACGGACTGATGGCTGCCGTCGGTCTCACGTCAGGCGCCTTTTATTCGCACTTCCGTTCCAAAGCGGAACTGCTCGAAGCCGTCGTTGAAAGTGAGCTGGGCCGCTCGCTGGACCGGTTCGCGGGCAAGACGGATGAACAACTGGTCGCGGTCCTCGAGTCGTATCTGAGCACCGGTCACGTCGACCAGCCGGCACGGGGCTGCGCGGTCACGACATTGAGCATCGACGTCGCACGCGCCAGCGTGGAGACAAAAGAGATCTTCGAACGCATGATGATTCGCATCAAGGATGAACTGAGCGCCCATCTGGCGGGTGACGACGAGGCATGGATCATGATTTCACAGATGGTGGGGGGGATCATGATCGCCCGCGCCATGGCGTCCGAGAAGTCGCGCAAGTCATTGCTGGAGGGGGTGATGAGGGAGTGCCGGGAGATGCTCAACAGGTGACGAGAGGCGGAGAATCATTGGGGAGAGACGACGCCAACTGCCATTTGCCTGCGGGAAGCCTGCGACCACTCTCCTAGTTATTGTAGTTCGCGGGTATTGCATGCTCTCAAACTCGCCCGCCGATTGTGCTTGCTTACAGACTGAAATACCCTGACCAATCACTTGCAAACATCGCGGCCGTGTCCCGAAAGCCGCCTGTGCTTACATTTCGCAACATCCGGCCAATGGCGCTTTAACATCTCCCGGCGCAAAATACAGGCATTCAGGAACAGCAGCACACATTCCCCCTGAAGCGCACGCTCACCTCCCTCGTCCTCCTGCCGCTCGGCTTGTGGGGTCTATTCGTCCTCCCCGACCTGCTCGCCAGCAACCCGGATTTCTGGAACTGGCGTCGCGCCATCGTCATTCTCTCCGGCGTCCTCGCCCTGTGGTGGATGAGCGCCGGCATCGTCCTTGCCGCCCGCGTTGGCTGGAACAACGCTTCGGCGGGCTGGACAAGCTCTACCGGTTGCACAAGTACCTCGGCATCGGCGGTAGCATCCTCGTTTTTACCCACTGGATGAGCGAATGGCTGCCCAAAAATCTGGCACGCGCCGGGCTGATCGCCCCCCGTCCACGCGGCGGCCCCAAGGGCCCGCCGGAATTCTGGATGGAACTCGCCAAGGACGTCGGCGAATGGGCCGGCTACATCCTGCTGGCGCTGGTCGTCATCGCCCTTGTCAAACGCATTCCCTACCGCTGGTTTCGCCTCGTGCATAAAGCCTTCGGTGCCGTCCTCCTGGCCGGCGTCTTCCACGGCCTGATGATGTTGCCCGGCAGCTTCTGGCAACAGCCGCTCGGCTGGCTGACCGCCCTGCTCGCCGCCGCTGGCGTCGTCCCCGCCCTGCTCTCGCTGAGCGGACACATCGGCCGCCCGGCGCCGATACCCGGCGCAAATCGAAGCCCTGCACCGGCACGGCGACGGCATCCTCGAAGTCGTCTGCCGCCCGCATGACGACTGGCCCGGCCACCGTGCCGGCCAGTTCCTCCTCGCCGACTTCGGCACGCCCGCCAAAGGCGCCCACCCCTTCACCATCGCCTCCGCCTGGCAGCGCCAGACCGGCACCCTCACCCTCGCCATCAAGGCGCTGGGCGACTTCACCGGCAAGCTCCCGCAAACCCTGCACGTCGGCCAAAGCATCAAGCTCGAAGGCCCCTACGGCAGTTTTGATTTTTGCCCTTCCGGAACGGTCGACCGCAAAAAGGGCCCGGCTCCGCAAATCTGGGTGGCCGGCGGCATCGGCGTCACACGTCACACCCTTCCTCGCCCGCTTCAACGACCGCATCGCCCGCACATCCGCCGCCAGCGAAACCGACTTTTTCTACTGCACCCCGCACGCCACCGACTACCCGGAAAATCTCGAAAGCCTATGCCGGCAAGCCGGCGTCCGCCTGCACCGCCGCCTGACCGATGAACAAGGCCCGCTAAACCCCGCCGACATTCAGGCGCGTCTCAAACCCGGCGCCAGCGTCTGGTTCTGCGGCCCGGCCGGCTGGGGCGAAGCGCTGGCAAAGATGCTGACCGGCAACGGGCTGCCACGCAACGCCTTCCATCGAGAAGCGTTCGAGTTCCGCTAAGGACGGTGGGGCTTGACCTGCCGGTAATCTGCTCCGCTTACCAGTCGTTCCAATAGCAAATTCGCCCTCAACCCTGCCAAACGATTTCACCCATCCGTTGCCTCCACAGCTTGAATCCGCAGCCAGCTAGCAGACGCCAGGTCAGCATCTTGCCGGGGACGGCCGAAGAATTCTTTACCGGCTCATCGGCCATTTTGGCGTTACATCCAGTGTTTCCGCTTCCTGCAGCGGATAGGCGTCGGCGACATACGCCGGGCCTTTCATCATCATGATGATGAAGGCGGCAATGCCGACGGTGAAAACAGCCGTCCAGTGCAGGATGACCAAGCTGATGACGTAGATGTCGGTGGTGGTGACCGCCAGCGCATCATCCGGGCTGGCGATCAGCCGGGCCAGTAGCGAAGGGACGGCGAGCAGCAGCGTACCGAGCAGAAACGCCCGGGGGAGCTGACGGAGGACGACACGTTCCTTTCCGGCCGGTGTGCGGGTGAAGCCGGGCAAGCGATTGAACAGGTTCATGGCGCGACCTCCGGAAATTTTTGAAATCAAACACAGGATGCAAAAACGCCGGCTACCAGGCTGACGACGGCGACGCTGCTCAGGCGCAGGCGGAGCGGCAGGTACCAGCCGGGTAGTACTGCCTGGCGGGACAGCCGCCGGTCTTGCAGGTAGTGGGCGACAAACCCGAACACCAGCAGCAGCGCCCCCAGCGGTGGCGAGAAGAGGACGGCCGGCCAGGCGATCAGGGCCGGCACGACGCTCCACGCAAACCACGCCGAGCGCTGGCGCTCGCTCAGTTCGGGCAGGCTCATCGCCAGTCCCCAGTGCAGCGCGCCGATGAAACTGAGGATGATCGCGCCGTAGGCGTAGAGCGCATCGCTCCATACCGCGCCATGGTGGTAGTCGAGCAGGCTGGCCGGCGTCAGCACCAGGAAGGGGACCAGACCGCCGTAGCCGAGCCAAGCGGCGGTACGGGGCAACGCAACAGGATTTTCTTCAGCCATGATGAACCTCACTTGACCAGGGGGCGGATGCTGGAAAATCCGCCATCGAGCGACCAGACCTGTCCGGTGACGCGGACGGCCGCGTCGGAAAGCAGCCAGACCATCAGCTCGGCCAGTTCGTCCGGCGAGCCGATGCCCGGCAGCGGATACTGCCGAGCGGCACCTTCGCGGGCGGCGGGGCTGGCAATGACACCAGCCGACGCCGGCGTTTCCATGATGCCGGGCGCCACGGCGTTGATGCGAATGGCGTTGGCGGCATAGGTTGCGGCAGCGCCGCGGACCATGCCTTCCAGCCCGGCCTTGGTGGCGGCGACGGCTTCGTGGTTGGGGGTGCCGATGCGCGCTGCGGCGGATGAAACCAGCACCGCGGCGCCGGGGCTGCGTGCCTCGCGCAGGGCGCCGACGAAGGCGGCCAGCGTATGGAAGGCGCTGATCAGATTGGCGCTCAGGCAATCGTTGAAATCCGCCTCGCTCATGCGGTGCATGGCGCCCAGGCGAATATTGCCGACGCAATGAGCCAGCGCGGTGGGCTGCATCTGGTGCTCCCTGGCCGCCTCCAGAATCTGCCGGGCGCCGGCCGGCGTTGAGCAATCGGCGACCACCTGCAGGTGCTGGTCACCGAAGGCCGCCGTCAGGTGTTCGGCTTGGCGGCTGGTGACGATCAGTTGCCAGCCCTGGGCAGCAAGTCGAGCCACCACGGCCCGCCCGACACCGCCTGCGGCGCCGGTGACGATTGCGGTTTTGGTCATCTCGGTTCCTCGATCACTGTAGTTCGTCCTGAACAACATTTGTATTCATGCATTAATATTGTCACATAGGTGAAATAATTGTGGTTGCATTTTGTTTCTGTCTAGAACAAACTAATGATTACTTGGTTCCCGAAACTACATTGAATCGCATTTCCGAAAGTCTGCCCATGTCGTCCATTCGCCCTGCCATCCTTGCCCTGCTCTTCGCCTTGGCCCTGGCCGCTTGCGCTACGGCGCCTCCCGACGGCGTGCGTCCGGTCACCTCGTTCGACATCAATCGCTACCTCGGTCAGTGGTATGAAATCGCCCGACTCGACCATTCCTTCGAGCGCGGCATGAGCGACGTCAATGCCACCTACCAGTTGCAGAACGACGGCAGCGTCGAGGTCATCAACCGGGGCTACGACACGCAGCGGCAGGCGTGGAAGGAAGTCGTCGGCCGTGCCCTGTTCATCGGCGACAGCCAGACCGCTTCGCTGAAGGTGTCGTTCTTCGGCCCGTTCTACGGTGGCTATCACGTCATTGCGCTCGATCAGGAGCACTATCGCTGGTCGCTCGTCGCCGGGCCGGATCGCGACTATTTGTGGATCCTCGCCCGTGACAAGACGCTGCCGGCCGAGGTCCGCGAGCAATTGGTCAGCCAGGCCAAGGCGCTTGGCTTTGCGACCGACAAGCTGATCTGGGTCGAGCAAAAGCGGGACGATGCGGATTGAGCCAGCCGGCGTTCCTGCATGCGCTCCCCGAAAAAATCCGATCTGCCGGGCAAAATCTGCGTTGTCTGCGGTCGACCGTTTATTTGGCGCAAAAAGTGGGCCGCAGTTTGGGCAGAAGTTAAATATTGCTCCGAGCGCTGCCGGCGCAATCGCCAGGAAAAATCATGACCACGCTGCGCCTGATCCTCGGCGACCAGCTCAATCCTAAACACAGCTGGCTCGCGGCACCCGATGACAGCGCGGACTACGTGCTGATGGAGGTCCGCCAAGAAACCGATTACGTCCTGCACCACGCCCAGAAGATCATCGCCATCTTCGCCGCCATGCGCGACTTCGCGAGGCAAATTCAACTGGCTGGCCATCGCGTCCATTACCTGGCGATTGACGATCCGGCCAACCGCCAGTCGCTGCCGGCCAATCTGGATGCGCTGATCGCCCAATATTCGGCCAGCGCCTTCGAGTATCAGGCGCCCGATGAATGGCGGCTCGACCGGCAACTCGCCGAGTACGCCCGCCAGCTCGGCATCCCCGGCCGGATGGTCGATAGTGAACATTTCTACGCCCGCCGCGACGAAGCAGCGCAGCTATTCGCCGGGCGCCAGCAATGGCTGATGGAGCATTTCTATCGCCAGATGCGCATGCGTCATGGCGTGCTGATGGCCGGCCCGGGCAAGCCGCTCGGCGGCCAGTGGAATTTCGATCGCGACAACCGCAAGCCCTGGCCCGGCCTGCCGCGCGAGCCGGCAGACTGGCGCAGTGCGCACGATCATTCGGCGTTCTGGCAGAGCATAGAGCAGGCCGGCGTGGCCAGCTTTGGCGAGCCGAGTGCGCAACACTTTTTGTGGCCGCTGAACCGGGCCGAAGCCTTGCAACAGCTCGATGATTTCATCGACGAAGCCCTGCCGCATTTCGGTGATTTTCAGGATGCGCTGACCTGGCGCGCCTGGCGGCTTTTCCATTCGCTGCTCTCCTTCGCGCTCAATACCAAGATGCTCAATCCGCGCGAGGTTGTCGCCAAGGCTGCCGCGGCGCACGAATCCGGCCGCGTGCCGCTGGCGGCGGCGGAAGGTTTCATCCGGCAGATTCTCGGCTGGCGCGAATACGTGCGCGGCGTGTATTGGGCCAACATGCCCGGCTACGAAACGCAGAACTACTTCGATCACCAGCTTCCGTTACCGTCGTGGTTCTGGACCGGCGAAACAAGAATGCGTTGCCTGGCGCACGCCATCGGCCAGTCGCTGGAACACGCCTACGCCCACCACATTCAGCGCCTGATGGTGATCGGCAACTTCGCGCTGCTCGCCGGGCTGAACCCGGCCGCCGTGCATCGCTGGTATCTCGGCGTTTATATCGATGCCTTCGAATGGGTCGAGCTGCCCAACACCGTCGGCATGAGCCAGTTCGCCGACGGTGGCAAGCTGGCGACCAAGCCCTACGTCTCAAGCGCCGCCTACATCGACCGCATGAGCGACTACTGCAAAGGCTGCCATTACGACAAAAAGGCGCGGGTCGGCGACCGGGCCTGTCCGTTCAATGCCCTGTACTGGGATTTTTTCGCCCGCAACGGCGAACGCCTGTCGGCCAACCCAAGGCTAGGGATGGTCTATCGCCAGCTTGCCAGAATGAACCCGGCAGCCTTGATTGCCGCGCAGGGCCGGGCGGATGAAGTTCGGGCCGGGATCGAGGATTTGTAGGCGACTTGGCCGACTGGCTGTAAGTTTTCCCGCAGGGAGACTGCTCAACTTTGATAGCTGTCATTCAACTTCTGACGGATCATGCGGCAGCATTGGGCACAACCGAGACACCGAACTACAATACCAACACCCATTCAGAACCATCGAACGATTACAAAAATGACCAAGCTCTACGGCATCAAAAACTGTGACACGATGAAAAAGGCCATGAACTGGCTGACCGAAAACGGCGTCGCCTACGAATTCGTCGATAACAAGAAGGCCGGTGTCGTCGAGGCCAACCTGCCCGACTGGGCGGCGCGGGCTGGCTGGGACAAGCTGCTCAACACGCGTGGTCTGATGTGGAAGAAGCTGAGCGAAGAAGAACGTGCTGCGGTCGACGCGCAAAAAGCCCTCAAATTGATGGCGCAGTACCCGGCACTCATCAAGCGGCCGGTGCTCGACACCGGCAGGAAGCTGCTGGTCGGCTTCGCCCCCGAAACCTACGCTGCGGAACTGAAATGAGCGGCAGCAGCGTCCGCCGCTTCCTCTTCGAACATCTCGACATTCGCGGTGCCATCGTGCACCTCGGCGATTCCTGGCAACAAATGCAGGTCGACCGCAACTATCAGCCGACCGTCGCCCAACTGCTTGGCGAAACCGCCGCCGTCACCGCGCTGATCGCCGCCCAGCTCAAGCAGCCCGGCCGCCTGACGCTGCAGCTGCGCGGCAACGGCCCGATTAAGCTCCTGGTCATGGACTGCAACGAGCAATTGCAACTGCGCGGCATGGCGCGCAGCAACCCGGTCGTCCTGCCCGCCCCGGTACCGGAACTGCTCGGTGCCCATGAGGGCGGCCAGCTGATGCTCAGCCTAGACATGCCGGACGCCCGCCATCCCTACCAGAGTTTTGTGCCGCTGGTCGGCGAGAGCATCGCCGCGATTTTCGAGCATTACCTCGAACAATCCGAGCAGCAGCCTTCACGCCTTTTTGTCACCGCCGGCCCCAAGGCCGCCGCCTGTCTCTTCCTGCAGAAAATGCCGGAAGCCGATGCCCGTGACGCCGACGGCTGGCACCGCATCACCCAGCTGGCCGCCACCGTCAAGCCTGCCGAATTGCTCGAACTCGACGCCGAAGCCTTGCTCGGCCGCCTCTTCCACGAGGACATGGCGGCCCATGGCGTGCGCGTGTACGACCCGCTGTCGGTGGTCTACCACTGCCCGCAAGACTGGACCAAGGTGCGCGACGTGATCCGCAGCCTCGGCCGTGAGGATGCCGAGACGATCCTGCGCGAGCACGGCGAAATCCTGATCCGCGACGACATCTGCAACCACAGCTACCGCTTCAGCGCCGATGACGTCGCCGAATTGTTCGCCGGCCCGACACTGCACTGAAGCCCACGGGCCGCCGTGCTACGATCGCGGCCAACTCCCGACACCAGCCGGACGAATCGATGAACCCGTACCTGCGTTGCTGCCTCGCCGTCGCCTTCACTGCCAGCCTGACATCGGCGGCAGCGGCACAGACCGCCACGGTCTACCGCGGCCCGTGCGACGCCTCGGCCGTCACCGCGCTCGATGCCGACCACTTCGTCGTCGGCGACGACGAGCACAATATCCTGCACATTTACCGGCAGGGGCAGGCGCAGCCGGTCGGCAGGGCCGATCTGTCCGCCTTCCTCGCCACGGCGAACGGGGAGGAAGCGGATATCGAAGGGGCGGCTGCGGTCGGCACGCGCATTTACTGGATCACGTCGCACGCCCGCGACACCAAGGGCAGGGTCCGGCCCGACCGGCACCGCTTCTTCGCCACCGACGTCATACCGGGCAACCCGCCAACGCTCAAACCCGCCGGCCAGGCCTACGCGCGGCTGCTCGACGATCTGCTCGCCGCCGACACGCTCGCGCCTTACCGGCTCGCCAGGGCGGCGCGGCGCACGGCCGAGGCGGAAGGCGGCCTGAACATCGAAGGTCTGGCGGCGACACCCGAGGGTACCCTGCTGATCGGGCTGCGCAACCCGCTGCATCAGGGCCGCGCCTTGCTGATCCCGCTGCTCAACCCGGGAGAACTGATCGACGGAGGTCGCGCCCGCTTCGGTGCGCCGGTCGAGATTGATCTCGACCGGCGCGGGATCCGCAGCATCGAACGCATCGGTACCTCCTACGTGATTGCCGCCGGTCCCACCGCCGACGCAGGCAGCTTCGCGCTGTTCCGCTGGTCGGGTCGCGCCGGCGAGGCGGCTGCGATGATCACCGGCATCGACCTGCGCGACCTGCGGCCCGAGGCCCTGTTCGCGATCCCCGGCGGCAAGAGTGTGCAAGTGCTCAGCGACGACGGTGGCATCAGGGTCGGCGGGGTCGAGTGCAAGAAGCTCCCGGCCGGGCGCCAGACCTTTCGCAGCCTGACCATCACCCTGCCCGAGTAAGGTCACCGAAACATTCCCGGAATCTTTCTGAACCAATTCCCGAGTTGGCGTCAAAGGTTCAAGAGATGCTTTTGGTCGTAGTTCAATGTGCCATGGGTGATTTCGGGAGGGCATCGAATGTCAGCGAGACGCAGCAAGGAACGCCGCACGGGGACTCCCCGCGCATGGGTGGCCCGCTACATGCGGTTGCCGCTGATCGTCGCCGCGATTTCCTGCTCGTTTGTCCATGCCGACGAGGCGAAAACGCTGGCGGCGAGGCCGGGTATCAAGAGCAAGGAAATGGGACTCCGGATTGATGTCCAGGGTGACGGCTGGGGCAGTGCCAACAAGGAATCGATCGAGACGCTTCTCTATTCGGTCGCCGATGAACTTCTCTCAAGACTGCCGGCGAATCTTGCCGTTCCCATCGTCGTCGCACATACGGACCGTAGCCCCGTCGTTCTCTATGAGCGCGGACCGGCTGGCGAATATCAGGTCCAACTCCATGCCAACGGAGAAAACTGGCATCTCTATGTCTACGAATTTGCGCATGAGCTGTGCCACATTCTCTCGAATTTCGACGAGAACGCCGGCCCGCAGAACGTCCGCTACAACCAGTGGTTCGAGGAGACGCTGTGCGAGACGGCGTCGCTCTTCGCGCTGAAGAACCTCGCGGCAAGATGGGAGAGTTCGCCGCCCGCACCAAGATGGTCGGAAGCGGCGAAGAAGCTGCGCCGATTCTTCGATCACCTGCTGTCCGAGGGGCACCGCCAGCTCCCGCTGCACACGCCATTGACTGCCTGGCTGCAGGAAAATGAAGAGCAACTGCGCAAAGATCCTTACCTGAGAAAGAAAAACGAGGTGGTCGCCAATCTGCTTCTGCCGCTGTTCCGGGATGAGCCCCAGGACTGGGCGGCGTTGAGCTACCTCAACCTCGATCCTGCCGATGCCCGCAACAACTTGCGGCATTATCTGCTCCGCTGGTACAGGAACGCTCCGCTCGAACACAAGCACTTTGTCGCCGGCATTCTCGCGATGTTCCGCCTCGACGATCTCGTGCCGATGACGCCGGCCCTGGCCGACACGACAGGCATGGACCACGCCGGCGACCGCGCTCGAAACTGAACGCCTGGCGCACTGCTTCGCGCCGGACGGATTGAACTTATTGCGCTTCGGATAATCTATTTTTCAAACATGCCGTAGCGAAGGGATTGGTCGGACTGACGGCTTGTCGAAGGGGAGTTGGCGTAATTGCTGCTCCCGGAGAGTGGTTGGCGATCACTAGGGAGTCACTTGTTGTTTGACTCCGAAAGGGGTAATGAATTACCAGCCCGCGCATCAAAGTGTATCGTTTCAAGGAGAAATCCAATGAAGAACTCTCCCATATCCAAGTACGCTCTCGGCTTCATCGTGCTCTCGTGCGCGTCCCTGCCGCTTGCCTCGGTTGCCGCAGTCTGGGATTACGACAACGCGAAGTCGGTCGAGCAAACCGCATCCCAAGCTGAACCGCCGCGAAGCGGTCTGGAAGGGCCGATCCGCACGGAAACCATGGAACCCTCTTGGTCGCAGGATGCCGGTACCATTTACGAGCGTGGACAGATCCCGCAGTCGTCCGGGGAAGCGTCACCAGGCAAACTCGGCGCCGAGGGTCCGGTTCGCAATGAAACCGTGAAAGTGCCCGACGACAGCTTTGTGCTGATACCGTGATCGGTCGGGTCGTCTCGGTCGCTGCATGACGGCGGTCGGGCACGACCCGCCGGGTCAGCGTAGCGTCAAAGGATCTTGCCCGGATTCATCAGCCCGCGTGGGTCGAGCGCCTGCTTGAGCGAGCGCATCAGCGCCATCTCGACCGGACTCTTGTAGCGCAGCAATTCCTCGCGCTTCAACTGGCCGATGCCGTGCTCGGCGGAAATCGAGCCGTTCAGCGCGTGGACCACGTCATGGACGATGCGATTGACCGCCGGCTGGCTGGCGATGAAGGCGGTGTTTTCCTGCGCATCGGGCCGGAACAGGTTGTAGTGGAGATTGCCGTCGCCGACATGGCCAAAGGCAACGACGCGGATGCCAGGAAAAGCCCTTTCCAAAGCGGCATCGGCCTGCGCCAGAAACTCGGGAATGCGCGAAACCGGCACCGCGATATCGTGCTTGATGCTGATGCCCTCGATCTTCTGCGCTTCCGAGATGTTTTCGCGCAGGGCCCAGAGCTTTTTCGCCTGCATTCCGGAGTGGGCGATCGCCGCGTCGGCAACCACGCCTGCTTCCAGCCGCCCGGCCAGCCACTGCTCGACGGCGGCCGGCGCAGCGTCGGAGAACTCGGCGAGGATATACCACGAAGCCGGCGCCGTCGGCCGTGACGTATTGGGGATATGCTTGAGCACCAGCGCCAGCGACGCTTCCGAAATCAGCTCGAAGGCAGTCAATTGCGCGTCGAAAGCCGATTTTGCCGAATTCAGCAGGTCGACCGCGGCAGCCGGCGAAAGCGCATTGAGCCAGCAGGTGGTCTGCGTCCTGGGCAGCGGAAAGAGCTTCAAGACGGCGCCGGTGATGATTCCGAGCGTCCCTTCGGCGCCGATGAAAAGCTGTTTTAGGTCGTAGCCGGTGTTGTCCTTGCGCAGGCCGCGGCGGCCGTCCCAGATTTCGCCGTTGGCGAGCACAACTTCCAGGCCGAGCGTCAGTTCGCGCGTGTTGCCGTAACGCAGCACCTGGACGCCGCCGGCGTTGGTCGACAGATTGCCGCCAATCTGGCAACTGCCTTGCGCCGCCAGGGCCAGCGGGAACAGGCGGTCGGCGGCGCGTGCCGCCTCCTGGACGGCGGCCAGGGTGCACCCCGCCTCGACGGAAATCGTGTCGTTTGAAGCGTCGACCGCAACAATGCGGTTCAGCCGGCCCAAACTGACCACGACCGCGCTGCCCGTGTCGTCCGGCGTCGCCGCTCCGCACAGGCTGGTGTTGCCACCCTGCGGCACGATCGGAGCGCCGGCGGCAGCACAGGCACGGACCACCGCCGCCACCTCGGCGGTACTGGCCGGGCGGACGA
>ERZ724514.643-NODE-643-length-15708-cov-4.059733_pt1 | contig 15708 bp, 14 predicted proteins | sample MGYA00376047_ERZ724514 | MGnify/ENA primary metagenome ERZ724514 (study PRJEB28724, sample SAMN07190883) | activated sludge metagenome | isolation source: activated sludge of sewage treatment plant in Hong Hong | place: Hong Kong | collected 2016-03-17 ...
GCTGCCTCGATTGTCGCGACGTCGATCTTTCCCATTTGCATCATGGCATCGAATGCGCGCTTGGCGACGGCGGGATCGGAATTCGTAACCGCGTCCGTCAAGACTACCGGCGTGATCTGCCACGACAGGCCCCATTTGTCTTTGCACCAGCCGCATTCGCTTTCTTCGCCCCCGTTGTTGATGATCGCCTGCCAGTATCGATCCGTTTCGGCCTGATCGGTGGTCGCAACCTGAAACGAGAATGCTTCGTTGTGCTTGAAGGCGGGCCCGCCATTGAGCCCAAGGCAGGGAATGCCCATCACGGTAAATTCAACAGTCAGCACATCGCCTTTCTTGCCGGAAGGATAGTCTCCGGGTGCCCTATGGACGGCGCCCACGAAGGAGTCGGGAAAGGTCTTGGCGTAAAAACGCGCCGCCTCCTCGGCATCGCGGTCGTACCACAGGCAAATGGTATTCTTTGCTGGCTTGGTCATATCGTTCTCTCCTTCATGTTTCGGTTTTACGTGAATCACAGGCTCCCAGCAGGATAGGCACTCTTGCGTCCAGTTCTGCAACCCGCTGCCACTCAACCATGTTTTTTCGCCGTTGCCTGGACATCCTCCTGAAAATCGGACAATTCGAAGACCTGCCGAATTTCGATCACGTCGCCATCCAGCGCCGGGCAGCGTGTCATCCAATCGATGACCTGTTGCTTTGATGTAGCCTGCAGCATCCAAAAGCCTCCGACCACTTCCTTGGCGTCCACGGCAGGACCATCAGTCACGCTGGCCTTACCGTTGGAGAATGCCAGGCGGGCGCCGGTCGCGAGCGGCTGCAGTCCATCCAATGAAAGCAGCGCACCGGCCTGTTTGAGTTCCTCGTTGAACCTGCCCATCTTCGCCATCATCTCTGCAGTAGGCGTAAAATTGGCCTTCGGCTGCCTGTTAGTATTGGGCTGATAGACGCCTGGGATCATGAGTACTAAGAAGCGCATATGATTTCTCCTTTCTTGTATATTCCACTCTTCACCTAGTAGTCGTCGTCCGGTTCGCAAATCGACATGGTGCATAAAGCCCTCAACATTCCCTCCATTTCCGATTTTTCTTCCCGGTTGACAGTGTATGGATGGCACGTAGTTGTAATCCATGAGACATTTTCTCCTTGTTCTAGGCGGTCTTAGTAGTTATCCTTCGCATTCGATCCGTTTACTCACGCTGCAGTTCAAAGGACTTTGCAAGCAGAGGGTTGCTGGCTCGATTTCAGCCGGTACCCCCGCCTTCCCGATGTGTGCCTGACATGACGTTCCTCTCCCGCTATCGACTTCTCCTGTATGTGCTCAGCGGCTTGGTGGCGTTGTATGCGCTGTTAGGGTTTGTCGTCGCCCCTTACGCAGTGAAGACCTACGGCATTCCTGCTTTATCTGAACGGTTGGCCCATCCCGTCGTCTTGGGCGATATGCGGCTCAATCCGTTCACCTTTTCTATCGGGCTCACCGGTTTTGAGATTCAGGAGCCGGACCACACCCCGATGATCGGGTTTCAGGAATTGTTTGTAGACTTTGAAGCCACCTCGTTAGTTCGCTCGTCATACCTGTTCGACGAGATCCGTCTCACGCTTCCGTTTGGCCTCGTGCATCTGCAGGCGGACGGGAAGCTTAATCTTCTTGGCCTGGTGCCACCCGGTTCCCAAGAGGCCGAGCGGCCTGCACCACCGGTGGAGCAGCCTCGTAAAGAACCGATGCCGTCCATAGAGATTCGGCAGCTGAGTATTCAGCGTGGCGTGATTGAGTACCGGGACGATTCCAAGAAACGGCCGGTGACCATCGATGTCGTGCCCATTGAAATTTCGGTACGGAACTTCACCAGCAGGGGGAGGGGCGAAAACGCCTACGCATTCACGGCGGAGTTCGGGGAAGGCGAAGTGCTGGCCTGGGAGGGCACCTTGCACCTCGATCCACTCGAATCGGATGGACATGTCTCTCTCTCGCATGTCGGCTTAAAAACGTTTTGGCCGAGTCTTCGTGACCGGTTTCGATTCGATATCTTGAGTGGGACATTATTGGTCGATGTCCGATATCACTTCGACACACATCTTGCCCCCATTAACTTGCAGGTGACCGAGGGCAAGGTGCAGTTGGCGGATTTCCGGCTATCTGAAGCGGGGAGTCGAGATCCGGTGGTGACCGTGCCCTCGTTCGGCATAGAGGGCATCAACATGGATTTGTCCAAGCGGGAGTTGGGAATCGGCACTGTGGCATTGACCGGAGCGGAGGTTCGGGCGTGGCTCGGGCAGGATAAGGTGGTGAACTTTCAACCCCTGTTTGCGCCGGTTGCCGCCACGACGGAAGCTTCGCCACCGTCTGAGCCTCCTGCGGTGGATGCAGGTCAAGCGTGGAAAGTGGCGGTGCAGTCGGTTGAGGTTGCGAATACCCAGGTGGCCTTTGAAGATCGAAGCCTCGCGACGCCGGTCGAACTGCTGCTCGACGATGTGCATCTGACCGCGGGCGACGTACATGTGCCATTTAAGGGCGCGGTGCCGGTCACGGCCGGTTTCCGACTCAATCAGCAGGGCGCCTTGGAAGCCAAGGGAACACTCCGCCTCGATTCCCTTCAAGCGGCGCTGGCGCTCAAGCTCGATCATATCGGTCTCCGGCCCTTCCAACCCTATCTGGATCGGTTCGTTCAGCTCGAGGTCAGGGACGGTGAATTGATGTTGGACGGAGACCTCGTCTATCGGAGCCGCCACGAATCAGAGCCAATGTTGCAGTACAGAGGCCAAGCCGGGCTCAACAATCTTCACGTAGCCGACCGCGCCTCGACGAAAGAGTTTCTCGGGTGGACAGCGCTCAGCCTGAGCAAGATGGCGCTGGATGTGGCGCCCACCACGGTAAAAATTGGCGAGATTGCGTTGCGAGATCCGGCGTTCCGGCTGATCACCGATAAGGACGGGACTACCAACCTGTCACGAGTACTCCGTCCATCCGATACCCCGCCGGCACCAGCATCGAAGCCCGTGGAGCCGGAGGCGCCAAAGAAGCCCGCGACGCCGACTCCCGTTGAGATCGCTGTCGTCAGGTTGACGAACTTGTCGGCGACGTTCAGCGATGAATCGATCGTTCCAGCTGTGAGCACGGGAATCACAGACCTGACCGGCACCATCAAAGGCCTCTCTTCACGGCAGATCGCCAAGGCTGAGGTGGCCTTGACGGGGAAAGTCGACGAGGTTGCCCCGCTGAAGATCCAGGGCCAGATCAATCCACTCAGTGAAGACACCTTTACGCATCTGACGTTTGTGTTCCAGGGTGTGGATTTGACGTCAGTGTCACCCTATGCGGGGAAGTTCGCGGGCTATCCTATCACCAAGGGGAAACTGTCGCTGGACCTCATGTATCAGATCTCCAAGAAGCAATTGGTCGGGGAAAATAAGGTGCTGGTCGATCAGTTGACGTTCGGAGACAAAACCGACAGCCCGGATGCCACGACGCTGCCGGTTCGCTTGGCCGTGGGTCTCTTGAAAGACCGGCGGGGCCGGATCGATATCGATATGCCGGTGCGAGGAGATTTGAACGAACCGGATTTCCGGTACGGCCGGGTCGTCCTGAACGCCCTGGTGAACCTGCTCACCAAAGTCGTCACCTCTCCGTTTTCGGCCTTGGGGGGACTCGTCGGCGGCGGGGGAGAGGACCTACAGTTTGTGGAGTTTCAGGCGGGAAGCGACAGCCTTGCGGAGCCAGAACAGCGGAAGCTGGAGTCAATTGCCAAAGCCTTAGAAGAGCGGCCGGCGCTCCGGGTAGATGTCACGGGAGTGGCTGATCCCGTGCGAGATCGACAGGCCCTTGCCCTGCAGAAGATTGCGGACGAAGTCCTGCGGCGGTTTACGAAGGGAGGGACGAAAAACCTGCAAGCCGTGCCCTCTCCCTCGCGGGAATTCGAACTGCTCAGTGATTTGTATGCGGAGAAGTTGGGCAAGCAGCCCATGAAGCGGGAGGAGCTTCCCGGAGGAAAATCCGTTGAGCGGGTGTTGACGGCCGACGAACTCCGGCAGCAGCTCTTTCCGGCCATGACGGTAGAGGATGCTGAACTGCGTGGTTTGGCCCAGGAGCGGGCGAAAGCCATCCGCGAACATCTGATCGCGCAGGGACACTTGCCGGATGAACGGGTATTTTTGGTCGAGGCCGAACTGGCGGCATCGGACAAGCCGCAGATTCGGGTGCATCTCAGTTTGACCGGAAGCTGACTGATCGGTGCAGGCTAGGGTTTGGGCTGGTACCGCATCCGCGTGCCGTGCAGGAGCGACAGTTCGATTTCGCTGGCGGTTAATTCGATGGGGAAGTAGGCACCTGAGATTTTGGCGGCGTTGATGCTGGCGCCTTCCAGCTTGGCCTTGCGGAAATCGATGCCGCGAAGGTCCGCCTGCCGGAAGTAACATTCGCTGAAGTCCAAGCCATCGACTTCCAGCCCGCGCAAATCCAGTCCGCGCAGGTCGCAACGCGTGAGGTCGACCGGTTCCCCCGCCGCACGTTTGACATTAAATTCCTTGATGCACCCCTCGCGGAGTAACCGGTACATGGGATCGTTGGCAATCCTGAGTCCGGTCGCAGGTTGTCTCATGTTGTCCATGCGAACTCCTTTGGCACCTGTGTCCCTTATCGGATGCACGAGCGGAAACTTGAGAGACGGGTGAATATCTGACAGTGTGTCAGTACCCTTCCTGCTTGCGCCTCGCCGCTCAGAAACGGTAGTCTTACGCCATTGTCGGCTTTCATGTGTCAGTTATTTCACCACGTTTGACGGGATACCTAAGGAGGGAAATCATGGGATTACGATTGGGCGACGATGCCCCGAATTTTACAGCGGAAACCACTGACGGGACGATTAACTTCCATGAGTGGCTGGGGAACGGGTGGGGGATTTTGTTTTCCCATCCGAAGGACTATACCCCGGTCTGCACGACGGAATTGGGCTACATGGCCCGCATCAAGGGCGAATTCGATAAGCGTGGCGTGAAAATCCTTGCCATCAGCGTGGACCCGCTCGATTCGCATCGCGGGTGGATGAAGGACATCAACGAGACGCAAAACTGCACCGTGACCTATCCCATCATCGCCGATCCTGAAAAGAAGGTCGCCAACCTGTACGATATGATCCACCCGAATTCGCTCGACAGCATGACGGTGCGATCCGTGTTCGTCATCGGGCCTGACAAAAAGATCAAGTTGATGCTGACCTATCCGGCGTCTTGCGGAAGGAATTTCGATGAATTGCTGCGGGTGGTCGATTCCCTGCAATTGACTGCCAAGTATAAAGTGGCGACGCCGGTCAACTGGAAAGACGGGCAGGATTGCATCATTACCCCGGCAGTGAACGATGCGGAAGCCAAGACCTTGTTCCCCAAGGGCTTCAAGTCGGTGAAGCCGTATCTGCGCCTGACACCGCAACCCAACAAGTAGCGGCAGCAGTCACTGCATTTCGAACGCACAGCAAGAGGAGTCGGTCGACAGACCGGCTCCTCTTGACGTTTGAGCGCCTGAGCAGCTTGAGTCAGTACATTTGAGGAAGAAAGACAAGGGGGGAGTCGGCATAGTACCGACTCCCCCTTGTCTTTGAGAGAGGCGAATCTCTGAAAACTATTCCGGGAGCAGAGAATTCCGCCGTGCCCACACTAACGCAGCCAAGCCGCTTGCAAGCAACAGCACGGCAGCGGGAGCCGGCACCGCTTGCGGTTCGCCGTAGATGAAATCATCCATCGCGACAAAGTCGAAGCCGTCTAAATTCGAGAGGGCGGCATTTCCCGCGGTGATGCGGACCCGATTGATGATGGCTTGCTCCAGTGACACACCCAGGAACGACAGGCTTGTGGCGCCGGGCGTATTGAGCACGGTCTGCTTCGAGAGCAGGTTATTGTTCATGTCGAAGAACTCAACCGTGGTCGGGCCTAAGAGATCGACATCCGTGAAGACCGAACCGAACCCGCGAACATTGGCCGCCTGAGCGGTGCCGGGCACAAAGAACTTCACATCGACAATATTGCTATCGATGGCGGTAAACAGTTTCTGCGAACTGAAGACGGAAAAGCTGGAGGGGAAGGAGGGATTGATGCTGCCGAAACGTTCGGGCGTTCCGACGCCGGTGTTTGCGCTGACTTTGAATCCCGACCCCGGGGTCTCGAACACGGCGCCACGTGGCGAGTTGGAGTTGAAGAAGTTGCCGGGTAGGTGATTCGGGTCAGAGAAACCAGCAGGCACTCCATCCCAGTTAATCTCGCGGCGTCCGCCGGTTGCCGGGGCATTAGCCAGGTTATTTGTCCCGAGATCAGCCCGAAATCCATCGACAGAACCTTGAATCGACGCGGCATTCGAGCCGGAGGATGAATAGACGGCGATGGCTGAAGCCGAAAGTGGCGCGGCGCAGACGATGCCGGTCGCCATCAAAAGGGTTAGCAATCGAGGAGTCATCATGGATACGTGTCCTCCGTAAAATATGTGATACGTAGAGAATACATGCAGTTGAGATACTATGAATATCAACGCGCAGTTCGCATTCGTGACATGCTACATCAAAATACTAATACGTACTACACGCATGTTCACATTCCGTGTCAGCATCGAGCACCTGTTTCGGAATGATGCAGAGAGTGCTCCGTGGTAGGAGGCGTCTCCGTTCTGGTCGTGAGTGAACAGGCTGGGAGGGGACCGCGAATGCGAATGGCTTCGACTCAGACCAGGAGCAGCCCAGCCTGGCGAGCGTTGTGCCAGGCAGCAGTCCTGGCAAACCGATCAAATCCGCGTGCGCCGGTGTGGGGAAACCGCTCCCTCGCCTCGGCGAAGCGGGGGTAGTCGCGGTCTGTGCGATGCGGAGAGGGACTGGCGTTCTGCAATAGATCCATGAGCCAGTCGACCTGATCTGAGGAGACACTGATCGAGAAGTCTTCCATGCGGGTCGGCAGAATAATCTTCACGCGCGTGGTGCCCTTTGCCGCCACGACGGGCCGTCCACCGATCCAGACGCACCGCCGCTCGGCGGTCAATGGTTCAGGGACGGCGTCGGCCAGGGCCCGTGTCAGCCATGTTTTCGCCACGCGAGGAGCTTGTACGGCTTGTGGAAACCATTGTTGGACCGGCACGGTCAGTCCCGCCTGTTCGATGTAATTGAGGATAGCTGTGCGGAGCCCCTCGCCAAGCCATGGCGGGCAGGAGGCATTCGGGTCGGCATGGCGAAGATCGTTCTCGGCAAACCCTTCAAATGTTGGCCCGAGGATGGTGATACCCTCGGCGGCGGGATTGAGTCCCACGGGGCTGTGGGCGGTGGCGGTAAAACGGTGCCAGAATGCCGACTGCAACAAATTGTTTGCAAATAATTGCCGGACACGCTCGAGAGAGTCTACCGTGTCGGCGATGCTCTCACCCGGCAGGCCGTACATAAGATACGCGTGGACCAGAATGCCGGCATGGCGGAATGCCGCGGCGACTCTGGCCGTTTGGTCTACGGTGATCCCCTTTTTCATTTGACGGAGTAAACGGTCCGAAGCGGCTTCAAGTCCGGCCGTGAGGGCTATGCAGCCGGAGGCCGCCAGCAGTCTTGCCAGGTCCGGTGAAAATGCTTCCTCGAAGCGAATGTTTCCCCACCAGGAAATGGTCTGATTCGTTTCGAGCAAGCGAAGTGCGAGCGCTTTCAGTGCAGCCGGCGGCGCGGCTTCGTCGACGAAGTGAAAACCGCGCTGGCCTGTCTCTCGGATCAGGGCCTCGATCTGCCTGATCAGGACATCGGTGGGCGTCATCTCATAGCGTGCAATGTAGTTCAGCCCCACATCGCAGAACGTGCATTGTTTCCAATAACAGCCGTGCGCGACGGTGAGTTTGTTCCAATGGCCTTCCGACCAGAGCCGGTGCATGGGATTGAGGCTGTCGAGGATCGAGAGATAACGGCCGAGCGGGAGTCCGTTGTAGGTCGGCGTCCCGAGTTCGTGCATGGATAGGTCCGGCTCCGTATTGCCGTTTCGAAATACAACCTGCCCGTCGGCCAGCACAAATGTCCGGCAGAGATGGGGTTGTGACCGTCCACCAGCCAGGAAGTCGAGCAGGCAGAGGAACGGGCGTTCCCCATCGTCCAGCGTGACGTAGTCCACGTATCGAAACAGTCGTGGATCCTTGAGACGCCGGAGCTCTGTGTTCACATAACCCCCGCCCAGGACAACGGCAGTCGCAGGCCGCTGTGCCTTGATGGCTTGAGCAATCCGCAAGGCACCGAAGAGATTGCCGGGAAACGGCACGGTGAGACCCACGACATCCGGCGAACTGCCGGCCAGAAGGGGCGCGAGCGCCTCGAGCAGGAGTTCGTCGGTAAAGCTCAGTGGTTCGGCCAGAGCCTTTGCTATCCCGTCGAAGGAGGACGTCGCTTGCATGATCTGTTCAGCGTAACGATTCAGGAATAAATGGGGCGCGATGGTTTCGTAGAGGAGGTCCGTCAAATCTTCCAGGTACAGCGTCGCGCGGTGACGGGCGCTGTCGGTTGGAGAAGTGGGGAAAGGGCTCGATCCCGGTCGCCCGTCGGCGCCGAAGCGAGGACCTTCCGGCAGGAATCCCGGGCGAGCGAGATGCGGGGCCAGCATCGGATCCTTTCCTTGAAGAAAGGCGATGACCGGGTCGATGGTGGCCAGATAGCTGTCTTCGAGCGCCAGGAATTGCTGCACCTCTCCGCGCCAAGGTCTTCGGCTGGCCTTGATGCGGTGAAACGCCTCCTGAAGTCCAACTCGCGAGAAGAGACGAAGGATCATCTCGAGACCGAGATCAGCCTGCTCCGCTTCATACCCTCGCGATCGCAGGAAACCTGTGAGATAGGCCGTTGCGGGATACGGCGTGTTCAATTGCGTTAATGGGGGAATGATCAGGAGCACGCGGGGTAGGGCCATGCCAGGGAGATACCATACTGCACTGCGCCGCTGCCAGTGATCAGGCTTGGCAGTCCTCAGTGCATCAGGCGGTGCGCATGGTGGCCTGGATGAAATACCCGGTCCACCGTTTTAGCCGGAAGAATTCGACGATCGGGCGGGGGAGTTCCTCGCGGGGTACGGCACGGAGAATGCTGAGTGTTTGGTCTCCCAGGAGATCGATTGTACGGGGTTCCTGACCCGGAGTCGGATGATACATCAATACCAACGGCTTCATGCGATTCTTGAAGTTGATGTTCAGGACGAGGCCGAATGACCCATCGGACAGGGACACGACGGTCCCCGGGGGATAGACGCCCAACGTGTGGATCAGGGCCACCACGACCTCGGTCGAAAACAGCTGTTTTTCATGCTTGTACATGGTCGCCAGCGCCTCGGCCGGTGACAGCGCCTCTTCGGCGTAGAGACTGTTCACCAGCGTATCGTAGTGATCGACGGCGCTGACGATTCTCGTCGGGAATGAAATCTGGTCCCCTTTCAATTTTTCAGGATAGCCGGATCCATCCAGACGTTCATGGTGGCTGCGGATCACGTCCAGCACCTCTTCGGGAATTCCAGGAAACCCTCGCAGCATCTCGACGCCGAGATAGGGATGGAGCTGGTATTTGACATGTTCCGTTTCGGACCGTCGCGCGCGTGTATCCAAAATATGGCGCGGGATACGCCGCTCGCCGATGTCGAGCAAGAGGCCAGCGAGGCCGATCATCTGTAGGGCGTCCTGGTCGATGTCAAATTGCTGGGCGACCATCATGGAGAGGGTGGCGACATTCAGAGAGTGGAGCACACTCGCATCGCCGATTTCTTCGGGGTCGAAGGCGCTCGCCACGGTGCCGGCGGCCTGGGTATGGGTCAAGAGCGTGCTGATGCCGCCGATCATCGTTTCCGCGGAACGCATGCCTTCCTCAGATCCGCTTGTGAGCGCGTCCATCATGTCTTTACTGGTCCCGAGCATCTGGCGGTAGGTTTCAGAAGCCAATTCTACGGCCTGATGATAGTCGCCATGCGTGGGAAGCTCTTCGTCCGAGGGGGGAGGATTCGTATCGGCAGCGGCCGCTGCCGGAGCAGATCCCGTATCCGGTTCCACAGTCGCCGTGGACGCCGGATCCGTTTCTAGCAGCGTTCCCTCTGCGTCCGGGTCCGGATCTGATTCCCGGGGGTAAACCAGGACGGTAGTGAGTCCAAGCCCTTTGATCGTGGCGATCTGGCTCGCAGAGCTGAGTTTAAACGAGCGTCGGGGGAAGGGATGTCTGAACCAGCCGCAATTCAGATCAACATACATCCCCACACGAAGGCGCTCGGGGCTGAGCACGAGGGTGTCGGACTTATCGAGTTTTCTGGAGTCGTCGGATGTTTTAGCTAAGGCCATGATTGCCCAAACACGGACGGAGGCTCACTATGCATACGTACTTCAGGTTATGGCCTGTATCGGTGGCCGGCATAGAAAACTTGATGAATCAAGGGGATATCCCTGTGACCTTCCCGGGTATCTTGCCAATGGCAATGAAGACGGTCAGGAAAAGATGAGTGCCAAGCAAGTTTTTTAATGGATAAAACATGATGCATAACAACATGTTGCATGCAATACATTGAGTAGAAGTGGAGATGTGAGTTATGGAGCCACCTCGGCTTCGAGAAGCTGAATAAATTCCTGGCAGGCACTTCGGATGCGAGTCGGATCTCGACGTAGGTCGCTGCCCAGGACAAAGACCACATCGGTTCCGTAGAAGGCGACCATCTCATGGATCCGCGAGGCCTCCATTCTTCCTGCGGCCGTCGGAAAGATCGGGGCACAGGCGCCGAGGCTGCTTCGGCAGCAGGCGGCGATGCCCCGACAATCCTCTTGCGAGATCGGATACTCCAATCCGAAGGTGGGATAAATTGACACATCAGCCCCGGCCAACCTCGGGAAAAGACCGAAGAGCACTGCCGGGGCGATACCGGTGGCTGAGTTGACGAAGTGACTGCCTTGGAAGTCCGGATGCGCGATCAGGGGTAATGAGGGGAATGGGAGACGGGCAAGAGTGCCGAGTGCGTCAAAGCCTGTGAGTCCGGGACAGAGAAGCAGCGCACCCGCGCCCGCGTTCTGCGCGAGGGAGGCCCGGTCGAGCAGCGTCGGCCAGGGGCCGGAAACATGTGGGGCGTAGAGGCAGCGCCTGCCGGTTTGCCGGGAAGCCTTGGCAATGGCCTCAGCGCACAGAGTCACACGTTCCTCGAATCGGCAGAAAGGATGGTCACCGAGACTTTGATCATCCTTAATGAGGTCCACTTCGCCCAGTGCGAATTCGTAAGCCAGGCTTGCCAGCGCGCGGGCAGACAGGCCGAGTGGCTTCAGTACGGCGCAGACCAAGGGGCGCACAGGCACTTCAAGTAGCGCGCGAAGTTTCAGTGATCCGAAGCGGGGGCCAGCCATCTGGGCGATCGCCTCATCCGGAAGCGACAGATTGGCCAGGCGAACCCGGCTTTGCAGGCCCGCCATGCCAAAGCTCATGTGCTGGAGAGTGCCCATGGTTCCATCGAGGAGTTCAATCGGAAATGTGAGCGTCGCGCGGTGAACGCCGTCTCCGACCCTGTCGATGCTGAGCATCTGACCGAGCAGCTGATCGCGAATCACACCCGACGGAATCACGTGGTCCGCGGCTTCGACGGTCTGATCGATGCAGAGGACAGCGGCGCGCCGGCACGCCTCCTCTTTCGTGCCCTGAATGTGATATTCCACAGAAAAACGTTGCCCGGAAAAATGGAGCTGCTGATCCGACATACCGGTTCCTTCCCCGTTGCGCTACTGAGGGGTGAGAGGGTACCGTAATCGCGCCCTGTACGAAAGCTCCGGGGGCACTCACTCCTAGGACGAGGAAACATGGTGATAAAACCAAGACATCTACGTTGGCTCGGATTGTCGGCGTTGACGCTTTGTGTGGTGATGCACGTGTCGGCCGTAAGCGGGTCTCATGCCGCCGAGATAGGACCACGAGTGCTCGACCTGACCTATCCGTTCGATGAGACGACCCAGGTGTGGCCCAGCAATCCTCCGTTTCATCGTGACTCCACGCAGCGAGGCGGCACCACCACCGAAGCGTGGTATGCCACCGGACAGGTGGCCCTGTCGGAGCATGCGGGTACACACATGGATGCGCCTATTCATTTTGCGCAGGGCCAAGCGGGGATCGACGGCATTCCGGTCGAGCAGTTGATGGGACCTGCGGTGGTCATCGATGTGCGCGCAGCGGCGGCCGATGACCGTGACTATCGCCTGTCTCTCGCCGACATTCATCGCTGGGAAGCTGCCCATGGGACCATCCCGACAGGCGCCATCGTGATGATGCTGACCGGCTGGGGCGCCTATTGGAATGATCGCCAACGATATTTCGGCAGCGCGACGCCGGAGATTCCAACCACGCTGCATTTTCCCGGCTTCTCCAAGGAAGTGGCGGAGTTTCTCGTCAGGGAACGGCACATTTCCGGAATCGGCATTGATACGGCCAGTATCGATTACGGGCCCTCTCAGGATTTTGTCGTGCACCGGATCGTCAATGCCGCGGGCCTCTACGGGCTTGAGAATGTGGCGGGTCTCGCAGAGGTTCCCGCATCGGGCGCCAGGCTGGTGGCGCTGCCGATGAAGATTGCGGGAGGCACCGGGGCGCCGGTCCGCATCATCGCGATTCTTCCGTCACGGGACGGCAAATGACGAGCGGAAAACCCTCCTGTCGTGTGTATAGCGACTTCAACTGCCCCTTTTGTTATGCGATGCATGAGCGGCTGTATGCGCTCGGTTTCCTCGAACAGATATCGTGGCATGGTGTGCAGCATGCCCCTCACTTGCCTCAGCCCATGGCCACCTGGGCCGGACATTTACATGCGGAGTTGAAGCAGGAGGTGAAAATGGTCCGTCGGCTCGCGCCTGAGTTGCCCATCTCAGTGCCGGCAGGAAAGCCGAATACCAGATTAGCCATTACGGTAGCCGCGCGTGCGCTGCACGAGGATACTCGGCGAGCAGGCGAGTTCATCCGGTCGTTGTATCGTCTGTTCTGGGTAGATGGTTTGGATCTTTCCAATGAGCGTCTGTTACGGCTGGAGGCGGAACGCCAGGGGTTCGTCGGAACCGCATTGTTCGGATCAACCGCGCCTGCAGTAGAGTCGATGCTCGGGGAATGGAGAGATCGCTGGGAAGAGACAGAACATCAGGGCGTGCCCTTGCTGCAACGGGCTGATGGACAGGTATTGGTGGGTCTGGTTCCACCTGAAACTCTCACACAGTTCCTCGCCAGCTCGTGACAACCCATTCGTTACGTACGAAGTTCCACCATACGTACAGACAGAGAGTACGGCTGCCGAAACTGCCGAATCAGTTTGTCGCGCACCTTGCTCGTGATATGAGTGAGCTATCGCAGGCCGTTCTGGGCCTGTCTTGCCACGTACTCGGAGGAGTCACTCATGAAATCACGATTCTGGTCTCTGGGCGTCGTTGTTCTCGCCGGTGTATTGCTACAGGTCTATCCCGCTCTGTTGCTCGCAGCAGACCCTGCGGCGAATGCCGTGAAATCGCCGTCGGCATCAGCGGAGGGAAAGGCGGAAGAGACTAAGTCGGAACTGTACATCAGCCTCTACATGCAGGGAAGCCGGCCGCTGAATCGTCCCGCCCGCTTACAGGAAGACCCGTTTACGAATACGGATGTTCAGGGCGGGTTAGGCGGTGGACTGAAGATCGGGTTTTTTCCGGCGTTTGCCGGGCGGTATGTCGGGTTGGAAGCGGAGCTGTCGGGCCTCGACGGAAAAGTGAACGCGCCGACGGCGACGAGCGGGGGCGTGACGAGATCCGCGAATTTTCGTCTGCAATCGATTAACGCTATGGCCAATTTGTTACTCCGTTATCCGGGCGATGTGATTCAGCCCTATATCGGAATCGGAGCGGGATTGTCAGGTGGATTCGCCAGAGATTTGAACCTTCAGCACAGCACGATTGGTACCGTGCATGAAAATGCGGCCGACGGCGCCTTCGCGTACCAATTTCTCGGCGGCGTTCGTGCCAACATCACGGACCGCCTGTTCCTCTTCACGGAGTACAAATATTTCGTGGCGAATTACCAATGGGAGAGTGAATTCACGAATGGCTCCCGAGGTCCCTCTTTCACCCTGAACTACCGTACCCATATCATTGCCGGTGGGTTTGGCGTGACCTTCTAGCAGGCTGTGGTCATCCTCCGGCAGGCGCTCGTCGCGCCGTTCAGCGCTGAGACCGTGATTCCTCCATGCTTGCAGGTCGCCATCACAGAGGCATAAGATGAGGCATCGCATCCAGGCACATCTCGTAGCATGGAGGAAACGCGGTGTTCTGGGACACGCGGCATTCGACGCAGAAACCAGACCGGCGCTGTTCGTTTTGCGGCAAGCCTCAGGACGCCGGCCGGACGCTCGTGACGAATTCAGAGCCGTTCGCGTGCACCTCTTGTAGGAACCCGGCAGCGGTTTCTATTTGCGAAGAATGTATTCAACGCTGCTCCCTGTCTCTGGCCAAGAACAAAACTCCTGGTTCCCAATCCTCAGTCTCACCGCTTCCGCTGGTCATCCCCAAGCCGACGGACATCAAGGCCAAGCTCGATGAATATGTGATCGGGCAGGACCGTGCCAAGAAAGTCCTCTCCGTCGCCGTGCACAATCATTACAAGCGGATTGTGAACCGGGAACGGCTCAAGCACGTCGATCTTGAAAAGGGGAACATCCTCATGATCGGCTCGACCGGGACCGGCAAGACGTTGCTGTCCCAGACCCTGGCCCGTATCCTTCATGTCCCCTTTACCATTGCCGATGCGACGGCACTGACTGAGGCCGGATATGTGGGAGAGGATGTTGAGAATGTGGTCCTCAAGCTGCTTCAAAATTGCGATTACGACGTTGCCCGGGCCGAAACGGGCATCATCTATATCGATGAGATCGACAAGATCAGCCGCAAGTCGGAGAATCCGTCCCTGACGAGAGATGTCTCCGGCGAAGGTGTGCAGCAGGCGCTCTTGAAGCTGGTCGAGGGGACGGTGTGCAATGTGCCGCCCAAAGGCGGGCGGAAACATCCGGAGCAGGACTACATTCGGGTGGATACGACGAACATTCTATTTATCGCGGGCGGGGCGTTCGTCGGGTTGGATGCCATGATCGCTCAACGGACGATGCCCAAGCGGTTGGGGTTCGGTGCAATCGCTCCTGCCGGTGAACTCGAGGGCCACAGTGAAGTGCTGCGATGTGTGCAATCCGAAGACCTGCTCAAATTCGGGCTCATTCCAGAATTTGTGGGTCGATTCCCGGTCCTCACGACCCTGGCAGACCTTGACGTGCCGGCGCTCATTCGGGTGTTGAGCGAGCCACGAAATGCGTTGGTGAAACAATATCAGGCTCTCTTTGAGATCGAAGGCATCGACCTCCAATTCACTGAGGCTGCCATCAAGGCCGTAGCTCGCCGGGCTGCAGTGATGAAAACCGGCGCGCGAGCGCTTCGCACAATTCTCGAAGAAGTGATGCTGGATCTGATGTATGACGTGCCGGCATTAAGTGGCGTCAAGTCCGTCGTCATCACCGAAGAGGTGATCGCCGGCATCGGGCAGCCGAAGATTCTCGCCTGACAATCACATCCAACTATCGATTCTTGGTCCGGCAATCCCGCGACACACACCATTCCTCAGGCGCCGCTCCCGCCAATAGGCGGGGTGCACCACGTGTTTCCTGCACGACCGAACTCTGGCTTAGGCTGCGTGCCTCACCCTCGCTTCGCCTGAGGCCGTGTCGAACGTGCCAGGC
>ERZ724514.645-NODE-645-length-15639-cov-6.974204_pt1 | contig 15639 bp, 17 predicted proteins | sample MGYA00376047_ERZ724514 | MGnify/ENA primary metagenome ERZ724514 (study PRJEB28724, sample SAMN07190883) | activated sludge metagenome | isolation source: activated sludge of sewage treatment plant in Hong Hong | place: Hong Kong | collected 2016-03-17 ...
GGCATGCAGCGATGCCGCCTGCGGATGCTGCTGGGCGAAGTTGCCGAGCAGGATGCCGACGTTGGCGCCGGAGAGCAGGCTGTCGGCAATGGCCTGGGCCTCGGTGGAAACGGCCAGCGCCGCAACGGCGCCATCCACGGTCGTACCCTTGGCATGGGCGACGGCCTTCAGCACCTGGCCCAGCACGGCGGGAAGCTGCGACGGCGCGGCCACGGCGCACGCGGCCAGCTTGATCAGCAGGTCGTCATCCGCGCCATGGATGACGCTGACCTGAGCGCCCTTCTTCGCCGATTGGCGCAGGCGTTGCGCGATCAGCGGCTGGTCCTTGCGCAGGAAGGCGCCGACCACCAGCACGCGGTCGAGCGCGGAAATCTCGGCGATCTTCATGCCCAGCCAGGGCGTGCCCTTGCGCTTGCCGTCGCCGGAGGCATCGGCATGGCGCAGGCGGAAGTCAATGTTCTCGCTGCCCAGGCCGCGCAGCAGCTTCTGCGCGAGGTGCAGTTCCTCGAGCGTGGCATGCGGGCTCAGCAGGCCGCCGATGGCGCTGCCGCCATGCGTCTTCGCCACGTCGCGCAACGCGTGCGCTGCGTAGTCGAGGGCGACGTTCCAGTCGACTTCCTTCCACTCTCCGCCCTGCTTCACCATCGGCCGCGTCAGGCGTTCCGCCGATTCGAGGCCCTGATAGGAGAAGCGGTCCTTGTCGGAAAGCCAGCACTCGTTGATGTCTTCGTTTTCCAGCGGCAGGACGCGCAGCACCTTGTCGTGCTTGGTCTGCACGATGAGGTTGCTGCCGAGGCCGTCGTGCGGGCTGACCGACTTGCGCCGCGAGAGCTCCCAGGTACGCGCGGAGAAGCGGAAGGGCTTGGAGGTCAGCGCGCCGACCGGGCAGAGGTCGATGATGTTGCCGGACAGCTCGGAATTCACCGTCTGGCCGATGAAGGGCATGATCTCGGCACGCTCGCCGCGGTAGGACTGGCCGAGTTCCTGGAAGCCGGCAATCTCCTGCGTGAAGCGCACGCAGCGCGTGCAGTTGATGCAGCGGGTCATGTCGGTGGATACCAGCGGACCAAGGTCCTTGTCCGGCACCACGCGCTTTTCTTCCTGGTACTTCGAGGCCGAGTCGCCGTAGCCGACGGCGAGGTCCTGCAACTGGCATTCGCCGCCCTGGTCGCAGATCGGGCAGTCGAGCGGATGGTTGATCAGCAGGAACTCCATCACGGCCTTCTGCGCCTTGACCGCCATGTCGGAATGCGTGAACACCTTCATGCCGTTGGTCACGGTGGTGGCACAGGCCGGCATCGGCTTCGGCGCCTTCTCCACCTGTACCAGGCACATGCGGCAGTTGGCGGCGATGGACAGCTTCTTGTGGTAGCAGAAGTGCGGGATGTAGGTACCCAGCTTGTGCGCCGCCTCGATGACGGTGCTGCCGTCCTCGACCTGCAGGGTCCTGCCGTCGATCTCGATCTCGACCATCAGGCGGCCCCTGCCTTGAAGAAGCCGCTGCCCATCCGCTGAACTTCTGGATCGACAAGGCACTTCTTGTTCTCGATGTGGTACTCGAACTCGCTCTTGAAATGCTTGATGAAGCTGCGCACCGGGAAGGCGGCAGCGTCGGCCAGCGCGCAGATCGTCTTGCCCATCATGTTGTCGGTGACGCGATTGAGAAGGTCGAGGTCCTCGGCGCGACCCTCGCCGTGCTCTATGCGGTGCACGACGCGGTACAGCCAGCCGCTGCCCTCGCGGCAGGGCGTGCATTGGCCGCAGGATTCCTCGTAATAGAAGTAGGAAAGGCGCTCCAGCGCCTTCACCATGCAGACGGTCTCGTCCATCACGATCACGGCGCCGGAGCCGAGCATGGAGCCGGCCTTGGCGATCGAGTCGTAATCCATGGTGCAGTCCATCATGATCTCGGCCGGCAGCACCGGCGCGGAGGACCCGCCCGGGATCACCGCCTTGAGCTTGCGCCCGCCGCGCATACCGCCCGCCATCTCGAGCAGCTTGGCGAACGGGGTGCCCATCGGCACCTCGTAGTTGCCGGGACGATTGACATGGCCCGAGACGGAGAACAGCTTGGTGCCGCCGTTGTTCGGCTTGCCGAGGTTCAGGTAGGCCTCGGCGCCAATGCCGAGGACGAAGGGAACGGCAGCGAAGGTTTCGGTGTTGTTGATCGTGGTCGGTTTGCCGTAGAGGCCGACGTTGGCCGGGAACGGCGGCTTGAAGCGCGGCTGGCCCTTCTTGCCCTCGATCGACTCGAGCAGCGCCGACTCCTCGCCGCAGATGTAGGCGCCCCAGCCGTGATGCGCGAAAAGTTCGAAACCGAAACCGGAGCCGAGGATGTTCTCGCCCAGGTAGCCGGCGGCGCGTGCCTCCGCCAATGCCTGCTCGAAGCGCTCGTACAGATCGAAGATCTCGCCGTGGATGTAGTTGTAGCCACGCTCGGCACCGACCGCGTAGCCGGCGATGATCATGCCCTCGATCACCGAATGCGGGTCGTAGCGCAGGATGTCGCGATCCTTGAAGGTGCCCGGCTCGCCCTCGTCGGTGTTGCACACCACGTATTTGACCGGCGCCGCCTTGGGCATGAAGCTCCATTTGAGGCCGGTCGGGAAGCCTGCGCCGCCGCGTCCGCGCAGGACCGACTTCTTGACCTCGGCGATCAGGTCGTCCTGGCTCATGCGGCTCTCGAGCACGCGGCGCAACTGCTTGTAGCCGCCGCGCGCCTCGTATTCCTTGATGCCCCAGCCGGCATCACCCTTGCCCCAGCCGGTGGTCAGCAGCGGATTGACGGTCTCGATCAGCGCCATGCTATTTGCACTCCGCCAGCAGCTTGTCGATCTCTTCGGGGAGCATGAAGCTGCACATGCGCTTGTTGTTCACCAGCATCACCGGCGCGTCGCCGCAGGCGCCCATGCATTCGCCCTCCTTGAGGGTGAACTTGCCGTCCGCCGTGGTTTCGTTGAAGTCGATGCCGAGCTTCTGCTTGACGTAATCGGCCGCATGCACACCGCCCGAGAGGGCGCACGGCAGGTTGGTGCACACCGTGATCTTGTACTTGCCGACCGGGTGCAGGTCGTACATGTTGTAGAAGCTGGCGACTTCATACACCGCCATCGGCGCCATGCCCAGGTACCCGGCCACGGCGGCGATGGTTTCCTTCGGCAGCCAGCCCTTCTCGTCCTGGGCGATCACCAGCGCGGCCATCACCGCCGACTGCTTCTGTTCCGCCGGGTACTTGGCGACTTCGCGGTCGATACGGAGCAGCGACTCGGGGCTCAACTTGTCGTAGTCCATGCTCATAGGCGTTCTTCAGCGGTCAACATCACCCAGCACCAGATCGATGGTGCCGATCACGGCGGTAGCATCCGCCAGCATGTGTCCGCGGCACAACTCGTCGGTGGCGGCGAGATGCGGCACGCCGGCGGTATGCAGCTTGAGGCGATAGGGCTTGTTGGCGCCGTCGGATACTGCCCAGACGCCCATTTCGCCCTTCGGGTGCTCGACCACCGCATAGACCTCGCCGGCGGGAACGTGCATGCCCTCGGAGAAAAGCTTGAAGTGGTGGATCAGTTCCTCCATGCTGCCCTTCATCTTCTCCCGCTTCGGCGGCGCGACCTTGTGGTCGTCGGTGATGACGGGGCCAGGATTCTTGCGCAGCCAATCGACGCACTGCTTGATGATGCGATTGGCCTGGTACATCTCTTCCATGCGAACCAGGTAACGATCGTAGGTGTCGCCATTGACGCCGACCGGGATGTCGAAGTCGAGTCGATCGTACACTTCGTAAGGCTGCTTCTTGCGCAGGTCCCACTCGATCCCGGAGGCACGCAACATGGCTCCGGAAAAGCCCAGTTGCATGGCACGCTCGGGGCTTATCACGCCGATACCTACCGTGCGCTGCTTCCAGATGCGGTTATCGGTCAGCAGCGTGTGGTACTCGTCGAGGAGCTTCGGGAATCGCTCCGTGAAATCCGCAATGAAGTCGAGCACCGTTCCGTTGCGCGCCGCATTGAGCTCCTTGACGGTCTGCGCATTCTTGAACCGGTTTTCCTCGTACTTGGGCATCTCGTCCGGCAGGTCGCGATAGACGCCGCCCGGCCGGAAGTAGGCATGGTGCATGCGGATGCCGCAGGTGGCTTCGAGCGCGTCGAAGATGTCCTCCCGCTCGCGGAAGGTATACAGCACCATCGTCATCGCGCCGATATCGAGGGCGTGGGTGCCGATGTTCAGCAGATGGTTCTTGATCCGCGCCAGTTCGTGGAACATGACCCGGATGTACTGGGCGCGCAGCGGCACTTCGACGCCGAGGAGCTTTTCGACTGCCAAACAGTAGACGTGCTCGCTCGCCAGCATCGAGGTGTAGTCGAGACGGTCCATATAAGGCAACGTCTGCAGCCAGGTGCGCTTTTCGGCGAGTTTCTCGGTACCGCGGTGCAGAAGGCCGATGTGCGGGTCGGCGCGAACGATGACCTCTCCATCGAGCTCGAGCACCAGGCGCAGTACGCCGTGCGCCGCCGGATGCTGGGGGCCAAAGTTGAGTGTGTAGTTTCTGACTTCAGCCACGACCGGTCTTTCCGTAGTTCTCTTCGCGCACGATACGCGGCGTTACTTCGCGCGGTTCGATGGTCACCGGCTGGTAGATCACGCGCTTCTGGTCCGCGTCATAGCGCATCTCGAGGTAGCCGGAGACCGGGAAATCCTTGCGGAAAGGATGGCCGACGAAGCCGTAGTCGGTAAGGATGCGGCGCAGGTCGGGATGGCCCTCGAAATGGATGCCAAAAAGGTCGAAGGCTTCGCGCTCGTACCAGTTGGCGACGTTCCAGACGTCCACCACCGATTCCAGCACCGGAAACTCATCATCGGTGGCGAAGGCCTTGACCTGCACGCGCCAGTTATGGGTCAGCGAGAGCAATTGGCTCACCGCAGCGAAGCGCGGCCCCCTGTAGCCGGTGAATTCCGAATAGTCGATTCCCGACAGGTCCATCAACAGCTCGAAACGGAGCGCCGGTTCGTCGCGCAATGTGCGCATCACCTGCAGGTAGTTCGCAGCCGGAACGGTGATGCTCGCTTCACCGTGGTTGATCAGGGGTTCGCTGACGCGATCGCCGAAGATCTCCTTGATCTCGCGGCAGAGGCGTTCGAGTTTTGCGCTCATTGTCGAATGGCTTCAGCGGGCGATGGTGGAGGTACGGGCGATCTTCGACTGCAGTTGGATCAGCCCATAGAGCAGCGCCTCTGCCGTCGGCGGACATCCCGGCACATAGACGTCGACCGGTACGATGCGGTCACAGCCGCGCACCACGGAGTAGGAATAGTGGTAGTAACCACCACCGTTGGCGCAGGAACCCATCGACAACACCCAGCGCGGCTCCGCCATCTGATCGTATACCTTGCGCAGGGCCGGCGCCATCTTGTTGGTCAGCGTACCGGCGACGATCATGACATCAGACTGGCGCGGGCTGGGGCGAAAGACGATGCCGAAGCGGTCGAGATCGTAACGCGAGCACCCGGTATGAATCATCTCGATCGCACAGCAGGCCAGGCCAAATGTCATCGGCCACATCGAACCGGTGCGGGTCCAGTTGATGATCTTGTCGAGCGACGTGGTAACGAAACCTTCCTGCAGGACGCCTTCAATACTCATTCGCCTACTCCCAGTCGAGCGCGCCCTTGGCCCAGGCGTAGATGTAACCGACAACCAGGATGCCGAGGAAGACGAACATCTCGATGAAGCCGAACGCCTTGACGGCTTCGGTATTGACGATCTCCTTGAAGATCGCTGCCCACGGGAAAAGGAAGGCGATTTCGAGATCGAACAGGATGAACAGGATGGCGATCAGGTAGTAGCGCACGTCGAACTTGATTCGTGCGTCCTCGAAGGCCTCGAAACCGCATTCGAACGCCGAGAGCTTCTCGCTGTCCGGGCGGTTGGGCGCGATCAGCCAACCGAGGAAAATGGGAGCGCAGCCGAAGGCAATGCCTACGAGGATAAAAACGAGGATCGGAAGGTAGTTTTCCAGCATCTTGGTGGCACGGCCACGTCATCACTCGATTCGATACCGGCCACCTGCGCCAAGGCAAGAAAACCGATTTCAGCTTGCTGCTTGCTTCCTTAAAATTAACTGGTGCCGACGGCGAGACTCGAACTCGCACAGCTTTCGCCACTACCCCCTCAAGATAGCGTGTCTACCAATTTCACCACGTCGGCCTGTGCGTTACCGCGGTTGCCGCGGATTATAGCGCAGCGATTTATTTCCTCGTGCGCCGCAACAAAAAAATCTATCCTTGACCCTTCGACGCCCGTAGGAATCTTCTTAACTGCCAACTACTTTGGAATCTCCTTGGCCTTCGAGTCTGGCGCCGCAGCCGGCTCCGGCGCCGTTGCCGGCGCAACCGGCGCAGGGGCCGCATCCATGACGCTGCCCGATACCCGCGGCGCCGAGGTCGCGATGTAGGACAGGGCCAGGCTGGTCACGAAGAACACAGCCGCGAGGACCGCCGTGCTGCGCGAAAGAAAGTTGGCTGAACCCCGCGCACCGAACAGGCTGCCCGAGGCGCCGCTGCCGAAGGCGGCGCCCATGTCGGCGCCTTTGCCGTGCTGGAGCAAGACGAGGCCGACGACGCCGATCGCCGCAAGCACGTGGATCGTCAGAATCAATGTATGCAGTATGTCCATGGATAACCTCTCAACAGTCCTAGCTCGCCGCGGCGCAGATCGGCAGGAAGTCCGCGGCGACCAGCGAAGCGCCGCCGATGAGTCCGCCGTCGATGTCCGGCCGGCCGAACAGGTCAGCAGCATTGCCCGCCTTGACGCTTCCGCCATAGAGAATGCGCAGCCCGCTGGCGACCACCGCGTCTTCGCGGGCGAATCGGGCCCGGATCAGCGCATGTACATCCTGGGCCTGCTCGGGCGTCGCCGTGCGTCCGGTGCCGATCGCCCAGACCGGCTCGTACGCGACGACAGCACGCGCAAAGGCGCCGACGCCGGCCGCGGCCAGCACCGCCTCGACTTGCCGTGTTACGACTTGGGCCGTGACGTTTCGTTCCCGTTCATCGAGCGTCTCGCCCACGCACAGAATGGGGATCAATCCGCCCTTTTGCGCCGCCACGAACTTGGCTGCCACAGCCGCATCGGTGTCGCCGAAGAAGCTGCGCCGTTCCGAATGCCCCACGATGGCAAAGCGGCAGCCGAAGTCGGCCAGCATGGACGCGCTGACCTCGCCCGTCCAGGCTCCCTGCGCATGCTCGGAGACGTCCTGGGCACCCCACGCCACGGCGCTGCCTTCCAGCACGGAACGGGCCTGGGCCAGGTAGGGATAGGGCACACAGACCGCCACTTCGGCCCCGCCACGCACGCCTTCGCGCACGGCGTGCAGCAGGCTTAGGTTGGCCGCGAGGCTGCCGTGCATCTTCCAGTTTCCGGCAACGAGTTTGGTGCGCATGATCTTCAGTGCTCGATCGAAAACTTGTAATTATAGCGACAGGACTACGCCAGCGCCACTAAGCCGCGTCAAATTGCGAAGGGTTGGCGGCGACCGGGCGGCATTGCAGAATTGCGTTGATCTAGGTCAATAGCCGCCCCTGCGAAACAAAGACACTGCGCCAAAACGCAATCTTGGGTTTGCAGACATGGAAATCATTCGCAGCGATATCGTCATCGTCGGCGCCGGCGGCGCCGGGCTACGCGCCGCAATCGCCTTGGCCGAGTCCGCGCCCGGACTGTCCATCGCACTGATCTCCAAGGTCTATCCGATGCGGAGCCATACCTGCGCCGCGGAAGGCGGCGCCGCGGGAGTGATCAAACCCGACGACAGCTTCGAGATGCACTTCCACGATACGGTCGGCGGCGGCGATTGGCTCTCCGATCAGGATTGCGTCGAGTATTTCGTCAAGGAGGCACCCAAAGAGCTCCTGCAACTCGAGCATTGGGGCTGCCCCTGGAACCGCGAGGGTGACGGTTCCGTCGCGGTACGCCCGTTCGGCGGCATGAAGAAGAAGCGCACCTGGTTCGCCGCCGACAAGTCCGGATTCCACATCCTGCACACGCTTTTCCAGACGTCCCTGCAGTTCGAGTCAATCAAGCGCTACGACGAATACTTTGCCCTCGACCTGCTGACGGACGAAGGCCGTGTCCGCGGCGTCACGGCGCTCGAGATGCGCAGCGGCGAGGTTCGTCAGTTCAGGGCCGGGGCGGTGATCATTGCCGGCGGTGGCGCCGGGCGCATGTTCCCCTTCTCCACCAACGGCGCCATCAAGACTGGGGATGGCATGGCCATGGCCTACCGCGCCGGTGCGCCGCTCAAGGACATGGAGTTCGTCCAGTACCACCCGACCGGCCTGCCCAATACCGGCAGCCTGCTCACGGAAGCCTGTCGCGGCGAAGGCGGCATCCTGGTCAACAAGCACGGCCGCCGCTACCTGCAGGACTACGGCATGGGCCCGGAGACGCCCGTCGGCCAACCGCAGTTGAAGACCATGGAGCTCGGCCCCCGTGACCGCCTGAGCCAGGCCTACTGGCATGAGCTGCAGAAAGGCAACACGGTCACCACGCCGTGGGGCGAATGCGTCCTGCTCGACATGCGCCACCTCGGCGAGAAGAAGATTCGCGAACGCCTGCCGCTGGTACACGAACTGGCCGAGAGCTACCTCGGCGTGGACATCATCCGCGCCCCCGTGCCGATCCGGCCGGTGGTGCATTACATGATGGGCGGCATCTCGACCGACACGCAAGCGGCAACGCCGCTTCCCGGGCTGTTCGCGGCGGGCGAATGCGCCTGCGTCAGCCTCAATGGCGCCAATCGCCTCGGCTCGAATTCCCTCGTCGAACTGCTTGTCTTCGGCCGCCGCGCTGCCCTTTCCGCACTCGACAGCCTCGCGTCCCTGCCCGCTGCGGATGGACGCGCCCTGGACGAACAGGCTGCCCGGACGGAACAGCGCCTCGGAGCGCTCTGGCGCGGCGAAAATGCGACGGAATCACTGGCCGTGCTGCGGCGTGAAATGACCGAGACCATGGAAAAGAATGCAGGCATCTACCGCGACGAAGCCGGACTGCGCGAGGGCGTGGCGAAAATCCACGAGCTGCGCCAGCGATACCACCAGGTGAAGATGACCGACCGGAGCCGAGTCTTCAACATGGACCTGTTCCAGATACTGGAACTGGGTTCCATGCTCGACTGCGCCGAAGCCGTCACCGTGGGCGCCCTGGCACGCAAGGAATCGCGCGGCGCCCACCAGCGCCTGGATTTTCCGCAGCGCGACGACGCGAATTTCCTGCGCCACACCCTGGTCCACCACCAGGGTGACGATCCACCCCGCATCGACTACCTCGACGTGGTGATCACAAAGTCACCCCCTGGAGTACGCGACTACTCGGGAGACCACAAGTGAAGGAACGTCTGGTCCGCCTGGAAGTATTCCGCTACGACCCCGAATCGGATGCGTCGCCCCGTTTCCAGTCCTACGAAGTCATGTGCGCCGACGAGGGCGTGGTGCTGGATGCACTGATCAAGGTCAAGGAAGACATCGACCCGACGCTGAACTACCGCTGGTCCTGCCACATGGCCGTGTGCGGCAGTTGCGGAATGATGATCAATGGCGAACCGAAGCTCGCCTGCCATACCTTTCTGCGCGACTACAGCGACGTCATCCGCGTCGAGCCGCTGACCCACTTCCCGGTCGAGCGTGACCTGGTCACCGCGCCCGGCGATTTCATGGAAAAGCTCAAGCGGGTCAAGCCCTACGTCATCGCCAAAGCGAAGAAGCCGATCGAGGATGGCGAGTACAAGCAGACACCCGCCCAGTTGATGAAGTTCCGCCAGTACTCCATGTGCATCAACTGCATGCTCTGCTATGCGGCCTGCCCGGAATACGGTTTGACGCCCCACTTCATCGGCCCGGCGGCGCTTACCCTCGCGCACCGCTACAACCTCGACTCGCGCGACGAGGGACGCAAGGAGCGCATGGAAGTGGTCGCCACCAAGGAGGGCGTCTGGGAATGCACTTTCGTCGGTGCCTGCTCCGAGGTCTGCCCGGCCCAGGTCGATCCGGCCAGCGCCCTGCAGCAACTGAAAATCGTCGGCTCGATCGACTGGATCGTCGAGCACCTGCTCCCTGGAGGCAAGCCATGAGCCGAAAGCCACTGGTACGGGAGGTTCCACCCACATCGTGGTTCCTGCGTCACCCAAGGTACATGCGCTACATGGCACGCGAAGTGACCAGCCTGTTCGTCGGCGCCTACTGCGTGCTGCTGGTGGTCGCGATGGAGCGTCTGTCGGCCGGCCCGATCGCCTGGGCCGCCTTCCTCGACGGCCTGCGCAGCGCTGATTCCATCGTTTTCCACCTGCTGGCACTGGCAGCCGCCACTTACCATGCCGGCACGTGGTTCAATGCCACCCAGAAGGCCATGCCCCTGCAGATCGGCGAGGAATTCGTGAAGGGCAATCTCATTTCGGGCGCCCATTACCTGGCCTGGGCGGTGCTATCAGTTGGCGTGCTGTTCCTCGCGGGAGTGTTCTGACCATGGCCAAGTCGCACAAGCCTGTCGTCTGGTTTCCCTTTGCCGCCGGCGGTACCGTTATTGCGTTCTGCATGCCGGTGATCGTGGTTCTTGGCTTCCTCGCCGCCCTGGGCCACGTGCCGCCGGGGCTCGACTACGAAAGGCTTCACAGCTTCGCCGCAGGCGTATTGGGCAAGGTACTGCTGTTCGGCGTGATCGCGCTTTCGCTGTGGAGTTCCGCGCATCGACTGCGTTGTACCTGCTATGATTTCGGCCTGCGTGCCGACACGCTGGTCGCGACGGTGCTCTACCTTGCAGCCATTGTCGGCAGCATCGCAACCGCTGTCTTCCTAGTGCGCATCTAGTTCTAGCGAAGCGCAATTCAAAAATAACAACAACTACATCAGGAGCCGCAATGTCACCACCCCCAATGGCATCACGCGAAGCCGTGCGCGAAGAGCGTTTCAGCGAAGTCTGGAACAAGGACCTTGAAGAGGTCTTCGCCGACGTCGCACCCTATTACGATCGCGCCAACGACGTCGCTTCGCTCGGGCGGTTCAACAGTTTCCGACGCCGCCTGGTAAAGCTGGCCGATCTTGCGCCGCGGCAGAAAGTGCTGGACGTTTGCGCCGGCACCAACGCCGTCGGCATCGCGCTGTTGCAGCGCGAGCCAACGCTCGACGTACACGCCATCGACCGCAGCACGGCCATGCAAACGGTCGGGCAAGTGCGTGCTGCCGACCTCGGCTTTCAGATCAAGAGCACGATCGGCGACGTGCACCGACTGCCCTTTCCCGATGCGCACTTCGACCTCGTCACCCTGCAGTTCGCATCGCGCCACCTGCGCGTTCGCGAAGTGTTCAGCGAGATTCGCCGCGTACTCAAGCCAGGCGGACATTTCTACCACTCCGACATGCTGCGGCCGAGCAATCCCGTCGTCCGCAATCTGTACTACACGTATCTGCGCGGCTGTCTCAACGTCACAGCGTTTCTCTTCGGCAGCGGCCGGGCGGCCAACAACGCGCGGCAGTATTTCCTCGATGCGCTCGACATGTTCTACACGCCGGAAGAGATGTCCATCCTGCTGCGCGAGATCGGCTTCGAGGATGTCTACGCCGAAACGGCGTTCTACGGCATGGTCGGCTTCCACCGCGCGGCCCGCCCGTAGTGCCCGCAGCCGGTCCGGCCCCGGCGAGACCGACGATTCACCGCCGCAGGTCCACGGCGACCGCTGATCGCCGGCCTAGGGTCTTCCGCGGTCAGCCGAAGCGCCCGGTGATGTAGTCCTCGGTCGCCTTCTTCGTCGGCTTGATGAAGATCTGGTCGGTGACGCCGAATTCGATCAGTTCGCCCAGGTACATGTAGGCGGTGAAGTCGGAGATGCGCGCCGCCTGCTGCATGTTGTGGGTGACGATGGCGATGGTGAATTCGGCCTTCAGCTCGCCGATCAGTTCCTCGATGCGCATGGTCGAGATCGGGTCGAGCGCCGAGGTCGGCTCGTCGAGCAGCAGCACCTCCGGCTTGACGGCGATTCCGCGGGCGATGCACAGACGCTGCTGCTGCCCCCCGGACAGGCTCATGCCGCTCTGCCCCAGCTTGTTCTTCACTTCGTCCCACAGCGCCGCCTTCTTCAGCGCCCACTCGACGCGCTCGTCCATCTCCGGCTTGCGCAGCTTTTCGTGCAGGCGCACGCCGAAGGCGATGTTGTCGTAGATGGACATCGGGAAGGGCGTGGGCTTCTGGAACACCATGCCGACCTTGGCGCGCAGCACCGTCACGTCGACGTCGCGGGACAGCATGTTGGTGCCGTCCAGCAGCAGTTCTCCCGTCGCACGCTGCTCCGGATATAGGTCGTACATGCGGTTCATGGTCCGCAACAGCGTGGACTTGCCGCAGCCCGAAGGCCCGATGAAGGCAGTGACGTTGGACTTGTAGATGTCGAGGTTGATGTTCTTCAGGGCGTGGTACTTGCCGTAGTAGAAGTCGAGGCCTCGACAGGCCATCTGCGGTTCAAGTTGGGCGGCGGTCTCGTTCATCATCATGGATTGGCTCGCATCGTTCGGTATGTGGGCGCCTAACTCTTGTGCTTCTGGCGGAAGAGCACCCGAGCCAGGACATTCAGGCCCAGCACGCCCAGCGTGATCAGGAACACGCCGGCCCAGGCGATCTGCTGCCACTCCTTGAAGGGGCTCATGGCGAACTTGAAGATCGTCACCGGCAGGTTGGCCATCGGTTCGTTGAGGTTCAGGCTCCAGAACTGGTTGGACAGCGCGGTGAACAGCAGCGGCGCCGTTTCACCGGCAATGCGGGCAACGGCCAGCAGTACCCCGGTGATCACACCGGCCAGCGAGGCCTTGAGCGTGACGCGCAGGATCACCGTGCTCTTCGGCGCGCCCAGCGCAAAGGCGGCTTCGCGCAGCGAATCCGGCACCAGCTTCAGCATGTTTTCCGTGGTGGCCAGCACCACCGGAATGACGATCAGGGCCAGCGCGAACACACCCGAGAGGCCGGAAAAGTTGCCGACCTTCGCCACGTAGGCGGCGTACACGAACAATCCGATCACGATCGACGGCGCCGACAGCAGCAGGTCGTTGATGAAGCGCGTGATTCGCCCGAGCCAGGTACGGCGCCCGTACTCGGCCAGATATACGCCGGCGAGGATGCCGACCGGGGTGCCCAGCAAGGTCGCCAGCGCGACGAGGATGACGCTGCCGACGATGGCATTGAGCAGCCCGCCCGGCTCGCCGGCGCCGGGCGGCGGCGTCATGCGAGTGAACAAGTCGAGCGACATGCCGGCGAGGCCCAGTTCCAGCGTCGTGGCGAGTATCCACGCCAGCCAGAACAACCCGAAGCCCATGGCGCCCAGCGAGAGGGCCAGAGCCACGCGATTGGTGAGCTTGCGCCGGGTCAGCAGGTCCATGGCGTGCTCAGGTCTTGCTGCCTTCGCCCCTGGCGAGGCGCAGCAGCAGCAGCTTGGAAAACACCAGCACGGCCAGGGTGATGACGAACAGGATCAGGCCGAGTTCGAGCAGAGCCGCCGTGTACAGCCCGGGCGTCGCCTCGCCGAATTCGTTGGCGAGCACCGAGGTGATGCTGTTCCCCGGCGCATAGAGCGACATCCCGGACAGGACGTTTGCGTTGCCGATGACGAAAGTGACCGCCATGGTCTCGCCGAGCGCGCGCCCGAGGCCGAGCATGATGCCTCCGATGACACCGACCTTGGTGTAGGGCAGCACCACGTTCCAGACCACTTCCCAAGTCGTGCAGCCGACGCCATAGGCTGATTCCTTGAGCATCGCCGGCGTCACGTCGAACACATCGCGCATCACCGAGGCGATGAAGGGAATGATCATGACGGCGAGAATGATTCCGGCCGACAGCAGGCCGATGCCCAGGGGCGGCCCGGCAAAAAGCGACCCGACCAGCGGCAGCCTGCCCAGCGTCGCCGACAGCAGTGGTTGCACGTGGGTGGCGAAGATCGGTGCGAAGACCATCAGGCCCCACATCCCGTAGACGATGGACGGCACCGCGGCAAGCAGCTCTATCGCCGTGCCCAGGGGCCGCCGCAGCCACGCCGGTGACAGCTCGGTGAGGAACAGCGCGATGCCGAAGCTGACGGGGACGGCGATGACCAGTGCGATCGCCGAGGTGACGAGGGTGCCGTAGATCGGAATGAGGGCGCCGAAATCGTCCATCGGCGGATTCCATTGCTGGCGCCAGAGGAAGGCGGAGCCGAACTTGCGGATCGACTCCGCCGAGCCGATCGCCAGCGACACGATGATGCCGGCCAGCAGGACCAGCGTCAGCGCGGCGAAGCCGCGCGTCAGGTTGAAGAACAGCCAGTCGCCGAACTTGCGCCCGGCACCGGACGCGGTCGGCACGGCCTGGATCGCGGTCATGGACATGGCGGGCGCGAGCATGATCGGGGCGGGCCGGGGAACGGCGCGCCCCCGCGGATCACTTGGCGGTGTAAACCGGCTTGCCCGAGGCATCCTTGAGCTGGCTCCAGGCGGTGCGGATCAGCTTCTGCAGGCTTTCGGGCAGCGCCACGTAGTCCAGTTCGTCGGCCATCTTCCCGCCGTTCCTGAACGACCAGTCGAAGAACTTCAAGACTTCCGCGGCCTGGGCCGGCTTGTCCTGCACCTTGTGCATCAGGATGAAGGTGGCGCCCGTGATCGGCCAGGCATCCTTGCCGGTCTGCTCGGTGAGGATTTCGGCGAAGTTCGACTTGGTCCAGTCGGCATGCGCCGCCGCGGCCTTGAAGGTCAGGTCGTCGGGTGCAACGAAATTGCCCGAGGCGTTTTTCAGAACGGCGTGGGTCAGCTTGTTCTGCTTGGCGTAGGCGTACTCGACATAGCCGATCGCACCCGGCAGGCGCTGGACGAAGGCAGAGACGCCTTCGTTGCCCTTGCCGCCGAGGCCCACCGGCCATTGCACGGCCGTGCCCTCGCCGATCTTCTGCTTCCACTCGGCGCTGACCTTGGAGAGGTAGTTGGTGAAGATGAAGGTGGTGCCCGAGCCGTCGGCACGGCGCACGACGCCAATGTCCGTAGCCGGCAGCGCCAGGCCCGGATTGAGGTCGGCAATCGCCTTGTCGTTCCACTTGGTGACCTTGCCGGAATAGATGTCGGCCAGCACCGGGCCGGTGAGCTTGAGTTCGCCGGGCTTGATGTTGGCGAGGTTGACAACGGGCACCACACCGCCGATCACCGTGGGAAACTGCATGAGCCCGTCCTTGTCGAGGGCATCGGCCTTGAGCGGCATGTCGGAGGCGCCGAAATCGACGGTCTTGGCCGTGATCTGCTTGATGCCGCCGCCGGAACCGATCGACTGGTAGTTCACGCGGTTGCCGGTCGCCTTCTGGTAGGCGTCGGCCCACTTGGCGTAGATGGGCGCCGGAAAGGAGGCGCCGGCCCCCGTCATGTCGGCGGCGCCGGCAACGGAAGCGGCGAACAGGGAAGCGGCGAAGGCGGCCTTGCCGAGGGTGCGGATGAACATGGATGATCTCCTTTTCAGGCTTTGCCGGGACCGGCCCTCCGATCCCGTATGCTGCAATGCCGCGAATTCTAGGAATCGATTGTTACAGTGCCGTGACTGCCAGCCCTCCCCCGTATCCACCATGCCCGCCCGTCACCTCCGCGTAACCG
>ERZ724514.648-NODE-648-length-15597-cov-6.118904_pt1 | contig 15597 bp, 15 predicted proteins | sample MGYA00376047_ERZ724514 | MGnify/ENA primary metagenome ERZ724514 (study PRJEB28724, sample SAMN07190883) | activated sludge metagenome | isolation source: activated sludge of sewage treatment plant in Hong Hong | place: Hong Kong | collected 2016-03-17 ...
TTGGACTCAGTACAACAGAGGAGGCCGATTCTGTCGTCCGTCCCCTGCGTCCTCGGGCAGCCTAGTCAGTGTGGGCAGCTTCGTCGCCCGCTTGTCGCCAGGCGTCAGGATGGCGGTGCGCGTGGACGATGGCGAGCACGTAGACGGTGTCTCCCACTTCCTGATAGTAGATGCTGTATGGGAAGCGCGGAATCGGGGCTCGTCGGGCGCTCTTGCCATGGACGCGCCACAGCCGCGGTGACGTCCCAATCCGTCCCAGCAGCACATCCACTGCCTGAAGGAAGCGCTTTGCCGTCTGTGGACTTTGCGCCAAGTACCAGCGTCCGGCGGCGCGAATTTCTAAGCGCGCCCTTGCCGAGAGCTGTACTTCACTCACCGATCATTGCCTCAAGCTCTGCCTTGACGACACTCCACGGAATCGTCTCGACGGCACCACTCGTGATCTCCGCCAAACGGCGACGAATCTCAGGAGCCCATGCAGCATCGTGTGCCGCTTGCTCCTCGGGGCTCAGCTCCGCATCGTCAATGGAACACATGAGCTGGCTCACCAGCCGTTCGCGCTCTGCGACGGACAGCTTCATGGCCTGATCAAAAATCGCCTGCGCCTGCTCACTCATGACCACCTCGCTAGCCGGATTATTGGCCATGGATTCACCAGGCCGCAAGCGGTGTTTGAAAACCAAACCATCTAGCCTACTTGGACCGTCGCGTGATATGGTGAATGCGCACCCCCATGCCCATCAAGATCGATCTGGTTGCGGAGCTTCAGACGGCGCTTACGGACCCGGATGTGCGAGCGGTTCTGTCTGCGTACATCAAGCAGGCGGTAAAGGATGCGCTTGCGGAGCGCGAGACAGACGCGTGGCTTGACCAAAAGGGGGCCGCGACGCTGCTCGGTCTGACGGTGCCGGGATTCACTGGAAAGCGTCGGCGCTATCCCGAGCTGGACCAGATGAGCGCGGGAACCGGACGAATGCGGCGCTGGCGTCGCGCAGACTTGGAACGCTGGCTGCGCGAACAGAGTCCGACCGGAAGACGGAAACGGAATCCGCAGCCGTTTTCCTTCTTTGGGAATGGTGAATCGTCGGAATAGGAATGTCGCGAAAGCAGCCCCACTTGTTCTCTTCTCACACAGCAAAGAGATGGACCATCGGAACGCTCGTGCTTGTCGGAGTCTGCACCGGAACGCTTCTTCTGTGGCCGCCATCATCGAACGAAAAAGGGAAGAGTCGCCCTGTGCATGGAAGTCCGAACTGGCCAGCGCTTGTCTGGAAGCGACTTGGTAAGCCAGAAAGAGAGGGCATTGCGATCGATCGGGTCGTGATACATGCCATCTCTCCAGAGATCGTGCGAATCGACCCCAATGGACATGGCACCTTCACCCTTGGGAGCCTTAGAACAGCCGACCTGGAAGCCAGATCCGAGGAACAGCACATGCTATCTGCGCGCTATCGAACGCAGTCCGCAGAGCCGCTGTTTCCAACGGATTCAGATAGCATTGCGCATCATGTCATTGTCGCCAGTAAGAGCCTAGACAGAGACGAGTCACAGCAGCTCTTAAGGTTGTGGCGCATGCAGACTATGAACTGCGAACAGAGGGACAAGATCTCCCTTTGTCATGGCCCACACTTCGCGCTCAGCATGTACAGTTCGCAGTCTCTTGTGCTGGAAGTGGAGCTGTGCTGGTTCTGCCAGGAAGCAAGATTTACCGTCGGACAGAATGGCAATGTAAGCTGCGACTTTGCAGTGGACACGCCGGCAGCGGCAGACCTCCGTACGCTACTCACGCAGTCCTTTCCTTCCATTCCAGCGGAAGAGGGCTGACCGGCAGCGCCAACCACCAGCACACGCAACAGACTCTGTCGGGTATCTGTCTGATGCCGCAACAGCGCCTGCGCATGGACCAACGTCGTCCATTTGGCGGATGGATGATCTTTTTTCGTAATTTGAATTACTTTAAATATTCTGGTTAATATCGACTTTTCGTCGGGAACGCTCGGTTGAACCGTTCGGAAGCGAGCGCTACATCGGATTTGGCCAGCATGCGATGGATGAGGGTGCAGAGATCGGCGGGGACTTGCGGCGCTTTGGTGTTCAGTGGTGCTGGATCTTGGGTCTGATGCGCGATCATCAGCGCAGCAGGTCCGCCTCGAAAGGGAGTCTCTCCGGCCAGCATCTCATACATCATCACCCCCAGCGCATACACGTCGCTGCGATCGACCGCGTTGCGACCGCTTCGGCACTGCTCAGGAGACATGTATGTCGGAGTCCCCATCAGGACTCCGGACTTGGTCTGACTGGTGGACTCTGCGCTCAGCTTGGCAATTCCGAAGTCGAGCACTTTGATCAAGTCCTGCTGCCCACTCGCTTCATCTGTCACCACCATGACATTGACTGGCTGATAGTAGGAATCCGCCGTTCTCGTCGGAAAAGATCGAAATCTACCGGCGTTACGGAAGTGCGAGGGATGTCTTGGAAGCGCATTGTGCACTGAGCACGGTTCCTTCCGGCGTCTCTGCACCATGAGGACGCCAGACTCCGATGCGCGCTGGACTTGCCACCTCTGCCGGAGCTGCTGGGTCTGGACCGACAATGCAGTAGCAGCTCTGCGGCTCACTTTCACAAGCAGAGATCACTTCATCACGGAAGAATCCACAGTGTGATGGCTCTTGTCCCATCGCATGACAGCAAGACGAGCCACAGTGCGGCATCCTCACAGAAGGAGCTGCAGACGGATTCAGTGCGTCGACATCACCGACAACACAGAGCGGCGTTCCGTCTTCCGTACGCTGTGGTACGTGCGGCAAGTCGATGAGCATCTGCTGACACGGTGGCGAGCCGAACAGCGGCTTTTCAAGTGTCTCCAGATAGCGCTGCGGCGCACAGATGCTCCCTGTGTCCCAGCTCTTGTCCGAGCCTGTCGATGCATCCAGCAGCGATAGCAAGCGCTGAAGTCGAAGCTGCGGATAGCCGACAATGCGCGGGTCAGCGGACGACTGACACGCCGCTTGCGAGCCCCCCGCCGCGCGCAGACCGGCAGAGCTGGGAATCAGCGGATCTTGAACCACCACAAACGGAGCGCCTTCCGTCACAGAAGGCAGCGTCCACAGACCCGTTACATGGAACCTCTGCAGTGGCTTTGTATAGGCCAGAAACTGCGAGTAGGCACGAACGTCTCTCAAGTAGCTGTTCGGAGCCATTTCACAGCCTGTCTTGATGCCCGGAGTATTCATCGGCTCTGTACAGCGAATGCTACTCGCCAGACATCGGAACGCCGGATCAAAACAGAACGGCGATGCATCAAGCATGGGAGTCGGACAGCTGATCGTGAGTGGATCGTTTTGCATTCGTGAACTGGCCGAAACAGAGCAGTCGTCCTTGTCCGTGACCAAGATCACCCACAGGGTTGACTGCGCCCGCAGAAAGCCAAAATTTTTTGACGAGTGACCATCGAGCGCACGCTTCATTGACTCCAGCGGAGCCGTCAGCCCACAGCCGCGGTCTCCCAACAGTCCCATGCAGCGCAGCGCATACTCTGGTCCCCGATCGCGGAGCTTGCCGGTCTTGGGATCCGGTTCGAGCGAAGAGGGAACATTGTGAAAGCCACGATAGCCACTGAGAAATGGCGAGCGATCCCTTGGAACAAAGCGCCGATCGGGACAGAGCGAGCTGCACGCCTGCATCGATTCCGTCGAGCTTCCTGTTCGATCCAGACAGGACACCGCTTGCAGCGCACCATCATCCCCTGAGAAGGAATCACAGGCCCCCGTAGACTGTTGCCACGGCGATCCGGCTGCGGCCCACGAGCCCACATCGGTGGATGAAAAGCCAATGTGATAGTCCAGATCCAGCGCGTCCAGCTCATCAAGGAAGGAACCGAATGTCTCTGCAAGCGCTCTCTGTTTGGCGACCATGCTGCGGGTGTTGTCGATCACAAACAGAATGTCCACTTTGCGACGCTGCCAAGTGGAGCTGATGGCATCCAGCGTCCGCGCCGCAGGTGGCAGCGATTCAACAGGCGACGCATCACAGCCCAGCAGCGTACAAAGGGTACAGGACAGACTCAGCAGACGGCCTACGCACTGCACGGCAGTACGATTCAATGATGGTGACATGAGTGCCCTCCGAATCTTCATCACAGCCCAGCTTCCCAAGGAATCATGCGCCCTCTTCTTACTTGGCGCAGACAGAAGTCAGACCTTACAGCGCAGAGCACAGCTCGGATCGCAGCGACGGAACGGACCACGGATCGTACATCCTTCCATCACGCTGCCACTCGATCTGCGGAAGTCAGATCGCGCGCTGTCGATGGGACGAGGTCTTCACTGGCTTAAGATCACGGTGGACGATCTTTTTGGCGTGGGCTGCTGCAAGCGCGGAGGCAATCTGGCGAGACAGACGCACCACTTGGTCAACGCTTAGATGACCGCCTGCGCGACGGATGTACTCGCGGAGTGTGATGCCATCGATGTACTCCATCACAATGTACGGAGCACCCTCTTTGGTCTGGCCAAACTCCGACACAGACACCAGCGCAGCGTGCGCAATGATGTTCACCGCCCGCGCTTCGTTCATGAAGCGCTTGAGCACTTCGGGATCTTCGCAAAACTCCTTGTGTAAAACCTTGATGGCGGCTCTACGCTCTAGTGTGGTGTGACGCGCTTCATAGACAGAGCCCATCCCACCCTTACCGAGTAGCCGTACGATCTGATAGCTTCCAAACGTCTGATCCAATCCGTCCATTACATGTCCAGCGGTACGAACTGCTCGCGAGCGCAAGCGCGTTTCGATCACCGGGTACGATGCAAGTTTCCGACCACGTAACAGAACAACGGAACAGAGTCCCCCGATTTTTCCCCGAACAGCACGTCACGTCCGACGGAATCCGTAGCTCGCGCACAGTCCTTATCACGCGACTTTCGTAGACTGCGCGCGCACTGCTCGCACACTGCTTGCGCGCACTCTGTGATGAGACAGGGAGCGGCAGAACATGCGCTCCGCAGCAACAGAAGGAGTCGATCCTTGTCGTCGCTGAACACCACCCATCAAGCGGTGCGCGCACAGCGTGGCGCGGCGCATGCATAACCTGGCATTGATGGCCGACCATGATGAACCCTCGGGACAGAGTCCGGCTCCTGCCGAGTCTTCGGAAAGCCAAGACTTTGTCCGTCGCCAAGAGCCACCGATGCCAGAGCGGATTGGTCCGTACCGAATCCTCCGCAAGCTGGGCGCAGGTGGGATGGGCGCGGTCTATGAAGGACTCAATGAAGCCATCGAGCGCAGAGTCGCGATCAAGATGCTGCATGCGCGCTACTCCCATGATCCAGACACCGCGACGCGCTTTATCAACGAAGCGCGAGCGGCCAACCGCATCGATCATCCAGGTGTGGTGCAGATCTCTGATCACGGCCGGCTAGAAGACGGGACGGCCTACATCGTGATGGAGCTGCTGCAAGGGGAGTCGCTGCGCACGCGCATCCACCGCAATGCTCCGCTCGCGATTGGAGAGTGCATCGATCTGGCCGCTCAGGTTGCAGAGTCTCTGGCTGCCGCGCATGCCCGCGACATCATTCACAGAGACCTCAAGCCAGACAACATCATGGTCGTTCCTGATCGGCAGATGGCGACGGGAGAGCGGACCAAAGTGCTCGACTTCGGAATCGCCAAGCTGGCGGGAAAAAGTGATCGCGCAAGCGTCAAGACGCAGACCAGCGCGATGATTGGGACTCCGTTCTACATGTCGCCAGAGCAGGCGCAGGGATCGGGAAAAGTCGATGCCAAGACGGATGTCTATTCGCTGGGCGTCATCTTGTACGAGATGATCACTGGCAAGCCACCGTTTGAAGGGGAAGGCATTGGCGAGCTGATCGTCAAGCATCTGAACGAGCCGCCACCATCGCTGACAGAGCGTGCCCCAGGATGTCCTGCAGAGCTGTCTTCGCTGGTCTTTCGGCTGCTTGAAAAAGATCGAAGCAAGCGTCCCACCATGATGGAAGCCGCCGAGCTGCTCGAAGCGATGGGCGAGCGACATCCGCGTCCGCGCCGACGACTGAGCCAAGGAATGCATGTGATTCGTGGCGTGCAGATGGTCAGCGATGAACCACTCTTGCCATCGACAATTGGCCGCGCAGCAGGACAAGCGCATGCGCACAAACCCCGCAGAATCCTGCTGGCTTCCGTCGGTTTGGGAGTCCTGTTTGCGCTGCTTGCAGTGGCTACGCTTCAGCTAAGTCGCCGAAAGGAACCGACGACTGCGACCGTACCGCAGACGGCTGTGCTTCCCGCAGAGCCTCCGGTGCAGCAGCCTGCGCCCACTCCAGCGCCCACTGCAGCGCCCGCTCCCACTGCGCTGCCGGAACCCGATCCGGTGCCACATCCCGTCGCTGCGAAAGATCCTCCAGCGCACCCAAGTGCCACTGGATCTTCTGCGGTCAGCAGCAAGCGAAGCGATGTGAACACCAAAAAGACGGGGTCCGCAGCAAGCAAGAAAAAGAGCCCCACCAAGGTCAACAACCGCCGACTTCACATCGAAGACTAGGGGAGCCGCTTTGGCCATCCACAGGACGCTGATTCGCATGTGTGCTCAGCCACTTCGTTATCTGGTTACGCTGTCTGTGCTTCTTTCTGTTTGGCTCTGTGCATGGACTCCGACGTCTCTGCAAGCTGTGGCGATTTCCGTCGCTGCGCCCAAACAGAATCCGAGTCCGGCAACATCCAAGCAGCTGCCGCTGACACCCATGCCCAAGATGACAGCGACAGATGTCTGTCTGTCCGATCCACAGTGTGTCGAGCTGTTTCACGCCGCCAACAACCTGGCCAAAGCAGAGCTGTATCCATCCGCGCTTTCGCTGTTTCAAAGTGCGTATGCGAAGTATCCGGCCTCGTGGCTCTTGATCAGCATTGGCATGATGCAGCAGCGTCTGGGGCGACTTCCGGCTGCGATCAACAGCTATCGTCAGTTTCTGGCCAGCATCGAAACCACCACCGAGCCCCTGATGACGCAGCGGGCGCAGGAATACCTGCAAGCAGCACAGTCCCAAGTGGTCGATGTCTGTCTGTCCAGCGCGAAGTGTACAGAGCTCAATGAAACGGCACGCAACCTGTCGAAGCTAGGTCAGGTCGAAGCCGCGCTGTCGCTGTATCAGAATGCCTATGCACAGTTTCCGGCCCCGTGGCTGCTGGTCAACATTGGTCGTGCGCAGCAGAAGCTGGAACGTCTGCCCGCAGCGATTGAGAGCTACCGTCAATATCTATCGAGCACCGATTCACAAGACGATCCTGAGCTGACCAAGAAGGTTCAGGAATATCTGTATCAGGCGCAGTCTGACTATGAGCCACCGCCCGCTCCAGCGCCGCCACCGCCTCCGCCGCCGCCTCCTCCTCCTCCGCGCTGTACACCGGAAGATGAAGATCAGCTCAATAGGGAAGGCAAGCCGATCGAGAAACAGAAGCGCAACGGATTCGCACTCCTCCTGGGACTGGGCGTCGAGAAGCCTCTTCTGCAAACGACCAGCAGTTTCAGCGTTCCCACCAGCCAAGTGGGCAGCTCGCTTGCGGTCGGAATCAAGCTCAATCGCCTGCTCATCGGGCTCACTTTTTCAATCGACTACTATCGAACAGAGACCCAGCTTGCCTCGATTGCGGGATCGTCGAGCATCACCAGCGAGCAGCTTCGCTTTCTGATGTCACCGATTCTGCAAGTAGCCCTTGCACGCGCAGCCGCAGGACGAATGGAGCTGATTGGATCGGCGCAGATCGGAATGGGTCGCACCGTGTTCTTGCGCACGCAAACACCAGATACCGCAGAAACCAGCGCCACCTACTTTCCTGAAAGTAACCTGCATTTGGCCTATCAAGTGGGACCGGGTCTGCGCGTCTATGCCATCAAGCAGTTTGCCGTTCAGATGGTCACCGGAGTCTCTGGTGATCACTATTTTTCGACGAAAGACAGCCCATCCGGCCTACGTGCTGTCAATCAGTCTTCGCTGGGACTGTTCGGAAACCTGGGTGTGCTGGGAATTTTTTAATGCAGTTCATTTGCATCCACGTCATGGGAGAGCGCTTATGAAATCACTCCTTCTTCGCGCTGCACTGCTGCTTCTGTCCACCAGCTGGGCCGCGTGTTCGGTGGAAGCAGAGTCAGTGACTCCTGGCTCGTATCCAGACTACGTAAAGCTGCTGTATCAGCAGACCTGTGAAGCGCGCTTGCGCTGCTGTAGCACGCTGTGTAGCGATCTCAATGACTCAAGCTTTTATCGTCTGACCAACCGCTTGCAATCCTACATCGGAAACGGCTACATGCTCTTTGATCCGCAGGCCGCCAAAGAGTGTCTGGAATCCCAGCGGAAGCGCGTTGAGAGCTGCGATGCGCCCGTTCCGTCTACGCTGCCTGGCTGTGATCGCGTCCTGCTTCCTCGCTCTCCGGTTGGGGGCCCGTGTGAGAGCAGCATCCCAGCCTGCACCGCAGATGGATTCTGCTCTGGGAATCGCTGCCTTCCTTTGCTGAAGGTTGGACAGACCTGTAACGTGGGCTCCTCGCAGGGCTGTACGTCTGGCTCCTATTGTCAGCTTCAGACGACCACATCTACCTATGTCTGTACCTTGTACCCTGCGCAGGGACAGAGCTGTGCCACGTATGGACGCTGTGATTCGCAGCAAGGCATGGTCTGCTTGCCGAGCGCGCTGTGTGGTCCGCCCCTTCCGCTCGATTCGGTCTGTAATGGCAACGGACACTGCGCAAGCGGCTACTGCGATAGCGTCAGTCTGACTTGCAAGCAGACTCCGCTTCCGATCACGGTACGCCAGCAGCTCTGCGCGCAGACTGAGCCGATCCCGCCGCAGTAGCAACCGCCCTTGCCGACGCAGAGCCAGTGCATGTAGATTGCGAACATGGGTTCCCAATCTGATGCCGATGTCCATTCATCAGCCAGGGCTCCGTCCTCCTCTGTTCTGATTCCTACGCAAGATCTCCCACTGAGCGCGCAGCAGGATTCGCACACCTCTGCGATTCCACAGAGCCCACGGCTTGGACGCTTTACCATCTTGCGTCAGCTGGGATCGGGAGGAATGGGCGCGGTGTTTGCGGCCTATGATGAGCAGCTCGATCGCAAGGTGGCGCTCAAGATCCTGCACAGTCAACAAGACTCATTGCCGACGCTGAGAGAGCGAGCGCTGCGCGAAGCCAAAGCCCTTGCGCAAGTCTCTCATCCACGCGTGGTGGCGATGTACGATGTGCTTGAATCAAGCGATCAGATCTATCTGGCGATGGAGTTTGTAGATGGAATCACGCTGCGCGCTTGGCAAAGTGAACGACAGCGATCCTGGCGCGAGATCTTGGCGATGTATCTAGAAGCAGGCGAAGGCCTGCTGGCCGCGCATCAAGCCGGAGTCATTCACAGAGACTTCAAGCCAGACAACGTCATCGTAGGAAAGGACTCTCTTCCTCGCGTCGCTGACTTCGGTGTCGCAAGGCTTGGTCGATCCCACGCGGTGCCAGGCATTCAGGATGCAAATCAGTCCGCAGAGTCTGCGATCATCACCCGCGCAGGCATACACTCTGGAACACCTGGCTATATGTCCCCTGAGCAGTACGAAAGCGCGCAAGTGGGTGCAGCCAGCGATCAGTTTAGCTTCTGCGTGTCGCTGTATGAAGCGCTGTGCGGATACCTTCCGTTTGCAGGAACGACAGCAGAAGAACATGCAACAAGCGTCTGTGGTCCGATGCGAACTCCACCGACGGAAGCAGACTTTCCCAAAGAGCTGATCCGAACCATCGGAAAGGGACTATCTAGCGATCCGAAAGCGCGCTTTTCATCGATGGAAGCGCTGCTTCTGGAGCTGCGAACAGAGTCCGGAGACACGCCCTTTGCAGCAGCAGCGTCACGCCAGCAGATCGTTCAAGTGCTCGCGGTGGTCGTTGTCTTCAGCCTGGTTGCACTTCAGTACTTGTCGATGAATCAGACGCGGATCATTGGCAGTGCGGTCAAGCTGTCGCTGGCGCTGCTGGCCGTGACGCTCTGTTTGGGCGTTGTGCATCGAAAGGCACTCCGCAGCAATCGCTTTCATCGAACCATCTACACGCAGCTACTCATCACCTTTGCGCAGAACTTCATGTCTCGGCTGGCGCTCATCTATCTGCCCGCGATTCCGACCCGAATCGTGTTTGTCTATGAGATGGTGACGTGGTTTGGAGCGATGCTCACCATCGCGCGCAACTCGATGCCCAGCATGTATGTGCTGTCATCCATTCCGGCGCTGGCAGTGATTGTGGCAGCGTGGCAAAAGGACGTTCCGCGCGCCTACTTGCTGCTGCTGTATCCGTTCATCCTCGCGCTGATCTTGTTCGAGTGGCATCGCAGATCGCAGCGTCCTCTGTAGCACTGCCCGCACTCTTGCGCCGGACTTCCAGTCCGTTCCGCCGAATCATGCGATTGAGCTGATGTCTGGTAATCGCCAGCATCGCAGCGGCGCGGACCACCTGTCCACCGGCTTCATCCAGCGCACGCTGGGCCTGTTCTGCCGTCGGAAGTGGCGGACTCCCAAGCGGAACAGAGGGCGCATCAAGCAAGCCCGGAAGCGCAGGACCGCAAGGCAGCTCGATCGTACGAGGACGCAAGGTCGGAGCCCGCGCAGACAGCGAAGGAGACACCGCATCCCAGCCTCCTTCTCGCCCTACCATCAGGCCACTTGCACTGGGCACAAGAACGTCGCCCGGACTGCGCCGTACCGCTTGCTCTAGCAAAAAGGAAAGCTCTGCAACATGCGTTCGATAGCCGTGACGCACCAGCTGATCGAGCAGCAGCGGATCAAGCTGTGGCTGCTGATTGCGAAGGAAGCGACGAAGCGCAGGTCGGGTACTCGCTTGACTGCACAGCCAGTGACGAACCAGCAGCGGAATGTCTTCGCGCCGATCGGACAGACTCGGAACCATGATCTCGTGATGAAACCGGCGACGCAGCTCCAGACGAATCCGCTCTGGATGATTGGTCGCACCGATCACGCGGACATTGGCACGACGCGGACTCGACTCCTCTCCCAAACGAATGTACTCACCGCTGCGCTCCATCACACGCAGCAGCATCGGCTGAAGATCAATCGGAAGATCGCCGATCTCATCCAAAAACAGCGACCCACCCTCGGCGACACCGATGAGTCCTTTGCGTTCCTCCATGCCAGGATTGGGGAAGTTGCGACGATTCCCAAACAGCAGCGCGGCGCCAATTCCCGCAGACAGTGCGGCTCCGTTTTCACAGACCAGCGTTCGCGTACTGCGTACAGACAAGCGATGAAGGGTCTGGGCAACCAGCTCCTTTCCGACTCCGCTTTCCCCCAGCACCAGCACATGACCATCCCCGGATGCGCAGGCCGCAAGCTCTTCGCGAAGTGTCCAGACCGCAGCGCTCTCTCCTACGATTCCGTCTCGATCTGCCATCCCAAAGGACTCCGCGCGCTCGACGGGATAGAAGCGCAGCACAGGCCGCTCACTGCGCCGTACACAGAGCAAAAGAAGCTGCTGCTGCAAGTGAATCGTATCGCCATGTCGCACCTGCGCAGCACCGGTAAGAACGCCATTCACCCACATCGGACAGCGCCCGATGTTGCGCACGCACAGCTCATCTCCATCGACAACGATCTCTAGCTGTCGTCGCGACAGAGCTTCTCCCAGCAGCTCTGTGTCGGTCTGATGATGCACCGCACTGCGGGACAAGGAAGACGCGCCAAGACTTCGCTGCGGCACAAACCCGAGCGCATGTTCATCTGTCCCAGCACTAGGAGAACGTCCCAGAATCAGCCGCTTTCCCGTCTCACAAATGGCACTCTGGGCAACCCGATGTGGCTCACGCGCAGACCACAGGATGACAAGAGCCAGTTGCAGGGAAGGTGCAGGACTTAAGCTGGGAGTCTCTACAGGTGGGCCTGTCAAGATCTGCCGTTGCATGATAACGCGCAGCGATCATAGCCGATGATTCGCAGCAAAAACAACGGCTTAGGAGACAGGAGTCTATCGACGCGGATGTACGGAGAACTGCAATCCTAACCGATGGGACCAATGCAAGAGCTGATCTCAAAGATCAAGTACTCCAGCACCTGCTCTTGCGCGATCAGCTTGGTCTTGGGACAGTACGCAGGAAACAGTCCGCTCTCGTTGTGTTCGCGCGTGTGATAGCTGGAATACAGCACCTTTCCGCAGGCATTCTGCGCGGGATAATCGAAGGAAACCGTCACCGGACGACGCTCTCCCTTGATCGTGCCCCACAGCCAAGTGGTCGAAGGATACTTGGTCTGATCTTGCGCTGTCTGTCGCATCAGAACCCAGGAGCCGACATCATCAACCACCTTGACCTTCCCACCCGGCGAAGGGTCCGCCAGCATGGCCATCCAGCTTGCCAAGTTCTTGCCTCCTTGGTGGCTCTGATCGATCTCTGCCCACAGTGGATTCACGCTGCCAGTTCGGAATCCGTCCGTCGCTGTAAACCGTCCGTGCGGGCTCAGATCCGTGCAGGGTTTGTTGTCGTTAAAGCAGATGTAGGGAGCAAACTCCGGCGGCTGTCCAATGAAGTCATACGACCAATCGGTGACGTAAATGCGTCCTCCGGCTGCTGCGTAATCGACCAGGTTCTTCTTCACCTGCGCATTCGTCAGGAGCGAAGCAGAGTACGTATCATCGCTACAGTTGAGGAAGATCAAGTTGTACTGCTTCATCTTCTTCAGATCGGTGAGAAGCTCACGTACGTTGACGCTTCCCGGGGCTCCGTCACCGTCGGTGCGATTGTTGTAAAGATGCACCGCGCCCGATCCACTTGGCGCACTGAACTCGCGCTCCGACAGACCGACTCCGCGCAGCACACACTCAATCGCATCCCAGTTTCCTACCGCAACAGCCATGCGAGGAATGCCGCCCTCCCCTTGCGTACGCGGCAGCCGCGCATCTTCCGCAGACAGCGCTTGGCGCTCACACTTTTCGACCTTGATCCGGGTCATCTTTCGCCAGCGACCCTTCTGGATCACAATCGGCGTGTTGTCGGTCACAGGAACGCGCTTCAGCTCGAACGTACCGTCGATTCCGGTAATGGCCTGCGTGACGGGAACACCGCCTACGGGACTGTTGCAGACCTCGCAGCTTACTTCGCTTGGGAACTCTTCGGGAACGCCGCTGGATGGAACGTAGACGATGGCTTCGCGGATCGGATCGATTCCGTTTGGAGCCGTCACTTTTCCGTACACCACCGTGTCACTTCCCGATGGTGGACACGCGGCGATCTTGCAGCCGAGTCCCATGCACTGCGGCGTCGTAACGGTCATATCGATCGCACCGATCGGCGTTGGATCGTCATCAATGGTTCTGCTGTTGCGTTCCTGCGTGCAGGTCACTTGCAGTACAAGCAGAGCCGCACCAAGCACAGTCCACAGTCTGGAAGCGGATGCATCTGTACGATTCCTGAAAGCGCTCATGGTCGCCTCCTGTTTGGCAGTAGGGGTAGTAGTCGCTGCGTCATCCAAAGACCGAGCGGGAACGTAGCGGAACCGGCAGACGCAAACAAGCTGCTATTCAGCGCGCGCAATTCACGATACAAAGTGTGTGATGAACGGTCCTTTTTTCGATCTGCTTCCGGTCCTGTTAGGAATCATCTTTTTGTGTTGGCTCCTATCGGTGCTGACCAAAGAGTGTTCATGGGTCGATCGCATCTGGTCGATCACACCGCCGGGATTTGTAACGTACGTCGCCTATCGGGAGTCCTTTTCCGATGCGCGGCTGAACCTGATGGCGGTGCTGGTGACGTTGTGGGGCGCGCGGCTGACGTACAACTTCGGACGCAAGGGAGGCTATGCCAAAGGAGGCGAAGACTATCGCTGGCAGATCCTTCGGGAGCGACTCGGTCCGGTGAAGTTTCAGCTCTTCAATGCAACGTTTATTGCGCCCTATCAAAACGTGCTGCTGTACCTGATTGCCGCGCCGGTTCACACAGCGTGGCTACATCGCGGAACGCCACTGGGATTCATCGACTACACACTGGCCGCGCTGTTTCTGGTGCTGCTTGCGGGTGAAACCCTCGCAGATCAGCAGCAGTGGAACTTTCACCTTCACAAAGCAGAGCAGAAGCGAAACGGCGTGTCGGTAGAGCCAGGATTCCTCACGACAGGACTGTTCCGCTTCAGCCGTCATCCGAACTACTTTTGCGAGATCTCGCAGTGGTGGGTGTTTTCCGCGTTTGCGTACGCAGCGAGCGGAACGTGGCCGGACTGGACCGTGCTGGGAGCGGTGCTACTGACGCTGCTCTTCGACGGATCGACGCGCTTTACGGAAGCCATCACCAAGAAAAAGTATCCCGCATATGCTGCGTATCAGCGCACCACTTCGCGCCTGTTTCCGCTTCCTCCCAAGACGCAAACGCCATGATCATTCACCTTCCGTCTTTGCAGTCCCAGCATCCGCATTGCCGGGCCAATCCGCAGCGATTCCGTCCCCTGCTGGCGATGCTGCTGCTCGCTGGCTGTACCAGCGCAGTACAGCCGCGACCACAGCCAGTTCCGATTCCTGAAGCGTCGATCCGTCCGCCGATCACGCCAGCGGTTCCCAAGCCCGAGCCCGAACCAAAGACAGCCAGCGAGCCGGACGCCCAGCTGGCACGCGGTCCCGATGCAAGTCCGCGCATTCCGTGGGTCAATCCCGCGCGCTGTCTGCCAAGCTGTGCGTTCGATCCTGCAAACAAGCTGACGCGCGTAAATGATCGCGGGGAAGAAGACGAAAAGGGCCGACATCGCGTCTTGTCCGAAGTGCGCGAGCCCCTGGTTTCGCTTCTCACGGCGGCCAGAGCCCAAGGTCACGCGCTGCGGATTGAGTCCGCGTATCGTTCCTATGAAGATCAAGTGCGTGTGTTCACCACGATCAAAGAGATCGGTCGCGCTGCACGTCCGGGACACAGTGAACATCAGCTGGGCAGCGTGATTGATCTACGGATTCCGACGGGAGCCGCCATTGAATGGCTCGCGTCCCATGCGGCGGACTTTGGCTTTGCGCTCAGCTATCCTGCACAGAAGCAGCGCATCACCGGCTATCGTCCCGAGCCATGGCACATTCGCTACCTTGGAACCGCGCTTTCGCACAAAGCGCGTGATGAAAAGCTGAGCGTTGAAGAGCTGCTGCGTTCCCAGCCAGACTTGGGAGAGTCTGGAACCTGTGCGGACTGTCCGCATCCGGCCTCGCATGCTGCCTGTGGAGACGTCTCTTCCGCAGGACGCTGCGACAAGACCGTCCTTGTCTTTTGCTATGAAGGATCACTCGCCAGCGTCGACTGCGCCAGCACGGCGCAGACCTGCGGACAGGCCCCCGGAAAAGAGGAATACGACTGTCTGCCTTCCGATTCCTCACGCAGCGGCGATTCCCACAGCAAGTAGCGCACACCTATGAAACGACGGTGAACTGGCACTCTGCCAGCGCATGTCGGATCTGCTCTTCGTCTTCACTACGCGGCGTCAAAAAGTACACCATCTCATCGGCTTCCCACTGATAGGGAGCCCCGCACAGACGCACCCTTCCTTCCGCCAGCTCCGTCGACGCATCCAGCAAAGACAGATACGACAGATCGCGCACCAGCG